>Ga0114969_10004083_pt1 | contig 11604 bp, 8 predicted proteins | sample M_130807_MF_Meta_FD_87316 | JGI IMG/M metagenome (GOLD analysis project Ga0114969, IMG submission 87316) | Freshwater microbial communities from Lake Montjoie, Canada to study carbon cycling - M_130807_MF_MetaG | ecosystem: Environmental > Aquatic > Freshwater > Lake | place: Lake Montjoie...
CATTAAGTCCTTTACATAAGACAAATGTTGCTTCTACAATTAGGTACAATGACTTGAATAGTGTCTTTTTGAATATCTTTTTAATTAGTTTCATATCTTTCTCCTTGAGCTTGCTCCAGCGGCAGCAGCGCCAGCGGCTGCACTCACTGCATTAATTATTCCCATGACGATAACTGCTGGGATTACTACTTGTTGTGCTTTTTCTCTTTCTCTAGGAGTCATATCGCTTCCTAGACTTACTACTGCAAGGATTGCCTTACCAGCACCTGGAATTACAGAATCAAACTTTTTTGCCACAGCTTTAGTTGCTGCGCTTGGCTTAGGGGGTGGTGGTACTCTATCCTCTGGTAATATTGAATTATCTTGTGGTGTATTATTATTTGAAGAGTTGTCGTTATTATTAGCTACAACAGTTGAGCTATTGTCTGTTGTTGTCGTAGCAGTTGTGTCTGTTGTTGATGTTCCTTGATCTTGTGGTGTAACATTTTGATCTGTTGTTGTCCCTTGATTATCCTGCGGTGGGCTACTTTGATTATCCTGAGGATTATTTGGTGGTGGCTGTGGAGCCACAGGAGGGGTTGTAGGGGGAGGCGGTGGAGTATTAGGAGGATTGATCGGGATTGGTGAATTTTCCTTCTGTTTGATCTCCTGAGCATCCTTCTGTGCTTTGGCTAATTCATCCTGCGCTTGATTGACATCCTTATGAGCTTGATCTAATTCTGCCAATAATTCTGTTTCAGTCTTTCTTGCAACTGTAAGCTGACTATCAGCAGTTTGCTGAACTTGTTGTTGTGTATTTAAGAAGCCGGTGGTAGTATCAACATTAGATTGTTGTGCCTTTAAATCATTTTGAGCCATATCTAAATCAGCTTGTGTTTGAATTTTAGTTGTATTTAAACTATTTAAGGCATCTTGGTGTACTGAAACATTGTCACTATTAGACTGTACCGATTGATCTGCACTATCTCTTGTAGATGCCAGTGTATTTAGTTTTGAGCTTTCATTGTTAAATGCAGATTGTTTGGTGACTGAATCTGATTGAGCAGTACTTAATGCTGTATTAGCTTGAGTTACGTTGCTTTGTGCATCAGATTGTTGTGCTTCATACGAACTTAACATTAAATTAGCAGAGGTTAATATTGCTAAAAGAGCAGGATCAGCCATCATTTGTGGCGCACTTTGAGTAAATGTCTCAGGAGATACGTTGTTCCATCCATTAGCAGTGGTGTAGTATTGCAATGAGAGACATGCACCTCCACCAGCTTGAAAATACCAAGCATCAATTTTACGCGGTATATTCGCTTCAAAATTAACCGTAGGAGATATTGATCCACCGCAACCCTTTGCATACCAATCATTAATAACAACTTGATCATCAATTTCCATATAAAAACCATCATCTGCCATACCTAAGAAGTTAGCCGTTGTATCTGATGGAAAGGTCATATATCCATGAAAATGAACCAAAATATTGTTATTTCCACAACCTAAGAGGTTTCCACCACCCCATACAGAAGCCAGTTCATCTATAAGTATAGTGGAAGTACATAAAACATTTCCGGTTGCTGTTCTGTCCCATGAATTAGAAGTCTTGTTATATACATCTACATGCAAACCAGGATAAGCCGGTGATGCAGTGGGATCTGGAATATAGTTTGAATGATCACTATAGGCATTTTGTGCTGACTGTTGTATCTCTCTAGCTGAATCAGCAATTGCTTTAACTTGGAGGAAGTCAGATTGGGCCTTGCTAACTGCTGACGATGCTATTATTGCAGATTGATTTGCGATATTTAAATTAACTTGTGCATTTGTAACAACTTGTGATTGCCCATCAAAGTTACTTTTAGCCGTATTATATGCTCCTTGAGCAGACACTAGATCATTTCTAGCTTGATTTAATACGGTATTTTGAGTATCAAAAGCATCAGATACTTTCTTTTGTATAGATTGCTTGTCATCAAAAATAGATTTAAACACTACTAATTTGCTTGTTGCATCATTTAGTATCTGTTTCTGTGTAACAAGGCTATTTCCAGCTGCTTGTGATGCAGATTGATATGTTTTTATGTCGCCTTTTGCAACAGCCAGTGCAGCTTGAAGTTTATCAAGCTTTTGTTGAGCAGTATTAAGATTAGCCTGAGCCTTAGCTACTGGATCCAATGGGTTATCCGCATAAAGACCGGCAGGTATAGCTAGAACCATCGTAATAATGGTCAAAATGGCATAAAAAAATCTCCTCTTTTGGAGGAGATCATTAGCATAATCGATATTTATATATTGCAAAAACTTCTGCATTGTGTACTCCAGACTTGAAAGCTATCTCCATCTATTAATAATAAGATATGAGGTATAATTAAGATGACTTTTTCTTAACCCACTTGTTTAATTTCCACTCAAAACTATCTTTTTCATCAGATTTGAAGTACTTAAGCCAAGATTTAAATGATTCACTATCTTTTTCTTCATCAAAATCATACTCTGTATTGTCTTTTTTAGTAGAACCCATCTTGACATCGTAAATTTCCTCATCAGAATGAAGAATATCTTCATTGGGATAGTCAATATCAGGGAAGTAAGTGTTAAAGTTGCGCTTAAGGGCAGACAAGAATGATTGCTTAAGAGAAGCAGTCTGGTTTAGCTCAGTCTTGGACTCAAATCTAACCTTTTTTGTCTCTAAATTGAATGAGCCAACCAAGACTGGATGTGTGTATGTATCATGTTTATGATTGAGATGTTGTGAAATGATGTTGTCAATTGACTTACCCCAATGAATTTTGCCATCTGAGTAGACAAAGTATACATTACCATCTTCATCTGAAAAACTCTCGATATCCTTAATATGTTCTTTATCTCTTGAACGAAGATCGGCAAGAGTATCATCTGTAAAAGCATGTAGATCTGTTGTATTTGTCAAGCTATCACTTATATCATTCTGAGTGATGTCTGCTTCTTTCTCCCAAATATGGGCGGTGACACGATTGCTTTCTTCATTGCAAGAAGGGCAATAACCTGTAAGGCCAGCCTTGTTTATCTTGCAGGTTTTGCATGACTCATGTGTATCTTGATAGAGTTTTTCTGCTTTTAATGAAGAGCCAAGATCAACATGGTCTATTTGAATGTAGCGCGAACTAGAATCATTGTCCGCTACATTATTGGATTCTTTATCTGGAATCAAAGAATATTCAAATGGACATAGATCACAAGAAAGGAAATCACCACAATTCCTTAATGTATAAGTACTGCAACTGGGGCATTTTCTTTGACCAACTGAACGCTCAATAATAGCCTTAACAGGAATTTGGAATTGATCTGTCATAGGATTATAAGCGGAAGCATCATTTTGTTTATCGAATTCTTCAGGCTCATTCATGTCTTTAGGAAACAGCATATCCATAATTCTATCAGTGTTCGTCTCTTGATCAAAAGCTTGCTCACTTATCTTAATGTGAGCTTCTTTCTTCTCTGCGGCCAGTTCACTCTTTGTCCAACGATTGGCCTGCTCTAAATCAATGAAGCCATCATTCTTCAATACGTCCTCAAGGATCATATGATGCTCTGGCTCTGCTAGGCCATAATACCAGTAGGGCAATTCATCATCAATTGGATCATAGCCATACTTATCTAAACAACCTTTGCGGAGGTCAGGATGATCTTCCCAGAACTTATGGAGGACTTTCTTAGCATCATCATGAATACCTTTAATAATTACTGGCTTTACTTCACTGACCTTTATATGAGATATATATTCATTTACTTTAGTTTTAATACCTACCGTGAAACAATAATCGGGATCTAGGAAGTAATCAGATTTACTATATAGTGTTAGCGACCAATCTTCATTTATTATCCAGTTGGTATCGGGAGTAAATTTGATTTCAAATGGAGTTTCTGGTGAGGTATTATACAAAGTATTTCTTACTTCTAGAGGCATAAACTCACTGTCAAGTTTCTCTATAAGGAAATTCTGACAATCTAACCAATTGCCATGTGTTGACCATCCAGATTTCATAAAATCTGGATCATCATCAAACAATGGATGCAAAATATATGCTTCCCATTGCATTTGTTCAAATTGTTCGTTAGCGAGGTCGAAGTCAAAACCTTGTATTTCTCCTATTTGTATATCTGGTTTTTCAAGCAAAGCAGGTTGAGCAATTTTTACATTGGGATTCTTTACATTGCGATTCTGTTGTTGAAGTACATGGATGCATCCGCCCCTCGTACAACGAAGAAGATCAGCAGTGGCATTTTTAAGCGCCCTGGGATCACCCATATGGCGATTGTCGCCAACAATCACAGTGTGGACTATTCCCTTGAGATCAGTTAAGGTATACTTACGATGACTATTGGCGGTCAATCCTTCAAATGTCCAACCATTATCGTTTGCTATTTGTTGAATAGGATCTCTGGCAGTTATCTTTACATTAGACTCAATCTTCTTAAACTTCTTATCTTCATATGGCATGTATGCTTTTGCATATTCATAGCCAAGCTCATTAAGGGCCGCTGTACGATGATATCCATCAACTAGAATTACGCCGCCATCCTTATCTAGGAAACACATAAGAGGCATATCGACTTCTCCGCTCTTAATAGCTGCGGCAAGATCTTCTACATACTCTCTATCTCTGCTTCCTGTCTCATCATCATAATCTTCAAAATGAATATCTGGCAAAAGTTTTAATGGGACGGCGCAAATCTTCCATTGAGTATCTTCTGGTACCATTCCATAGTCAATAACATCATCAATGACAAGCTTATCATCATTTTGTGGTATTTCTGCCCATGGGATAGGACCCGGTAAAATGTCATAAATTGCAGGTACTTCTTCTTTTGAGGCATATACATTGACATTATTATCGCGCAACAATATTGAATGACTTGCATCATCATGAAAGAGGGGCTTCTTATATCTACGAGGGACTCTTCTTCCCTTATTCTTATGACGTAGCCCTCTTGTTTTATCGTGAAGACGATCTCTGACGCGGCGCAATAATCCTGGGGCATCATCTGCTCCATAAGACAACCCATTGTACATTGGATCTAGATTCTGCTTGAGATTGTCTGTTGGGCTACCTGGGTCAGAAGCCGGGAAATTAGTCATGCCGTAGTCGGCATCCTTCTCCCATATACGAGCCATCCTTGGCTGTTCTTCTTCCAGGGGCAATTCCTGTATTTCAGGTTGGATAGGTTGTTGCTCGACCGGTTGTGTTGGCTGTTCAACTATTTCAGGTTGTGGGGCTTGTTGAATAGGATTACCTTGTTCATCACAAAGGATCATTACTGCTTTTTGCTCATCATTTAAACCTTGAGTGGATTCACTATACCTTGCTCCATAAAAGTTTGCTGCCATAAGGTTTACTCCATTAAGGTATGCTCCAGTAAGGTTTGCTCCACTAAGGTCTGCTTTGCTAAGGTTTGCTCCATTAAGGTTTGCTCCACTAAGGTCTGCTTTACTAAGGTCTGCTTCACTAAGGTTTGCTCCAAAAAGTTTTGCTCCACTAAGGCTTACTCCATTAAGGATTGCTCCACTAAGGTTTACTCCACTAAGGTCTGCTCCACTAAAGTCTATTCCAGTAAGGCTTGCTCCACTAAGGCTTGCTTCATAAAGGATTGCTGCACGAAGGGATGCTTCACTAAGGTCTACGTAACTAAGGTCTGCTCCACTAAGGTTTGCTTCATAAAGGATTGCTTTACTAAGGTTTGCTCCACTAAGGTCTGCTTCACTAAGGTCTACGTAACTAAGGTCTGCTCCACTAAGGTTTGCTCCAAAAAGTTTTGCTCCACTAAGGCTTACTCCACGAAGGTTTACTCCACTAAGGTCTATTAAAGCAAGGTATGCTCCACTAAAGTCTATTCCAGTAAGGCTTGCTCCACTAAGGCTTGCTTCATAAAGGATTGCTTTGCTAAGGATTGCTCCATTAAGTTTTGCTCCACTAAGGTTTGCTCCACTAAGGTTTGCTTCATAAAGGTCTGCTCCATTAAGGTCTGCTTTACTAAGGTCTGCTTCACTAAGGTTTGCTCTACAAAGGTTTGTTTTATAAAGGATTGCTCCACTAAGGATTGCTCCAGTAAGGATTGTTTCACTAAGGATTGCTCCACTAAGGTCTACGTAACTAAGGTTTGCTCCACTAAGGTTTGCTCCACTAAGGTCTGCTCCACTAAGGTTTACTCCACGAAGGTTTACTCCACTAAGGTCTGCTCTACCAAGGGATGCGTCACTAAGGTTTACTCCACTAAGGTTTACTCCACTAAGGTTTGCTCCACTAAGGTCTACGTTACTAAGGTCTGCTTCACTAAGGTTTGCTCCGCTAAGGTCTGCGTAACCAAGTTCTGCTTTACTAAGGTTTGCTCCACTAAGGTTTACTCCACTAAGGTCTGCTTCATAAAGGTCTGCTCCATAAAGGTATGCCATCTCAAGAGAGATTCCTTCTGATATGGCCTGTTCTAACATACGCCCATTAAACATTGTTGAGTCAGTCTCACCAGGATTGATAGATCCTTCTCCTGATCCATAAATAGTTTTCCAATTAATATCTTTTATTGTCCCTGGATAATAAAGCAAATGCCATCCTTCTTTGTCATCCATGTGAGCATAGAATTGTCTGACAAGCTCCATCATGTCTTTTGGTGGGTCTTGATTTCCTGGTCCTCTAACCTCTATGGAAGTTTTATTTTTAGGATTAACAAGAATAGTCACATGAGGTTTATTCTCTGGATCTCTAATAGAGTATGCTGATTCAAGACCCTTCTTAATCTTTTGAGGATGACCATGGCCTTCACTGCCAAGACAGTGACCATAGCCATCTTCGTCCCTCATGTTATCTGATTCATACTTCAATTGAGAATTCGTAGTTAGTTGAAGGACACTCCAACCATTACCAAAATCATAAACTTTTTCACCACGACCATCAAGAGAATATTTTTCATAATATGTATCAACCCAGTTAATGATACTGTCTTTGTTTATATCAACTTTATCTAATATATCACGTTTTTTTGGATATATTTCCAGAATTTCGTTGATTGATTTTTTAAAACCCTCATCTTTAATTAAAGAATTGTCTTTGGTTAATTCTGCAACTATCCATTTCATAAGCTTAGGCGGCATATTAGGTCGATCTATAATAGGATAGATATAATCCTTGATCGGTGCAAGTTTCTTATTTTTCTCGATATCTTCTTTAATACCAGCAATGATATCAAAATCAGAATCCTTCTCCCATATATTAATAGAAGAATTGACATAAGCCAGGGGATCCCTGGCTACATCTGCAATAGGTTCAGCGGCGCTGATATCAGGATCTCCGCCGAACCAATATGGTTTTTGACCATCCCATTTGTATGGGGGAGTGAAGGTATCGCTATGACAATTAGCGCATATTCCTATTTCTATATGAATAGGGTATCCACATTCGCGGCAATCATCCATTGTACCTATTATAGCAAAGAATTAGCCTAAAATAGGGTTAGTTGTCCTGGATAATCCCCTGTCTTCACAGGAGCCTCCCAGCATCCCCTACAGCGAGCCTCATAGGATTCCCTACCTCCGACTACGATAGTCTCTGCGTCCCATTCTGCTGGCTCTCCATCTACAAGTCGCTGAGTCATGGTTGCATCGAACCCTTTGCAATGGTGACAGATAGCCTGTAGCTTATCTACCTTGTCTGCAATAGCAAGAATATAACCCATTTGACCAAACGGTTCTCCACGGTAATCTGTATCTAATCCTGCGATGATTACTCGTACATTCTCACCACGGAGATACTTGATAACATCAATGATACCTTCATCAAAAAACTGCACTTCATCAATGGCGACTACTTCTTCAACACCATAAAGTTTATTGATAATGTCAGAAGACTTCTCAACTACACTAGCTTCCCTTGAAAGACCTGAGTGACTAACTACGTCAGTATATGAGTAGCGACTATCAATGATGGGCTTCACAACGAGTGGCTCATATCCAGCAATCTCTACACGCCTAATACGACGGATAAGCTCTTCACTCTTACCACTATACATTGGACCGCAAATTACCTCAATTGTTCCCATTCTTGATTCTCTCCTTTTTAAATATAAAAATGATAGATAAGATAAAAGAAGATAGGGATGCAAACCCAACTATAGCAACGCTTCTCTTGCTCATTCTACACCAAGTGTATCATCAACTGCGTCTTTGTCAATGAGGTCCTGCGGAGTTAATGCGAGATGAGGCAAGGTAGTACATACCTCACATGACCACTCTCCACCACTAATCCTACAGTCTGTGAATTCCATGCATCTCTCACAAAACATATACCCAGCTTCTATAATCATTTTATTATCCTATCATTATAGTTTTTTGTACACACCAGTTTTATTTGCATATCTACCGATGAATTCAAATTTATCTGGAGTCATGACTTCTTCACAAGCCTGAAATACACCAGGGAGAGAGTCATGACCATAGTCATCAAAGACAACGAATCCGCCACTCTTTACAAGTGGAGTATAGAGAAGGATGTCAGATTTAACTTCTTCATATTCATGACCACCATCAATGTGGATGAAATCAATCTCATCAATATTCTTTTTTAAATCATCAATAGCAATATCAGAATTAACAGGATAAAAGGTAAAACTCCAATCATGCTTCTCGGTTTGATTTTTGAAATGCTCTCTTGCACTGCTTGAAACCTCTTCAATCCAACCATCAATCAAATGAAGATCATACCCATGAACCTTTTGTAGCTCTGCTAAGACAGTCGCAGAACGTCCAAATTGAACACCAATTTCAACAACAACCTTAGGCTTATTTAGATTAATAATGCTATAGAATATTCTAGCTTGATCACGATTGAAAGCTGTTTCGTGACTTGACTCTTCTACCTTTTCATAAATTTCATCAAATAGCCTCATAATTTACGCTCCTATACCAATCTTCGTACGGTAGGCCATTCCAACTATCATTGGATCTGACAGTAACATCTTCCAACACTCTTTCATATTTATTAGCAGTTAATATTTTATATAAAGATTTCTTTTGTGTATCGTCTCCGCTATATACATTGTGTTCAACCGTTATGAGGCCAAACGTAAAACAATCATTTTCCTCAAAGAATTTAGCAAAGACAATCGGTTCGTGACCTTCTATATCAATAGAAAGATAGTCAATAAAATTAGGTGCATTATTGTTTTTAAGTAATGAATAAAGAGTGAAGCAAGGAGTCTCTACTCCTCCATCCTCAACTACCCTATCTCCACCAAATAAACACTTACCATTGTAATCGGTAGCTGCACAATTGATATTAATAGCATTGGGCCTTGCTTCAACTAATTGTCGGAATGCTTCTGGGTGAGCTTCAATACAAATACCTTTCCATGCATATGTTTTATCTAACTCATAGGTGTTACTGGATGAAACACCATTGTGCGCTCCAATATCTACGTAGAATCCGTCTCTCTTAGAACTAGTCATCTCAACAACCCATCCATCTTGACCAGCTTGAGAATAATAAATCGGGTAATCAAGCATATATAGCTCCTAGACAAAGCTCTATCATCTCAGAATAAACTTGATGATAATCAATGATACCATAATGATTAGGCAAGTCCATCCTTATCGTGTTTTGAGTGTCATATGGGCAAGAAAAAATATGGCTTCTTCTATCCATATTACCTTCTGCTTCAATGATATATCTTTTACTTAAACCATGTGCTATTACATGCATTCCTGTTTTGTCGCCAACGTAAATCTTTCCGCCAGATGTATATTCAGCAAACTCTTTCCAGGGCATATCTGATGCATCGATCCAAGTAGCGTTAGGAAATTTTTGCAAAACACTTGAAATAACTTTGCTGATAAACTCTTCCTTTATTGGCTGAATGTATACGCTGAATCCAAATACAATATCATATTGACCTTTAGGTTCAACATTAATAAATGGAAGAACAGGTTCTGATAAAGATATTCCTGCGACGAGAGGAGAAATATTTATTAGAGATTGACTAGGATACTCTATATATCCAAGATTATGAACTTTCTCATACTCTTGGGCTAAAGCAGGGGGACTAATGTCCTGCAATGATTTATTTCCATCTACGGTCCAGTCTTCAAGACCTATGCATTTATTAATATAGGGCTGATGTTCGATTAATTCGCAGATACCTGCGAAATGCTCCATGACATAAAAATCTACTGGTCCATATTCTTTAGCAATCTCTCTTGCAGTAGGTAGACTCCAAAGAATATCTCCAACCTTACCTGGAAATGTTACTGCTGCTCTAGCCATTTTTTTTTACCTATAATACTGTCTATAAAATCTTCATATTGTTTAACAACATAATCCATTGTATATTTGTAAAGTGGATCAAGAGGTCTGATTCCATTCTTAATGATTTGCCTCAATGTCGTTTCAGGAACCCTAATCCCTTCAACATCTAGATTATTAAACATTGAGGAATTAGATATGGCGATTGGCCTTCTTGAGGCAAGTGCGTAATCTGTTGTAGAAGACACTCCTCTTTCTCCAAATTCGTCATAGAAAAAACAATTTACAGTATTCTCAGATAACCAATCAATTAAATCTTTTTCATTCTTATAGTCATGAGAAAATTCAATAGTGACCCCAGGTTTAAATGGGAACTCCCTTGCCTCTTTTATTCTATTTTGAGTATGCGCTCCGTCACTATCTCCAAATGTTGACTGAGGCATATGGAATCTAATATGGGCTTCATCAAACTCTTCGTTAACTTGTTCCATAATACGATGCCAACCCTTATTGGGAAATGAGAATCCAAAACTACCAATAGTAATTTTTTCTGGATCAGTGGGGGTAGGCACATATTCTGGTAAACCATTTCTAGTTAGAAGAACCCTTTTGTCTTTTGTTGGATAAAAGGGATTGAGTACTGATGCGTAATCAAACTTCTTAAGTAGATCGTTCAACATGTATGTTTCATGGCATATTGAGATGATTGGTACTGGAGTCGCTGCAACAGCATTTTCTGTTAGCCATCCCATGGTGGGGGGAAAGAAATTAGCTAAGACTAGGTCAGGTTTATAATTAGAAAATGCTTGAGCATACGCCTCAAATGAATTTACATTGATATAATTAAAATCATGCTTGCTTTGATGTTTTTGAAGTGCATTTCCAAGTCTATCTCCTGCTTGAAAAACTCCACATTGAGCAAACTCATGATTGATATAAAGCACTCTAGTCAATACTATCCTTCGTAACAATTCTTACTTCTGGTAATGGTAGGATAAATGACCCACCATTTTCAAGATAGTCTGTTTCTCTTTGTACAAATTCAGAAAAGAAGAACCATGGAAGAACAAGCATATAGTCAGGCTGATGCTCTCTGGCTTCTTCTTCCTTAATAATAGGAATTTGAAGAGAAGCGATCTTCTTGCCCCACTTACCAGGATTACGTTCCACCGCATATTGCAAGAGGTTATTATTTAATCTACTTGCTTGCAAGAGCGTATTACCTCTAGTTGAGGCACCATAGACATAAACAGTCTTGCCTTGTTCTACTAGATCTTCAATAAGATCATGAAGCTCATTAGCCCTAAGCTCAATTCGATCAGCAAACTCTTTATATACTTCGATCCTA
>Ga0114969_10004086_pt1 | contig 11597 bp, 11 predicted proteins | sample M_130807_MF_Meta_FD_87316 | JGI IMG/M metagenome (GOLD analysis project Ga0114969, IMG submission 87316) | Freshwater microbial communities from Lake Montjoie, Canada to study carbon cycling - M_130807_MF_MetaG | ecosystem: Environmental > Aquatic > Freshwater > Lake | place: Lake Montjoie...
CTGGTGATACTGGACCTACAGGTCTTAATGGCACTGGTGATACTGGACCTACAGGTCTTAATGGCACTGGTGATACTGGACCTACAGGTTCTCAAGGTGCTACAGGTTCCACAGGTTCTACAGGTGCTACAGGTGCTACTGGTGCTACAGGTGCTACTGGTTCCACGGGTGCTACAGGAGCTACGGGTGCTACAGGTGCTACAGGTGCTACTGGTTCCACGGGTTCCACAGGTATGACAGGCGCTACAGGTGCCACTGGTCAAATAGGACCAAGTTCAACTTTTTATTTAGATTATCAGATAATACCGCTTTTAAATTTTACAGTAGACCGATTACCAATATTATATTATTCATATGCTATTACCACAAACTCGTGTATTAATGTATTTTCTGCTGCCGGCTGCGGCAAAAATAGTTATACTTACATGTTATATGAATGTTCTGAAGATACCGACAATGGGCTTGTTTGTCCTACATCGTTCGCAACTCACTTATTACCTAAAGTATGTGAAAATCAAGAGATTGGTCTGAAGCTCGGATTTTGCTCGCAAACAGTAGATGAGGTTCTTGTTCAAAAGCGCTATATGTGCGCTATTACTGACGGACCACCCAATCCAACCGAGGATGCGTATATTGAATGGCATTGGTACGGTAGTTACATAAGTCCAGATGTCGAAAAAATATACGTTACCGGAAAATTTATATTTGTAGCAAGTGCCGCTTATATTGCAAGTCAATACGCTGCGAATGGTTATGGAGGTGTTAGTAGTTCTGGAATAGGAATGTTTAATCCATCAAATCATAACCCATAATAATAAAATGTGAAAAATTAATAAATAAAAATTTTATTTCTCTTTTACAACAAAGTATAAAATTTAATTTCAAAATCATATTTGTCAGGTTCTTTATAAGATATTATTTCCTTCACATTTTTATGAAATAATAGAAAAAAATCATCCATAGAATTTTGTTGAAATAGTGAAACCAAATTAATATTATATGTAGCGTTAATTAATGAAATATAATCATTTTTTGTATATCTATCAATAATAAATTTAGTCGTGTATATATCTGGTTCATAGCTAAAGTGTTTCTGTGGTCTAAGAGTTGTATTAACATTTTTATGATAATCACAAAAAAATTGTATTAGATTTGTTTTAGAACTAACTGCTAAATCGGTGTTATATTTTGATATAAAGGTGTCTTTATTTCCGCTACAAGAAGAGCAAATAATACCTAAATTAGTTGTAATTTTTTTAATAAAATTTTTAGTCCTTAACTTTTCATCTTCTGTTGGTTCATCTGGATACATTATAGAAAATGAATGAAAAATATGCCAAGCTATATGCTGGATTTTAGTTTTTAAAAACATACCCAATGTAAAATTTTTAATATTTTGTTTGTAAAAACTATTATTATTATTTGACAATTGTATTAAATCATCCTCAATAAGTGAAAAACTTGTATTAGAATTATTAATTTCTTCCATATAATATGTTTAATTATTTTTCTTTGCTTTTCACGATGACCTTAAAATAGTATCAAAACAATTACAACAAAAAACAGATCAAGGACGAGGAAAAAATAATATGCCTACTATAACTTTAAAATAATTTTATAATAATTTTAATTTAAAACAAATATAAAATTATTTACTAATATAGTAATATATAATGTCAAGTTATTCAAATTATTTAGACGCCAGACGTTGTTGTAATAGTAAAGTTGGCGGGCCTGATGGCAAACAAGGACCACCAGGGGTTATTGGGCCTACAGGCTACACAGGCGCCGAAGGTATGACAGGGCCTAGTGGCGGACCTACAGGTTTTACAGGACCTACAGGTTTTACAGGACATACGGGTCCAACAGGTCCGAGTCAATGGAATAATAGTGCTTACACCGGCGCAACAGGTCCAGGATATACAGGCATTGGCTACACGGGTGATGTAATGGTTTTTGGCAAGTTATTTGTTGAAGGTGGTATTGATCCTACTTATTTAGCATTGGAACCACAAGCTTCAGGTCCAACCGGATTTACAAATCCTTTATGGTTAGATAATAGTGGCAATTTACGTTCAGAAAAAATTAAATTAGAAAACGCAACCGATTCTCTAACTCTCTCAGCTTCAAGTATAGAGAAAATTGGAGCAACAATATTTGATATCAAATCTTACGACGAGATGAAAATAACTTCTACTGCTGGTATTGTTAATATTTTAGCACCAGCAAACGAAATTAATATTAACGCATCAGCGTTAATGAATATTTCTGCTTCACAGATGGATATTTTATCAACTAATACTTACATAAATCTTACATCTAACGACGGAATGACATTATCAACTACTAATGGTGATATTAATTTGAACGGTACTACTGGTGCTATTAATTTAACTTCTGGTCTTGGAATGGAATTAACTTCTGGACAACAACTCAATATTACTTCTAACCTCGCTGGTGTTGGAATAACGGCGGAAACCGCTGTTGGTATTACTTCTGTTACTTCTACCGTTGATATAATTTCTGCTTCTTTAATGACTATAACTGGTAACGACGGACTTACTATGACTGCGAATAATAATCCTATGACTTTGAGTTGTGTTGGTGCTAATATTTCTATGACTGCGAGTGACGATATTGGTTTGACTACGGCAACTGACGCTATAAGTTTAAGTGCTGGTTTAGGTATTAATTTGAACGCAAAAAATATAACTACGGATGCTGAGGATACTGGTGGAACAAAATATTGGATGCCGTTTAACCTTACAAATGGATATACACATAGTTATACCTACACCAACATAAATAATTGGGAAATGGTGAAATCTAATGCTATGACATTACCAGTTCAGATTTTTGCGGCTGCTCCAGCACCTTATAGAGTTTGGAAAATGGACTTTGCTATTAATCAATATAATATGATAAGTGGTTCAAGAGATAAAAAATTTGCTATGTATGTTGAAATACTTGATAGTATTGGAACTTCTTTTACTGGAACTCTTTTTAATCTCAGTACCCCTTATACTATTTACAAAAATCAAAGTGATTATAATAATCTTTTTCCAATTGAAAACTATATATTAACTGATTATATTGATTTTACAGGTTGTCTTGGTGGTTCTTCTACTATTAACTTTTGGAGGTATGGTAGTGATACCACAGCTTGTGATTTCAATTGGGTATTAACTTTATCTCCAACAAATATAGTTTAAAATATACTTTTCTATAACTTCGTGAAATACGCATATAAATATTAGCAAAAGCAGAATTAATAATATAAAAAATTAATAATATAAATATTATATAATAATAAATGGAATTTACAAGATTTCAAGACGACACCTCAAGAGTAGCAAAACAATTACAACAACAGACCGACCAAGGCCGCTGGATACTAGATGTTCCCGGTAACGGCGTAAAACCGTGTTTTATGTTGGACCCGCAAATTATCCCGCAAAAATGGGGCGGCAATTTGTGGACCAAAAGTATTGATATTCAGAGTTCTCTTTTAGGCATAGATAGACCTTTGAATAGGGACTGTCTTAAACCAAATGATAAATATGTAAAGGGTTCTGACCCAATTGTATATCCAGTTTGTGACACTCTAACAACCGAGCAATCTAGAGTAATTATGCCAGCGTGGACTGCTCGCGACCTACCTCAAGACCATAGTTATATTTTGCCAATTAACCCTCAAGCACATACCGAAATGAACTTTAGAAATAATGTGAGTACAAGGATTTTAGAGAAGGACTATTTTAACAGAAATGTAGAGTGTCCTGAGCCTAGAAATAGTCAGGATTATATAAAATTACAACCTTTTACAAATACAAAAGAGGGGTTCGCCAATAATCAAGGTAACAAATTTAATTTAAAAAAGAGTGAAAAATCAGATGTTAATACAAATACGGATAATAATCATCGTCAGAGCAGCAGAGATCAAGCATAAACCATATTGAAAACATTGTAAAGTATTTTACACCCTTGAAGATTTAAAACGGCACGCATTTAGCGTGCTGTAATATATTTAAGGGCAACTGTTACCGATAAATCAATTAAGGAAACACGCATCTGCGATGCGTGTGCCATTTTAAATGTTCATCGGTGTAAATAATAAAATACTTTAAAATACTTTAAAAATACTTTAAAAATACTTTTTTATAAAAAGGTATATATAATATATAATGGAACTAGCTATACCTTTAATCGCATTAGGAGGAATGTATGTTATAACAAATCAATCAAAAACAAATTCCAAACCAACTAATAAAAATAATTCAACTAGTAATACGAATAGTGGTCAAAATACGAATAGTGGTCAAAATACAAATAGTGGTAAGAAGCAAGAGAACTTTAACAATATGGGCGCCAAAACTAATTATTTGCCAAATACAAATGTTCCACCTACAAACTATCCTATTATGAATAATAAAGAGCTAGTTGACACGGTCCAGGAGTATCAAAATGCGAATACTGCGACAGACAAGTATTTCAACCAGAATGCTTACGAACAGCGGCAACGAGCCGGAGGCAAAGTGGACAACAATATTCAGCAAGTTTACTCATTAACTGGAAATTATATGGATTCTGAACAATTTAGACATAATAATATGGTGCCTTTTAATGGTGGCAAACCAAAGGGTCAAATTTACAACAATAATAACGCCGAAACCATTTTAGACAATTATGCCGGCACCGGATCTCAGGTCATTAAGAAAATTGAGCAGGCGCCTCTCTTTAAGCCGCAAGATAATATCCAATGGGCTTATGGTGCTCCTAATATGAGTGACTTTATGCAGTCGCGCGTTGCTCCTGGCCTTAAAAATAATATGGTTAAGCCTTTTGAGTCAGTACACGTTGGCCCTGGTTTAGGAAAGGGATTTAGTTCCGAGGGCAGTGGTGGATTCAACTCGGGAATGGAAGACCGAAATGCCTGGCTTGATCGCAATGTAGACGAGATGCGAGTCAAGACAAACCCCAAATTGGAATACTCTTTAGACAATTTACAGGGGCCAGCTTCAACCTTAATTAAAAACATTGGTATTCAAGGCAAGGTTGAGAAAAACAGACCCGACGGTTTCTTTGTTAATTCACAAGATCGTTGGTTAACAACTACTGGCGCTGAGAAGGCGACACGTATGGTTGCTGATGAAATATTCCACACGTCAAATCGTAATGAGACAACTAAAGCCGTGACAGGAACACCCAACTCCAATCTAAAGACAGCGGGTCAAGTGCCAAAAATGTACGAAGATACAAAGCGTAACCAATTTGAAGGATACGATGTGTCGCATTCTAATGCTGCTGGACGTGGTCCTCATACTGACGGTGAAGAATTCTTGAAAAGTCATACTAACTATACTAACAACCGTAGTGTGAATACTCAGCCGCAAACATTTGGCTCCGGATTTTCAGGCGCAATTGGTGCTGTTATTGCTCCATTTATGGACGCATTTAGACCTTCTAAGAAGGAGGAATATGGCTGTAATATGCGCATTTATGGAAATGCTGGCGGTGAAGTGGCTGGCACATATGTTCAGACTCAAGGCGATGCTCCTGGGACCACAGTTAAGGAGACTACATTGTATCAACCCAATGGAAATATTGGTAACCAAATTAATGGGGCTTATCAAGTTCACGAGCAGCAATCAATTGCGAATCAGCGTGATACTACAACGGATTGTTACCAATTGAACCCGGCAGGTGGTGCTGCTTCTAAACACGGATCTAGACAATATGACGCGGTTTATCGTCAGACCAATAATGATACAAAGGAGAAATTGGTTGTTGGACGAATTAACCAAGGCAATGCTAAGAATTTCAATTCTTCAATTAATATGTCAATGTCCAAATTGGATTCAGATCGTGATAATAACCGATTATGGGCGCCGAGCGCGACAACAGCATCAGGTCCATCTTTACAAACCTATGGGTCCACCAATACGCCGCAATATGTGAATGCTTATCAAGATAATAACCGCATTGATTCGTCATTGTTGTCAGCATTTATGGAGAACCCGTACACACATAGTTTGTCAAGTGTGGCATAAGTGAAACGAAAAAACGTAGTGACTGAAAAACGTAGTGACTGAAAAACGTAACAACCAAATAAATCGTAATAATAAATTAATACGCTTTATTTATATATAAAAACACTTATGTATTAATACATAACTAACAAAAATAAAATGCTACCAATTCACCAAAACATAAAGGATAAACTGGATTATTTTCACAAGAACAAAAAGATCCCTAATATTATTTTCAACGGCCCCTCTGGTAGCGGTAAGAGCAAATTGGTGAATGAATTCATTACTCTTATATACGACAACAATAGAGAAAAGATCAAGGATTTTGTAATGTATGTCAATTGTGCTCACGGCAAGGGTATTAAATTTATTCGTGAGGAACTGAAGTTCTTCGCGAAAACGCATATTAATTCCAATGGTGGCGACACTTTCAAAAGTATTATATTATTAAATGGTGATAAACTAACAATGGATGCGCAATCAGCTTTACGACGATGTATTGAATTATTCAGCCATAATACACGTTTTTTCATTATTGTGGAAGACAAATATAAAATGTTGAAACCCATTTTGTCGCGATTTTGCGAAATATATATTCCAGAACCAGAGCATAACGGGAAACTAATCAATCTTTATAAATACAATTTGGATCAGACATTTAAAATGGAGACAATCAGGAAGCAGCGACTAGACTGGCTTAAAACAGAATTAGAAAAAACTATGAATAATAAGATGACGGAAATATCTATACTAACATTTGTAACCAAGTTATATGAAAAGGCGTATAATGGCTTGGATTTAATCAAATTAATAGAAGATGGTCAAATAATAGTGTCTACAGAGAAGCAATATGAACTACTGATTGCTTTTAATAAAGTGCGCAAAGAATTTCGCAATGAAAAATTGTTGTTATTATTTATATTGAACTTTACCTATTTGGACAGCAAAATGGTCTTGGAAAATATATCATTTATGTAAGAAATGTTAAGTTAATAAATTAGTTAACTTAATATTTAAAATTACTTGTTATTACTTGTTGCCACATTTTTCAATAGCAACAACCTTTACAACATTTTTGACAATTTGGGAAATATTGTTAATTTGTTCTTCGCTTGTACCTCCTGACATTGAATTCATTACTATTTTCATATACTGATCATTCTTTTTGGATTCCGAGTCGCAACAACCAGGATTCTCATCTTTCCAAGTCTGGATCTGTTTAATATTTTTATTCGCAATTCTTTTAATAGCACTTTTTAAAACAGGTTTATCATCGGTTTCTTTTGTCCATTCATTATTGTCCTTTATATAGAGTACTTCGCGTTTCAAATCACTACAGTGAATGGGTCGTGAATACGTGTCCAAATCTTTCAAATTATTTATAAGAATTTGAGAAACACCTTCAACATAACCCATATGTCCAAAATTCTCCAGATCGGATAATTGTATTTTGACATTGTCTACAAATTCGCTAATATTAATCGCATCTTTACATTTCTCATTAAGAAACATATTTAGGTTAAATGTGTTAGTATTGTTACTATTATTGTTACAATTTGTATTTGTAATAGATGTTTTGGAAGCCAATTCAATGATTTGATGTTGTTGAGAAAGCATAATTTTACGCAATTCTTGATTTTCAAGCATTTGGATGCGCATTAGATCAATAATTTCCTTGGTAGTCGGTTCATTTGTTTCAAATTGTTTAACTTTATCGGGTTCACTATTTTTACTGTGACCATAATTACATTTTTTTTTATGTTTCCAAAGTCCACTCTTATTTGTGTATTGTTTTCCACATTCACACTCAAATTCTCCACCTGGTTTCCAATGGTTTCCATTTTTGGAAACCAAGGTTTCATTGTTAAAAAAATGTCTCTTCGTCTTAAAATGTTGAACCATATGTTGTTTTTTAAAGCATATATAGTCACAAATATTACAAACATAATTCACTGAATTATTTTCAATGTTTTCACTAAAGTTGGTATCCAATTCACTATTTTTAATTTCCATATAGTGTATATTTTAGTAAAATATTATTTTTTTTGAAAAGATACGAAAATATAGCATCACGATTTTTTCAAACCTCAAAATAAAGTTGAGACCATTATGGTCAAAAAGTGAAAAAAAGGTCATTTTCAAGACTTTTTTCGGGTTTTCATTTTTGGACATTCTTAAAAATGTCCAAATTTCATTTCCCTTTTTACTTTTGGGAAAAAAAATGTGACTGAGAAATATGGACTAAATATCACATATTTTATGAGAGCATATATGGTAACAAACATTTTATTATATTTTAGAGCATATTTTGGATCATATTTTATAATAATAAGTTTGAAAAAGGAAAAAATAAGGTTCAATAATTACATAAATAAACAATGGATGATTTCAATGTTAGTTCATTACACGAATCAAAGAACGAATGGGGAGCTCGTTTACTAACAATTTTGACACCTTTAATTATTGAAGGGTTTAGATCTATTTTTGATGAGTCGCTAACTTTGTGTAAAACCAATGGCGAAATGGACAAGTATTTAATGACATTTCAAAACTTAATTGCTCGTATTCCGAAGTGGAATGCCAATATTATTGAAACTGAAAGGAAACGAATTGTTGAAAAGAGTTGCTGTAATTATTTAGAAGATTTAGTTACTTGTGTACATATTATTCAATTGAAGTTGTTAACTGCGATGCGTGTAGGTCAAAAGCAGAAGAAGATTGATATTAATATCCCCAAATTAGATGATTTTATTCATAAAGCATACGTCAACGTCGCCAGAAAGGTTTACAAGAACGTATATTTATTTGAGCTCAATACAATGCCGCTACAAGTACAAAAACGTAACCACAAGCTAGAGCTAATTGTCCAAGAGTGTATTTTAAACTCGGTCAGAGAAAGTATTCCAATTGAGAGCATTTTGAGGGCGTATATGGACGAAACAGTAGAGGAAGATGTCATTCAGGAAATTAAGGAGCAAATCGTAGAACAAAGCGCGCCTTTAAATGCGCAAGGTGAAACTGAGTTTATTTCGGAAGTTAAGGAGACAAAGGTGGAAAAAGAAAAAGAAAAAGAACCAGATGGAACTGTCCATAAATTAGAATCAAGTGATTCGTTAACCCAGTCTCTGAAATTCAATGATATGGATTCAATGTTAGATAATAATAATAAAGAACAAATGGTTAGCGCACCAAAGACAATTGAGCGTCTAGAAGAAATTAGTACATTAAGGAATATTCAACGAAAGATGGAAGAAGAAGAGGATAGTGATAAATTACAAATATCAGATCAAGACATTGAATTAGGTAATTTAGACATCCACGTTATAGGCCAGCCAGACATTCATTTAGAGCCGGATCTTTTGTTAGATGATATTGAAGTATTAACGTAAACTTAGAAACTTATAAACTTAGAAACAATTGCGTTAATATTGTAATAAGAAACTAAAAATATATTGTAAAATGGAAAATATATTTGTAGTAGCAGCAATAATATCTGTTATATTTTTTATTGTTAAATTCCTAGAAATGCGCTTTGTAGATAAAGAAAGTAAACCGCTAAAATTACTTGTAAGAGACACATTAGTTGTATATGTTAGTATAATAGCAGGCAACTTTGTTTATGAGCAAGTCACACCAGCAATTTCTGAAAACGTTGTGGGAACTTCTGCTCCAATCGCATTCACTGATAATCCGCCATTCTAAATAGATAACTACTATATAATTTTAGTTATCTATAATATTCATTTTTCACCCTTTTCACCCTTTTCAACCTTTTCACCCTTTTCACCCTTTTCACCCTTTTCACCCTTTTCAACCTTTTCACCCTTTTCACCCTTTTCAACCTTTTCACCCTTTTCACCCTTTTCACCCTTTTCAACAGATGTAACTGGCTTAAGATCTCCTTCATTTTTAGGTGACATAAAATTTGTTAGTTTTGTATATGTATTTTTTAAAATAAGATATAACCAATAAAAGTTAAGTAATGTAAATATAAATAAAAATAAAATAACACATCTATTCAAATAATAAAAACTATCATTCCTTGGTGATAATAATATATTATAAAATTCAGGATTAAATATTACTTCAATAAAACATTTATATATTCGCGTATAAATAAATAGAGGTATAAATATTACATAATTTAATACACTCATTTTTTCTAATATATATGTCAACATTGTTGGCACGTTATTAGAAGTAAACTCTAAATATTTTTTAATTAAAATATTAAAGTTAAGAACAAAGGTACTAGATTCGGTTATGAAAAATGTATACATAATTAAAGGCATATTGTCAATTCCAAAGTTATATGTAATACCCCATAATGTGAAAAAAATGCTTAATAAATGATGTAAAATATATTGTGCTCGCTCAAACATTCCTGTATTAATATCTAAACACAAATCTATGCATAAATATGTTAAAAATATATATGAAAAATATTTAAACCATTTTATATTGTTAGTTTTTTTATACATATACATAGAAAACAAACAAAACGAAGAGTTTATTATTGATAATAAACTAGAAAATGTTGATGAACTTATTAAATTGTTAAACATTATAATTAACTTAATTAATTATAATATAAAATATAAATTAATTAAACTAATTAATTAATTAAGTTAATTATAATGTTTAACAATTACCATTTAATCGGCTGTTAAAAATACTAATTATCGCCCCGTCCATATCTTTACAACGTCTCCAGCCAGTTTTTTGGTTTTAAAATCCCTTATATATTCATCATATGTATAATTAAATGGTTTGTAATGTGCCGTATGAATATTACCAAATAAAGATTTTATTGACTTTGTATTTGGATATTCAGTGTCAAATAATAGACCCATTATTCTCTCCAATGAGCAGCGATCAGTGCGACAATGTATGGCATTAACTAAGTTGCTTACATTATATTTACGTTCAATGTGAAGCAAAAAGTTGTGATTAATATAACATATATTTCCAAAACTCAAATTAAATTGCGTTTTCTCTGTTAAACCTAGTATATTCACATCACTTCCAGCAAGTTCTTGTTTAAGTAATGTATTATTTCTTAATTGAGATACAATTCGCATAATATTTGGTAAATTTTCCTTGTCGTAAACAGAATGCCATAAAGACAAAACAGGCAATCTAAATGTTTCAAATGGGATACGAGTATGAAAGAAAACACTATCGTGAATAATGACAGCATTATCAAACCATTTATTTCTTATAAAATAGTAAAAAGGCAATAATTCTCCTCTACCATGAAACTTTGATTGAATAATTTCAATATTTTTATATTCAAAATGGGCTTTAACAAAGCTATAATTGCTATTATCATCAATAATAATTATTTTTTTATGAGGATAATTTGTTCTTAACAGCTTTACACAATGATTCCAATATTCATTTGTTTTTTCAGAATTCACGTGTATTGTTAGTATGAAACCATAACTCATTTATATTAAATAATATTAAATAATATTAATATAATAATTATATTAACAAACAAATTATTCAAATTATATCATTTTACAAATAAAATAATTTATACGATAATTTACAATAATAACACAA
>Ga0114969_10004088_pt1 | contig 11593 bp, 8 predicted proteins | sample M_130807_MF_Meta_FD_87316 | JGI IMG/M metagenome (GOLD analysis project Ga0114969, IMG submission 87316) | Freshwater microbial communities from Lake Montjoie, Canada to study carbon cycling - M_130807_MF_MetaG | ecosystem: Environmental > Aquatic > Freshwater > Lake | place: Lake Montjoie...
CACATCCTTTTCGTTAAACATACCATCATGGTTGATATCTTCATTTGCATCTTGCACCTTGTTATGATTCGTGTCCCAAGAATCGTCCTTGATACCGTCGGGCATCGTACCGATAAATTCTTGTTCGATGGCAAATGTCGCTAATGAAAAAGGACGAAAACGACCACCCGCCAAATTCGCTTCAGCGTTGATGGACTTATTATAACTATCGAAAATATCATTCTGCATGATATCACCGATACCATCAATACCGCGCAGGACGTAGGTATTACCTGAAACAATCAAATCATCATCCAACGCATATTCATGGTTGAAGGTATTGGCATAAAGCACTAACCCAAGCAAACTGATGATGATATAAGGCATCTTGCCTGATGTCAGTTGTTGCCAAAACGATGTCTTTTCAGCACCCTTATCAATGATCGTATTCACATCGAATCCGGCTTGCTCTTTCATCGTTCCTGTCGAGGCAGACATAGTCTCTTTTGAATATTGCTTGTTCTTTTTGCTCATACGTAAAAATTAGGACGCTAATATAAATAAATTCTAGCAAAAGCAAGAAAGCACTGCCTCAGCCTCTTCGATATCCATCTGTTTCAAAAGCAAGAAATAAGAATAAAGTAATGCAAGAAGGTCATCTTCTATTAGCAACTCGTTCGCATTTGCCAACATTATTCAACTTACTTTTGCACATCAAGAAGTTCTTACAATTCGCTTAATAGCTAATACATAGCCACACGAACATGGGTCATGCTCTTTTAAAGGAAAGAGATTTTTCAATTATCATTTGTTTTTACAAATAAAATAGGTTCCGTCCGCTATACGATTATTTACTAAGCTTAGAGGGATGGCTTTATTTATTTATTTTAAAAACAAAAAACAAGATGACTACAACATTTAGTGACTTGGGTTTGCATGAAAACATTGTCAGTGCAATCACAGAATTGGGCTTTGAAACCCCTACAGAAATCCAACAAAAAGCCATACCGGTCTTTATCGAGCGCACAAGCGACCTCGTAGCCCTGGCTCAAACAGGAACAGGAAAAACAGCCGCTTTCGGCCTTCCTATCCTTCATCATCTCGATACCGAGAAGAAATTTACACAAGCCCTTATTATCTCTCCAACAAGAGAATTGTGTATTCAAATTACAAACGACTTAAAGAAATACAGCAAGAATATGCGCGGTGTGCGTATCACTGCTGTCTATGGCGGAAGCAGCATTTCTGAGCAGATTCGCGAATTACGTCAAGGTGTCCATATCATTGTGGCCACTCCGGGACGACTCATTGATTTGATAGACCGTAAAGCGGTAAAAATCGAACAGGTTGAAACCGTCGTACTTGATGAGGCTGATGAAATGTTGAATATGGGATTCCAAGAAGATATCGAATCAATTCTTTCCAATACCCCGGAAGATAAAGTGACTGGTCTTTTCAGCGCTACGATGCCGAAAGCCATCCGCTCTATCGCCAATAAATATTTGAAAGAAACAGTCGAAGTGTCGTCAGGTAAAAAGAATTCAACTTCAGCCGATATCACCCATCAGTATGCTGTGGTACAGGCGAAAGAAAAATTACCGGCCCTGAAACGTATCATTGATTTCAACGAAGATTTCTTCGGTATTATCTTCTGCACCACTCGTCTTGAAACACAAGAAATCAGTGACTCACTGGTTAAATCGGGTTATAACGCCGATTGTCTTCACGGCGATTTATCGCAACAACAACGTGATAAGGTGATGGGTAAATTCCGTAAGCGTGTCATTAAAATATTGTGCGCAACCGACGTGGCCGCCCGTGGTATCGATGTCAACGACATTACGCACGTTATCCATTATCATCTTCCGGATGATATCGAAAACTACACACACCGAAGCGGACGTACTGCCCGTGCCGGTAAGAAAGGTATTTCAATTGCCTTATTGCATATTCGCGAAGCATACAAAATGCATCAGATTGAAAAAATCGCGAATATGAAATTTGAAAAATTCATGATCCCGAAAGGCGAAGAAATCATCGACAAACGAATCAAGAATTTCGTGACTGAATTTGCCGAGTTTGATTATCAAAACACCTCTGAAATACAACCTCGCAACGAATGGATTTTCCCATTGATGCAAATGGACAAGGAAGAATTAGTCGCCCGTATTATGGCAAAAGAATTGTCTAAATTAGATACAAATTACACAGCACATTCTGATTTGAACGTAGACGAATCATCGCGATCAAAAGGAAGCGACCGCGGAAGTGATCGCGGAGAGCGTGGCGAACGCAGAGGAAGTGACCGTGGAGACCGCAGAGGAAATGAGCGCAGCAGCGACCGCGGAGAACGTGGCAGCCGACGTGATTCATTTGCTGATGGCGAACCTACTACCCGATTATTTATCAACTTAGGCAAAAAAGATAATCTTCGATACGATGAAATGCGTGAGATGATTTTCCAAAATAGCAAGGTAAGTGGACATCATATCAAGGACATCGAAATGCAAGGTGTGTTTTCGTTCTTCGAAACCGATGCACAAAGCGCAGAACGTATCCTTACCGGATTTAAAAATGTGGAAGTCAACGGACGTGAGGTACGTATCACACGTGCTGAAGGTGAACAAAATTCAGGCGGACGAACAGCTGAACGCAGCGAACGAAAAGGACCACGCGAACGCACCTATACAAGTGCCAGAGGCGGAAATAATACCGTTGGCGGCGATCGAAAATATGGCTCTTCAGCACGAAGCGGGAGCGGCAGCTCAAGTTCACGCGGCGGCAGTGGTGCTTCATCAGCACCGAAACCACGTTTCAAAAAACGCAACGACGATACAAGCTGGTAGTACATTTCAGTTAAATTAATAACGACGGCAATTCAACTCAGGTTGGGTTGCCGTTTTTTTATCTACGAAGTAAAATTCATACTAAATTAAAATAGTCGTTTTACGATAGTACCGAAAAGCATTCGTTCAATTCAATATTCCTCTTCTGAATAACACCTTCTACTCAAGAAGCCCACTATCATCAATATCATTACCCGCAATACCTTTGATGCTGCCCAACAAATAGGTATTATTGAGCAATACTTTATCGATTTGCTTTTCACGTTCTTTCCAAAGTTTTTCCATTTGAAGGCGCTCTCTATCAAGCGATGATTTGAGAAATAAATACGCCTCATTGATGGCTCGCATCTGTTGCAAAAATTCATTGCTTGTAAAATAATTGTAGAGCATCTCCTTCTTCTCACCTTTATTCTCTTGCGATTTATTGGCCCGTGCCACATTGATAATGCCTTCACGCAATGCCTTCACGACGTGCACCACTTCATTAAATTTACAAACCCAGACGCCTTCACGCTGATCGAACATACGCATATCATCCGGCAACACCTGAGAGACCAATACCGGAATATCACAGGCCGATTCCAATGCATCTTCCTTCAACTTAGCAAGCCATTTCTTATCAAAATCTTTGGTACGCTTGCTTTCAAAAATAATCTTGCCGCATTCATACCCCATCTCATTACGAACTACCAAAATACAATCGGCCCCTCGCTTCCCTTTCCCCACTTCAGTAACGATATCAAATGGAAATGAATTCATCAGAATCTCCTCCAACGCGAGCTCCTGCACCTCACCTTGTGTTTGCATAGAACCTTGTTCGAGTTTCCGAGTCATCTGCTCAGTCAATTTCTTTTGATCATTCAATTGCTTTTCAAGCTCTCTTTTTTCCATATCAAATTTCTCTCGTTCCTTCAAAAGGATATCATTTGATAGCTTAGCTTTCAATTCCACTTCTAGTTCAAGTCGTTGCTTTTGTAAATTATGAGTCTCTTGCTCTTGTTGCTCCTGAAGACGTTTCGTGAGATTCATCACTTCAATTTCCTTTTCCTGCAATTGCTTCAACTTCTGACTCTTATCCAAATTTTCCTTTTCAAGAAATTCAAGTTTCAACCTGCTCTCTTCTGATATTTTTTTCAACAACTCTTCTTCAATACGTTTCACCTGCTCATCAGTGGCCTTTTTCACGCGCTCCAACACAATTTCATTTGTTTGCTTTTTCTTTTCCTCAAATTCAGCCACTTGCTTTTCTAAATCCTGATGACGCTTTGCAAAAACCTCAGCGAGTTCCTTATTCTCGTCTTCGTATTTCTTCTTGATAGATTTCTCCACATCCTCGGTTAATACATCTTCGAGGTTAAATTTACTTTTACATTGCGGACAGGTTATTTGTGTTTTCATACTTACTAACGTTAGATGCCAAATGTACAACGGATGAGAGATTAAAAAATAACAGAAACCTCTTTCCATAATTTATTCTTAAAAAGTCAGCGACAAAAATCAAATACACTTATATTCGACTAATTTTCCGCCTGATGAAGTTTTCACGTCTCATTGCGTATCTCAAGTATTATTGGCAATTTATACCCTTCCAACTGAATGCATTGTTGGCGGCTAGTATCGTGTGGCTAGCCTTTCGATGCCTGCATTCGACAGAAACTGACACAAATTCGTTTCAAGGTATCACGATGCTGATGGCGAAAATAGCAATGGCGTTCTCAGGACTTGTCATTGGACTTTCTCTTTTGTCGACTTGCTTCTGCTTGTTTTATTTCATGTATCAAAAAAAGAAAAAAGGAAGCGACAGTTTCGAACTTACGATGGATATTGAATCGTATCAAGATGATTTGCTTCGTATCCAAACAAGGTTGCCGTTTGCCTTGAAACCTATATTAGGGTTTGTCAAGGTCAGACTAGTTTACGACAAAACCAAAATGACGGATAAGTATATTGTCAGCGATAGAATTAAGAAACAATTTATCTCATTCAATACAGGACTCATCAGCAAGAATACCTTGTTGTTGCCCGACATCAAAGAATATTCCTTTTCACACGCCTTTATTTATTTTGAAGATATGCTGCATTTTTTTTCCTTTGCGGCAAGCTTCAAGACCCATCAGATTATTTGCAATCTGCCGCATTCGCTCATGATGGATACGCAAGCGCTTCCACCCAAAAAAACCGACGAAGAGAAAGTGCGCATTGAGCAGCTTCGCAAGGTAGAAGGTGAATTGTTGAGTTATAAAAAATTCGAAGATTCGGATGATGTGCGCCGCATCGTATGGAAGATATTTGCTAAGAATAAAGAACTTGTCGTGCGTGTTCCTGAAATTATGGATCCATTTGCGTCGCATATCTATCTATATGCAAGTTTTTTTAATACGCTGCATGTTTCATTGTATCCCAACTATCAACAAGTGATGCTTAACCGCTTTAAAAATTGTGTGTGGACACTCTATGATGCCTTATCACAACAAAAATTTGATGTGACGTATCAGCATGATCAAGACATCACAACCCCATATCAGGATATTGACAAAGCTCGTTATACAATTGCATGTTCAGCATGGCATCAAACGAAAACTCTGTCTGATTATTTCAAACCCCAACATGGGTCGGCACTTTGCATTCATTCGTATACATCACTAGTCGAACTCGAGCAGCTCATCGCAGAAGCTGACCCAAAGACGACGATCTTCTTCGTTCAACTTAGCAGCGTGTTTAAAAGTAATTATATACTACATTGGCTCCTTCGTCTTTTTGTTCAACCAAAGACAGACCACCTTTCGGCACTGCGCAATAAGTGGGCGATACACCCGTTGAAATTTCAAACCTTGAATAAGGAAAAGGTATTACTTTCCCTGTTGAAAAAAAGCGATTTAAATACGGAGATTATCTAATGAACATTGTTACACATATATCCATTACCCGCTTCCTCGCTCAGGTAATCTTTCTGTTGTTGCCAACATCGTTGGTGGCCTTCTTTATCTTATGGAATAGTCATCACTATTTTACATTATTACAAGATGCGTGGTTGACACAAACGATGTATTTCTCAGGAGGTATGCTCATCGCCTTTTTGTTGGCTCAATGTAGACTTAGATTTTTACCCCTATTTGCCGCCCTGCTCATGGCATTCTTCTCGATATACAAGCTGCTAGATAATTATGCTATTGGTGAATTTGACAGCTTCTTTATCTCCGTTCAATTTATGGTCTTTGCGTGGTTATTTGCCGCCGGATGGCTTTGTGGCTGGGGATTGCAACGCTACTCGTTTTTTCCGGTAGTCCTTAGCGGCTTGCTACTGATACTATGTATTGTATTAATCGCCAAAACTGGCAACCTTACTTCGGCCGACAGACTCATCCAATATTTATCACCGGTGGTTTTGTATTCGATCTACATTGTGTATACGAGCGAATCGTTGCGAAATACGGAACACACATCAGGTAAATTTTGGTGGCGATTTAGCAAACGACTCATTGCGTTTTGCACCCTACTGCTACTCGTCTTCGGCGGCATCCTGTACATTATGTATCCCGAAATTTCTGAACGTGTTGAGGAGTATGGTGGTGGTGGAAAAGAGGGCGAGAATCAACTACTTAAAACCAAAAAAGATGGCACCGTCGAGAATAGAGAATCGATGGGCATGGAAGGACATAATCAACGAGACAAGAATCCTGAACCACTTTTTTGTGCGCATATCAACAACTTTTTACCGGGAGGCGAAATTCCGAATCCGTTATACCTGACCTCATTTCACTTTACTAAATTTGATACGCTGACAGAAACATTTGAGCGAGACACCACGCTTTCGTTTAGTGATGAATTCAAGCCAAACCCATCAAGCATTCAATTATTTTCGACCTATTCAGATAGCAGCCGCATACGCAATGCATTCAGTTCGTTACATCGCAAAACAGTTGATGTAGAAATTTACAAAAAACGTTTATCCTCCTCGGCCTTTATTGCGCCAAGTACATCGTATTGGGTGCAGCCTATTACGATAGAAAAAGAATTTCAGCATGAATTCTCCTCTGCCTACCGAAGTAAAAGTTATGTCTCAGATTTAAACAGCGCGTACTTCATCTATAATTCCAACAACCCAGAAATTGTGCAATTTCAGCAACATCGATTTGATGAACTGCGCAAGGCAAAAGGATATACAAGTGTCGATCCGACATTCATGTCGTATTATACATTCTTCCCATCAGCAAGAAAATACGAAAAAATAAAATCATTAGCCGACAGTTTATCGAATGGCAAGTCTAGCACAATTGATAAAGTATTACGTATCCGCGATTACTTCCTAGCTCGTAATGCACTCGGCGAAAAAATATTTTCATACACAGACAATCCTGGCGTTCCCGGCTTACCCGGCGCATCAAAATTGATGTATTTTTTATTTGAAAGCAAGAAGGGTTACTGCGCCTATTACGCAGGTGCTACTGTATTTTTATTACGCGCTATGGGTATTCCTTCGCGTATCGTCACAGGCTTTTTAACGGTCGACAGAAGTGATAAAAACACAGGATGGTATTGGTTTTACGAAGATCAGTCGCACGGTTGGGTACAAGTCTATTTTCCCGAATATGGCTGGATTGATTTTGACACAACCGTTGGCAATGATGATGCGCAACAATCGCCTGCGCCCGATGGTACACCGCCTATGCAACCCCCGAATCCGGTGTTAGCAGTCGGTGGCGAAATCAGCATGATAGATACGACAAAAAAAATAGCCGCCATCCATCTGCATACTATGATTTTTAAAGATGTCGAATATAATGACCTACACACCGATATCCTACTTGATTTGAAGGTCGCTACCATTTGGAAAGACAGTCTACCCCAACGCATGAATCAACTCGTCAATGGCGAAAAAATTATGGCGGTCTCCTATGCTGAAAAACTTGCTTTTTTTTCTGCCGAAAAATCAGCAAGCTTATTACTAAAGAAATTTCCAACGCTGATACCTATCGATGACATGTATATCAAATCGATGGATGAACATACAAAAAAAGAAAATCGAGTTAGTCAAGGTCACGAGCGCCCCTATACCTATTTTATCAAGCTGATTATTTTCATTGTGCTAGGCATCTTACTCAGCTTATTCGCTCTACCAACGATTGTATATCAATGGTATAAATATAAAAGTAGGCAAACAACAAACACCACGAAACAAGCCTATTACATATACAGAGCTGCAACCTTCTTGTTGAACCAATTACAAATCGAACGACATCAACTGACGCCGTGGCAATTTGCAAAACAGGTGGTTGATCCGCAGTTTGGGACTCGCTTCGCCGAATTTATGCTTGTCTATCTCAATATAAAATATGCGAATCACCAACCGACAGAAAAAGAGCAACAATTGATGGCAACCTTCTATCCGACCTTTGAAGCCACGATCAAATCGCAAATCAAGACAAGTAAACGCATTGTACGTTTCTTACATTTGAATACTTTTATACGCTATTATCAATTACCCGAAATCACATCATAATTTATGGATCCTATACTAAATGAATCAAGCATGCAAGAAACATCTACCGAAAAGATAGAGCGACTTATCCAACACATGGAAGGCGTGATCAAAGGCAAACGCGAACAAATCAACCATGTCATCACTTGCCTATTAGCCAAAGGACATATCTTACTGGAAGACAATCCGGGTACAGGCAAAACCGTCTTAGCAAGAACCCTCGCTGGCTCGATTGCGGGTGAACAAGCAGGCAGTGCAATCTTCAAACGAATCCAATTTACGCCCGATTTATTGCCCATGGATCTATTAGGAACACATGTATTCGATGATCATAAAAAAGAGTTTATCTTCAAACGAGGGCCCTTATTTTGCAATATCTTGCTCGCTGATGAAATCAATAGGGCCTCACCCAAAGTACAAAGTGCATTGCTTGAATGCATGGCTGAACATCAGATCACGATGGGCGAAATGACGTACAAACTTGAAAGGCTTTTCTTCACAATCGCCACACAAAACCCGATTGAGATGGAAGGCACCTACCCTCTTCCTGCCGCGCAACTCGATCGATTTTTTATGAAAATTTATTTCGGCTATGTTGACGAAACTACTGAAATGGATATCTATAAAAACTACCAACATATCAGTAACAACCTCGAGCATATTCAACAGGTGCTCACACTCGAAGATATACTGCAATTGCAACAAGAAGCAGACAAGGTGTTTGTGCATGAGGAAATCGTGCGGGCCGTTTCGAACCTTGTTCGCTCAACACGCAATCACGAAGGCATCACCTTAGGCGCCTCCACACGAAGCGGCATCACCTTCTTGAAATGTCTTAAAGCACGCGCCTTGGTCAATGGACGAACATTCGTCATTGAAGATGATGTCAATGATATTGCACTATCAGTGCTTGATCATCGTATGATGTATAAAAACAAAGAAGCTAAACAGCACGCACTAAAGCAACTCATATCAACCGAAATGGATCGTTTAAGCAAGTTGAAATTATTTTAAATTGTAGTAACGCCTAGTAGATATGACAAATTCCTCAGCACTTGAAAAAATAAAATATTACTGCGCCTATCAGGAACGCAGTCATAACGAAGTGCGAAGCAAATTGCTTGAACTTGAAATTTATGGCAACGAACTCGAAAATTATATCAGCGTGCTCATCGATGAAAATTATCTCAACGAAGAGCGCTATGCATGTGCGATTGCTAGAGGCAAGTTCTACTACAAGCAGTGGGGGCGACAGAAAATTTTGCAGGCATTAAAGCAACAAGGTGTTTCGACCTATTGCATCAACAAAGCCATGAAGGAAATCAACGAAGACGATTATGTAAAAACAATACAGACCTTGGCTGTAAAAAAATTAGACACCCTGCGTTCGGAACGTAATCAATTTACAAAAATGACAAAACTCAGAAATTATTTAGCCCAGAAGGGTTATGAATATGACTATATCAATGACATTTTACGATCAACCTTCTAACTTTACACTCTATGTCAACACTACGCTTCACCCTTATACAAAGCCATCTTCATTGGGAAGACAGCGTCGCCAATCGCACGATGTTTGAAGAAAAAATCAAGGGCATTACAGAGCCTATGGAAATTGTGGTATTACCCGAAATGTTCAATACAGGCTTTAGCATGCGTCCAAGTGTATGTGCTGAAACAATGGACGGCGATACGGTAGCGTGGATGAAGCGAATGGCAGCCGAACATAAAATAATACTCACCGGTAGTTTAATGATTCGCGAAGAAGCACATTATTACAACCGCCTAGTGTGGATGCAGCCTGATAGCAAGTTTGGCACCTACGACAAACGGCACCTCTTTTCATACGGAGGCGAGGATAAAGAATTTACACCCGGTGGCAAGCGCTTAATCGCGCAAGTAAAAGGTTGGAAAATATGTACGATGATTTGTTATGACCTGCGGTTTCCTGTGTGGAGTCGAATGGCAACAGAAAACGATTATGATGTACTGATGTATGTAGCAAATTGGCCCATAAAACGCATTGGAGCTTGGAAAGCACTCCTGAAAGCACGAGCAATTGAAAACCAATGTTATGTGATTGGACTTAACAGAATAGGCATCGATGGCAATGGCCTTCACTACCCCGGCGAAAGCTGTATTATAGGCCCTCTCGGGGATATCATGTATTCGAAACCTGAACTCGACGATATCGTTACAATACAACTCGACAAGCATCTATTAAACGATCTTCGCGCATCATTTCCATTTCAGAAAGACAAGGATGAATTTATCATCCTGTAAAAGCAGAGGGACGACACCCTAAGTCCACCTTTACAATATCAATCATTCAAACAACATAAAAAAACGTGCTTCTCTACCAATTGATAAAGAAGCACGTATTTCAGATTGTCAATACACTATAATTAGTTTGGCGTATGTTGATAATACAAGTTGTTCGGTGTACTAACACCTACATTATTGAGTATCACAGACTTGTCATTGTCGGTATTGGCGTACCGAATCTTGCCATCCAAATTCACATCTTCCACACGATAGACACCGCTCATTGTGTTGTTCGGTGTGCTGATGCCGATTGTATAAATCAATCCTTCTTTGTCATTACTTAATCCGTTATATTTTACATTCTTGTTGTTGTTCGCATCACCCGACCATAATGTATACACAGCACCAATCTGCTTGCGTTGTGGCAGGCTCGTAGTAGGTAACGAATATACAGCATTCGATGTGGTGAAGTCGATACTACTTGTTGAGCAACCGCTGAAGCTAATTGCATTGAGCGACATCACGCCTAAGTGATTTCTATGTTTGATACTGACATAATAATTACCATTGGCTACGGTTGGGAAATACACAGGTGATGTGCCATCTGTGCTACTGACAATATCGCCATCGCGTTGGATCAAGGCACGTTTATTGGCAATCACGGTGCTATTCGTCAAGGCATTTCTTAATTCAATAAACACCCAGTCTACTATGGCGTTGTTGCCACTCACATTGAGGATTGCATTGGATACGGTCTCTCCTGACGTGCCACCAACGGCTGTCTTATTGTAAGGCGACGACGTATAGGGTTCTGTTGTTGGAATCAATCCGTTGACACGCAGACTGTCGTGCATCAAAGTAGCAGCGGTCACGTAAGGACCAGAAAGTATGGCCTTCGCATTTAGATAAACGCCCGGTGTGATAGTAAGATTCAAGGTGACGATACTGTCGCAACCAATTGCATTTGTATAGGTCAGGGAATAATTACCTGAAACAGTATAGGTGACAGCATTCAAGGCCCACG
>Ga0114969_10004096_pt1 | contig 11572 bp, 9 predicted proteins | sample M_130807_MF_Meta_FD_87316 | JGI IMG/M metagenome (GOLD analysis project Ga0114969, IMG submission 87316) | Freshwater microbial communities from Lake Montjoie, Canada to study carbon cycling - M_130807_MF_MetaG | ecosystem: Environmental > Aquatic > Freshwater > Lake | place: Lake Montjoie...
CATTTCTCAGCGCCTGCAGTTTGCCGCAGAGGCCACAGGCGGTGGTGGCGACGCCGGAGCGTGCCAGCATGGCCGGGTCAAACATGACATGCGAGGCGAGCGTGACGCGGAGCGTCGCGCTCGCCTCGTCAGTGTCCACCGTCAGCGTCGCTTCGGTGACGTCGGCCGCGGAACGGATCACGCCCTCGGCGTAGAGCAGGCCCAGCACAAACGCCTCGTCATCGCCGGGCGTCCGCATGAAGATGCCGAGCGACGTCAGAGCTTGTCTCGCCGAGACTTCGATCGACAGCGGTGCTTCCACCGCGACCAGATCCTGGTCAGTGCGGGAGTCATCGCGCGTAACGCGGCGGAGGGGGGCGATCGAGACGCGGGGCACGTGACGATGATAGGCAGGAATTGAGATCGGGAGTCAATTCGGCGAATTGAGTCCCGATCTCAATTGGCGAGCTTGTCTCGCCGACGCCCGTGGTGTGTTGACCCTTGCGAACCTGCCTCACGAACCCCACGAACTGGGTTCAGAAGATGTATCGCACCTGGAACTGCACCATGCGCGGCGGATCGATGTTCGCGAGCGCCGGGATCGCATTGGTGGCCGTGCCGGCCGCCACGAGCTGACCAAACGTCGTGTTGACCGTCGCGGTGTCGCCGTAGACCGTCTGACCGCGGCCGAGGAAGTTGCCGTGGTTGAACATGTTGAACATCTCCAACCGAAGCAGCAGCGATTGGCCTGCGCGACCCGGCAGCTTGACGCGGCCTTCGAGGAACGCCGAGACGTCCTGTGTGCCCGTGCCACGGAAGGCCGACTTCGCCATGACCGCACCGTCAACGACCGGGCGGTCGTTGTTCGCACCGTCGCCGTTGTTGTCGACGCCGGTCGTCGCGTTGAACGGACGCGCCGACGCGAGCGTCGTCACCGTGCCGGCCGTGATGTCCATCGGCAGCTTGTAGGTGAGCGTGATCACCGCGCGGTGACGCTGATCGACCAGGCTCGGGCCACGCTCTTCTTCGCCGAGACGCGCGAAGTTCGCCTGGTTCGCACCGATGCCATTGCCGTCCGGTTCCGCCGTGTTCGTGGCCTCCGAGAGCGTGTAGCTCACGGTGGCGAGGAACTTCGCGTTTCCGCGGTAGGTGAGCATGGTCTGCAGCGCCTTGTAGTCGGAAACGCCGAGGTTCATAAGCACGTTGATGTTGCGCACGCCACCGTTGACCGGTGTGATCGGGCGCGTCGTGTCGGCGACCGCCACCGAGCGCGTCTGGCCAACGGCCGTGCGGTCGAACACCGACGGCGCGTTGATGTCGACTGTGCGGTCGAGGTCTGACCAGTGCTGGTACACGTAGTCCGCGCCAAGGAACAGCCCGCTCACGATTTCCCGCTCTGCACCGACCGAGAAGACCTGGCTGCGCGGGTTGTTGAGCGCATCGGGGTAGGCCGCGGCGATCTTGCTGAAGTCGAGACCGTAGGCCGCGAACTGCGCCGCCACGGCATCGCGCTGGCCTGCGCGCAACGTGATGTTGCGCGCCGGACGCTGTGAGACCGGCAGCGTGAGTGGATTGAAGCCCACCGGGAGGCACGCGCCCGTGAGGCACGTCGGGAAGCCGGTCTGACCGGGCGTCGCCGTGTAGGTCGAGAGACCGTCGAGGCCGCCCGTGAGTGCGCCCGCCACCGCGTTCGTCCGGATCTGCGTGTAGTACATGCCGTAGCCGCCACGAATCGCGGTCCGTGCATCGCCCATCGGATGCCAGCCGAAGCCGACACGCGGTGCGAGGTTGTGCTTCGAGTCTGTCAACGACTGCACGTCGTAGCGCAGGCCGAGATCGAGCGTGAGGTCATTGTTCACACGGAACGTGTCCTGCGCAAAGCCGACGATGAGCCACTGCTTGAAGTCGTAGCCCGTGATGCCGTAGCTGACCGGCTGGCTGTAGCTCTGCACGTTGGCCAGCGTGAGCTGGTCGAACGACTGGGTCGTCGCCGCGACGAACGTGAACGTGCCGAGCGTGGCCTGACCGGGCTCGCTGCCCGTGCCGCCCGAGAGGTGACGCGCCACGCTCGCGCCGAGGCGAACCGTGTGCTGGCCCGCAGACCAGGTCAACGTGTCCTGCACCTGCGTCTGCTTGCTGTAGATGTCTGACTGACGTGATTCGCCAATCGTGAACGGCACCGAGCCGGCGCGCGTGTAGGTGGTCGACAGGCTCTGCGCTTCCCACTTGGTGACCGGGTTGCCGTGCACATACGACACACGGATCTCATTCAGCAGTCGCGGGCTGATGACGTACGTATGGTTGACCTGACCGGTCACCGACGAACGCGAGTAGCGGCGCGCGACGGTCGGCGCAGCGGTTCCGGCGACGGCGTCATTCGGGTTGGTGTCGAAGAACGTGTCGACGTTCATACGGAACATCAGCGACTGTGATTCGGACGCCTTGTGATCGATGCGGCCGTTGAACAGCTTCTGACGGTAGTTGCCGACGTACGTCAGGCTGCCGTCGGCCGGCAGCACGAACGCGGGCAGCGTGCTTGAGAGGAACGTGGTGCGATCCTGCCGCGTGTAGTCGCCGCTCACAAACGCGAACGTCTTGTCCTTCACGAGCGCGCCGCCGACCGACGCGGAGTACTGATTGAGCACGTCTGGCACGTCCGCCGGGTTGATCGCCGTCAACGTCGTCGGAACGACGCAGCTCGGCGTTGACGGCGCACAGAAGCCCGTGGTGTCGAATGTCTTCTTTTCCCAGCTGCCGGGCCGGCCCATGAAGAGGCCTTCGCCATGCAGACCGTTCGTGCCCGACTTGGTGACGATGTTGAGCGCCGGACCCGACGTCCAGCCGAACTCGGCCGAGAACGCGTTGGTGAGTGCCGACATTTCCTTGACGGCACCGAGCGGCACCGTCGCGACCATGGTCTGACGGCCCCAACCTTCGTCGTTGTTTGCGCCATCGAGCATGTAGGTGGTGGCGCGGCGGCTGCCGCCACCCGTGACGAAGTATGTCGCGTTGACGAAGAGGTCGCCCGTCCCTTTGCCCTGACGGAAGGCCGAGTTAAACAGCGGCACGGTGGTGATCTTGCGGCCGAGGATCGGCGTCTCGTCGATCGTGGCGCTGTCGAAACGGCGGCCGATCTGCGAGTTGGCGCGCACGCCCTGGTCGGTGCCGTAGACCGTCACTTCGCTCTTGCCGCCGGTCGCGACGAGCTTCACGCGCACCGTCGCGGTCTCCGACGCGCGGAGCACGAGACCGGTCACGTCCTCGGCCGTGAAGCCCGACTTCGTGACGCTGATCTTGTACGTGCCGTCGAGCGGCAACGCCGACAGCGTGGCGGACCCTTCAGCGCCCGAAATGGATTCACGAGCGGCGCCCGTGGCGCTGTTCACGATGGTGACCTTGGCGTCTTTGACGACCGCGCCAGTCTGATCGATCACGACCACTTGAATGGCCGCGTTGTTCGGCGACTGCGCGAACGCGGGGGCCGTGATCGCGATCAGTCCGAGTAGTGTCAGTGCGCCTACCAACGTACGCATGAATGAGTGCTCCTTTTACTTTGCCGAGCTGTAGGTAAAGTCTTTGAACAAGCTGGTGGTGTCGGTCTTCGCCCACAGGCCGATGCGGCCCATCACGGGCGGACGCAGCACGGCGTTGTTCTTGGGGAAGAGTTCTTCATTGGGCGCCGCGCCGTTACGGCCGGGGCCGGGTTCGGTGCCGAGTGTGTATTCCATCGCGATTTCGCCGTCGAGCCACGCCTTGAGGTCCGCGCCGTTCAGCGTGAGCTTGAGTTCGTGCCAGCCGCCGCACGTGCCGAAATCGGGCCGCTTGCAGTCGGGGTCGAGCATGAACTTCTTCTCGCGGTTGAACTTCATGTTGCGGCGGATGCCGTTGTGGAACTCCCAGAGAGCGACGTTGTTCTCGGTGTCGTTGTAGCGCACGGAGAGCCAATCACCGTTCGGCTTTACATTGAACAGAATGCCCGACGCGCGATCGCTGTCACCCGACACCGTCTTGAACTTGACCGTAATCGTGCCGTTCGAGAAGTTGTCGACGCCATTGAGCACGGCGACAGGGAAGTTGGCAAACGCCTTCGCGTTGTCCATGAGCTCTTCGTTGTTCGTGCCGTAGAGCTTGCGCGCGTTCTCGATGAGCATCTTGGTCGCCGGCGTCTGCGCGGCTTTCCACGCCTTGCCGTCGATCTTGATCACCTTGTCGCCCGCCTGGCCTGAGCCCGTCGAAGGCTCCTGGGCCACGATCCACGAGCCGACCATCGCCTGGAATTTCGCTGACGGTTTGCCGACGACTTCCTTACTCAGGTCCACCTTCATCACCTGCGCCTGCAGCGTCGCCGCTGCTGCCAACCCGCACGCCACTGCACACCACGTCTTCATTGCCGTCATGCCTGCCTCCTGTAACGGACGAACCAGGCCGCGGCGATTGCCGCAGGCCACACTCCAAAAAACAGGGCGCTTGCGTGCCGCGGAGGCACGGCCAGCGGATGACCGCGGAAGATCTCGTCATCGCGCTCGACACCTGGTGTCACGCCGGCGAGGCCATAGATGGTTTCCAGTACGCCCTCAGCGGTGACGATGCGGCTGGTGTCGGTCTTCGAACCGAGCGTGTAGTTGATCTCGCCGTAGTGCTCCGTGTTCTGCTCGTAGAGCCCGACGGACGTCTGCGACACGTAGGTGACCGTGAGGCGCGGCATGATGCGGCGGAGTTTCACGAGCGCCATGCGCTCGAGCTCCGCGCGTCGCGAATCTTCCATCGCGAAATGCGCCTCGATATGGAGCGGCGTCGTGATGGACCTGAGCGCGGCTTCGTCGGTTTCCGAAAACGAGTTCTGCCGATTCTCCGACGCATCCCAGCTGGCGCGCGCCATGGTGCAGGCGCCGATGATCAGCGCCACCGTACCGAGCGCGGCGATCGACTCCACGAGGCGTCGCTGCGCCGGCACGCCGATGCGCAACCAGAGCGCCGCCAGCACGAGACCGAATGCCGCGAGCGCCAGCGTGCTGAGCGTGACGTCGAGTCGAATCAACCCGTGCTGAAACTGCGCCACGAGTGCCGGCGGTGTGAATACCGCGACCAGTTCCCACCACCCGCCCTGCAACGCGGCGATGAAGCTGATGACCCAGGTGCCCACGGTCACCGACAAGGTGATGATGGCCGCCGTTGAGGGATGTTCGGCCACGGCGGCGGCGGCGGCGCCCAGCGCGATGGTCAAACATGCATTGAGCACATGACCGAACGCGATCGTCGCGAGTTCCGGCGCGTAGCTGCTGCCGCCATACGATTTCCACAAGAGACCCGCGATGACGAGCGGCAACATCGCGACGAGCCACGCGGTGAGCAGCACGAGCGCCTTGGCGCCGACCCGAGCGAGCGACGAGATCTGTTGTTGCATCTCCAACTTGAGCGCGCCGTTTTGGCGATCGCCGCCAACGAGTCGGATCACGACGAACGGAAACAGAAACGCGGCCACCAGTTCATACGCGCTGAACGTCGGCGCCCAGACGCCGACCAGCGGCGAGAACGCTTCGCCGACGCCAACCGCCGTTCCGTTCAGGCCGCTCAGTTCCGCGTACATCTGGACGGCGTTAATAAAGGAGAGGCCGACCAGCGGGCCCGTGAGCACCAGCATCAGCCACCAGGCGCGCGCCGACCACAACTCGCGCCATTCCTTTGCGAGCAGCCACTGCATCGGTGTGCGTGTACTAGGTGAGGGCAAGGAACGCGCCCTCCAGATCTGATGCGCCGCTTCGGCCGATCAACTCCGCGGCCGTGCCTTCGCCGCGCAGGCGTCCGCCACTGAGCAGCAGGAGGCGGTCGCAGACACGCGCGGCGTCGGCGATCTGGTGAATCGACAGGAACAACGTACGTCCACCATTCGCGTGCGCGCGCAGCGTCGCCGCCGCGTCGCGCGTCTGTTTCAGATCGAGGCCTTCAAACGGCTCGTCGATCATGAGAACGGGCTGCGGCGTGAGCAAGCCAAAGGCGAGCAGCGCGCGCTTGGCCTGTCCCTTCGACAGCACGCCCACCCGCTGCGTGAGCAGCGGCGTCAGTTGCAGCGATTCAATGACGCGCCGCGCGTTGTCGGGATGGCCACCGAAGAATCCGACAGCGAAGTCGAGTACCCAGCCCAGCGACTGATCCGGATACGGACGAATGCCGTCGGGCACATAGAAGATCAGCGACGACCGGTCATCTGCGGTGAGTGGTCGGCCGGCCGCGGTGAACAGCTGGCCTCGGCTTGGTGGCAGCACGCCGGCCAGGCACTCAAAGAGCGTGGTCTTACCCGCGCCGTTGGGCCCAATCAGGCCCAGAATCTCGCCGGGCTCAACCCGAAACGACACATCCTCGATGGCCGCAAGCCGACCAAACGTCTTCGAGATTCCCGAAACGGTGAGCAGGGGCGACGTGGTCATGTTCTGCCAGAGCAGAACAACGATTCTGGTTCCCTGAGGGACGTACTACCAGAGGTCGTATTGCGCTATGGCTGCGAGGGGATCCACACGCGGATCGACGTGCCCTCGCCGCGTTCACTTGTGACTCGGATCGCGCCTTCGTGACCGCGGATAATCCCCAGCACGGCCGACAAGCCCAGGCCGCGCCCCGTCGCTTTGGTGCTGAAGAACGGGTCAAAGATTCGCTCGACGACCGGCGACTCCATACCCGAGCCGGTATCTGAGACATCAAGAATGGCGAACCGCGGTTCCGCTTGTCCGGATCTCGCTTTCGTCGCGTCGAATGTCGCCGAGGCGAGATCCGAGGTCTCGGCCGTGCCCGTCGTGAGCGTCACGGCGATCGTGCCCTGTGACGGCACGGCCTCGGCGGCATTGACGATGAGGTTGAGCAGAATCTGCCGCAGCTGTGTGGGATCACCGGTGGCCAGCACGGGTTCCGCCGGTGAGTTGAGCGCGACCTTGCAGTGTCGCGCCGATGAACTCTGCAACAGCGCCACCATGTCGGTCGTGATGCCGCCGAGATTCACGACCTGATTTTTCAGCGGCCGGTCGCCCGCATAGTCCTGCATGCGTGCGACGAGCTCGGTCGCGCGCTCGGCCGCCGACAGAATCGCCGATACGGCTTCCTGCGCCGGTGCATCAGGCGCCAGCTGTACTGCCGCGAGGTCGGCGTTGCCGATGATGCCGGTCAGCAAACTCTTGAAATCGTGCGCGAGACCACCGGCCAGCAGGCTCAACGTCTTGACCTGCTGTTGCTCGACCAAGCGATGATCAAGGGCGCGGCGCTGCGCTTCGGCGCGCTCGCGATCCGTGACGTCGCGCACGAGCACGAGCCAGGCCGAGAGTTCGCGCGATTCATCAAGGACCGGGCGCAGCTGCACGTCAAAGGCGCGCCCCTCCGCGTGCACCACTTCGCTCGACGACCCCGGGCGCGGGCGCGCATTCCACCACGGCAACAACTGGTCGATGGGTTGACCGAGCGGTGGCTCGGTGCGCGACGTCAACGCACATCCGGCGGCGTTGCTGTCGACGATGCGTCCGTCGCGATCGATCACAAACGCCGCATCGCCGAGGCTGTCGAAGAGCACCGTTCGCGCGACGGGAACCAGGTCAAAGAGCCGGTAGCGAAAAAGACCGACGCCGAAGAAGACGCCGGACACTGCAAACCCGACCGGCGTGGGATCGAAACCCTTCGGCGGCACCAGTCCGGAGATGTACAGGAGGTTGGCGGCCCAGGGCGCGATCAGGGCGAACAACAGCATCTGGCTCTGTAACCGGTACTGCGCCGGATGGTGGCGGACGGCGATTGCCAGCCACACGGTGCCCACCCCCAGCGCGACGTACGTGAAGCCGGTCGACATGGCAAACCATGGACCATGCACGTACTGCAGCAGCACATACCCGGACGCGGTCGGCATCTCACGGATGTCCCGCCAGATGAGGTGATGTGTTTCGTTACTGAACACGAGACTCACCGTCACCGCGGGAATCAGCCAGATCAGCCACGGCAACGGAGACGGCGGCCGACGCGTGTACTGTCGGGCGAACTCAAACCAGCACACGGGCAGCGCCATGATGCCGATGTACTGGAACTTGGAGATGACGATGCGCTGGGCGGTGGAATCGAGCAGCGCATTGATGCCGCTCGTCAAACACCAGAAGGCAATCGCCAGTTGCAGCCAGCCAAGCCAGGAGCGGCCGGGTAGTGACTGTCGTTCAAACGCAGTGACCCCAACCCAAACCGCCAGAACCGTCGATCCGAAGAGAACCGACGCCTGGACGACATTCCATGCCATGGCTGCTTTAGAATAACGCTATGCCCGGTCCGATTTCGCAGTTCATTGATCACCACTACCGCCACTTCAATGCGGCGGCCCTTGTGGATGCGGCCAACGGTTACAACAAGCACCTGGCCGATGGCGGCGTCATGTTCATGACCTTGGCAGGTGCAATGAGCACCGCGGAGCTCGGTTGCTCACTGGCCGAGATGATTCGGCAGGGCAAGGTGCACGCGATTTCGTGCACCGGCGCGAACCTGGAAGAGGACGTCTTCAACCTCGTCGCCCACAACCACTACAAGCGGATTCCGAACTACCGTTACCTGACCGCGGCAGACGAGCAGGTGCTCCTCGAAGGGCATTTCAACCGCGTCACCGACACATGCATCCCCGAAGAAGAAGCCATGCGCCGCATCGAGCGCGTCGTGGGTGCCCGGTGGGCGTCGTATGAAAAGATCGGCCGACGCGCGTTTCCGCAGGAATTCCTCTACGAGATTCTGCTCGATGGGAGTCTGGAAGAGTTCTACGAGATCGACCCGAAAGACAGCTGGATGATGGCCGCGGCCCAGAAGAACTTGCCGCTGTTCGTTCCGGGCTGGGAAGACTCCACGCTCGGCAATGTCTTTGCCGCGCACAACATCGATGGCCGGTTGAAGACGCCGTCCACGATGAAGAGCGGCATCGAGACGATGATGGCGCTGGCCAAGTGGTACGTGGACGTCAGCCCGAACCAGTCGATTGGTTTCTTTCAGATTGGTGGCGGCATCGCCGGCGACTTCCCGATCTGCGTGGTGCCGATGATCGAACAGGACCTGCGCCGGCCGACGCGCCTGTGGGGCTACTTCTGCCAGATCAGCGATTCGACGACCAGCTACGGCTCGTACTCAGGCGCGGTGCCCAACGAGAAAATCACGTGGGGCAAACTCGGGCCCGACACACCGAGCTTTGTGATCGAGTCGGACGCGACGATCGTGGCGCCGCTGATCTTCGCAAAAGTTCTGGGTCTGTAATCGCTACCAGATCGTCGTCACGCTGCCCGACGCCCGAATCGTCGCGTCGCGCGTGATCAGTGGCAGCGAGAGGTCCCGCGCGGCCGCGGTGACCAGCGCATCGAATGGATCGCGTGTAAAGCGAAGTTCGTCCGCGTCAAACACCTGATCCATATCGAGCGGGTGTGGTTGAAACGCCGGATTGCTGAACAAGTCGGCAAAAAACGCGCGCACGGGTCGATGCAGATTGATCCGGACGATGCGCGCGAGCATCCCAACCTCCCAGATGACCGCGGCCGGCACGTAGATGATGGTGCGGCGCGCCTCCGCGGACTCGAATACGGACTTTACCCGCGGGCTGAGTTTGCCTCCGCCCGCGGCGTAAAACACCAACGGATGCGTGTCGGTGACGACCGCGCTCAACTCAGCCACGCTTCGATACCTTCTTCGGAGCGCCGTAGGGCGGGGCCGTTTCTCGAGCGAGTACGGGACGCCCAAGCGACGCCTGGTAGATCAGGCCGATTTCCGTGTCTGCGCCGCCGAGGTCGGCGTCGGACGCGGCGATGTCGATCGTGCCAACCACGGAGCGCACTTCGCCAGGACCGCCGCCCACTCTCGCTGCCCGCACGACGTCGTCGAGCGCATCGCTCAGACTGCGGTATTTGCCCCCCTTCGCCCGGCCTCTCAGCCACGTCAGATTGTCGGCGTCGAGCGTCACAGATACAGGCCTTTTTGGCATAAACATACGATAACACGAACCCTTGCGATCACGCCGCAGGCGCGGCGCTGCGATACTCTGTCGCCATGCTCGTCAATTGCGTGGCGTACACGCACGGCCAGAAGCTGTCCGACATCCCGGTCGAGGACATCAGCGAGTACATCAAGCAGCCCGAGTGCTTTGTGTGGGTCGCACTGAAAGATCCGGACGCCGCCGAGTTGGCCACGATCGCCGAAGAATTCGGCCTGCATGAACTCGCGGTTGAGGACGCGCATCACGGACACCAGCGGCCCAAGCTGGATGAGTACGGCGACTCGATCTTCATCGTCATGCGGTTGATCGAACCGGCGGGCACCGAGTTGCGCTCCGGGGAACTCCTGATGTTCGTCGGCCCGCGGTATGTCGTCACCGTGCGGCGCGATGCCGAGCAAGGGTTTGCAGACGTCCGCCGCCGCAGCGAGCAGGAGCCTCACTTGCTGGCGCACGGTGCCGGCTATGTGCTCTACGCGGTGATGGACACGGTCGTGGATCGCTACGTGCCGGTGCTGCAGGGCCTCGCCGACGAGTTCGAAGTGCTCGAGACGCAGATTTTCAGCGGACAGACGACGCGGACGCAGGTCGAGCAGATCTACTCGTTGAAGCAAAAGTTGATGGTGCTCGACCACGCGGTTGTGCCCCTGATCGAAGTGGTCGGCAAACTGCACGGCGGTCGCACGCCGATGGCGTGTGCGGGATTGCAGGACTACTTTCGAGACGTGTCAGACCACTTGCTGCGGCTGAAGCAGTCGATCGACAACCTGCGCGACATGCTCACGACCGCGATCTCCGTGAACCTGTCTTTGATCACGCTGCAGGAAACTGAAGTCACCAAACAGCTGGCAGCGTATGCGGCGCTGGTCGCGGTGCCCACGGCGATTGCCGGCGTGTACGGGATGAACTTTCGTCACATGCCGGAACTCGACTGGATTTTCGGATATCCACTCGCCGTCGGCCTGATGGTCGGCATCGATCTCTATCTCGTGTACCGTTTCCGAAAAGCCAACTGGATGTAACTTCTGGAGGTGTGTATGTTCAAGCAATTGACGTGCGGGGCGTTGGCCCTGCTGTGTGCAGCAGTCGTCGTGACGGCGCAGACCCTGCCGGCCAGTCCGGAAGGCAAGGCGCAGGCCCAGTTCAAGGGCAGCTACGTGAAAGCCGCAAACGGTGAGATGCAGTATGAGGGCGGTAAGTGGGTCGAGATCACCTACGGTCGGCCGATTTTGCGCGGCCGCACGAACATCTCTGGCAGCGGCGCCGACTACGGCAAGGTGATCAAGGACGACGCGCCGGTGTGGCGAGCCGGCACGAACGCGTCGACGCGGATCCGCACGGAACTGCCGCTGGGTTTTGGGGCGAACGTGTTGAAGCCCGGCGAGTACAGCGTCTTCATTGATCTGAAAGCCGGTGCGTGGACCCTGGTGTTTTCAAACTGGCCCGCCCAGAAGGTCTACGACGCCGCGAACAAAGCTGCGCTGTGGGGCTCGTATGGATACACAGCTGACAAAGACGAATTTCGCGTGCCCATGACGATGACCAAGAACGCGATGAGCGTGGAGCAGCTGACCTGGGCGTTTGTGAACGTCACAGACAAGGGCGGCGAGCTCG
>Ga0114969_10004097_pt1 | contig 11569 bp, 14 predicted proteins | sample M_130807_MF_Meta_FD_87316 | JGI IMG/M metagenome (GOLD analysis project Ga0114969, IMG submission 87316) | Freshwater microbial communities from Lake Montjoie, Canada to study carbon cycling - M_130807_MF_MetaG | ecosystem: Environmental > Aquatic > Freshwater > Lake | place: Lake Montjoie...
ACAACGCGGTGACGCCCCGTTAGGGAAGGGGGGCAGAGCCCTTTTCCACAGGTTTCCACAATTTGGGGACAGAGGTCGCGCCACTGCCTGTGGCGCGACCTCTGTCCCCAAATTGTGGAAACCTGTGGAAAAGGGCTCTGACCCCCTTCCCTAACGGGGCGTCACCGCGTTGTAGACGATTCGCGAAATCTCTGCGATCAGCAGATCGCTCTTCTTCTCATCAGCCATACCCCGCGTCATCACCACGAGCACGTACGGTTCCGGTGCATACACGATCGCCGCGTCGTGATGAATCTTCGTAATGGTGCCGGTCTTGTGACCAACGACGATCTCTTTGGGTAGACCCGCCGGAATGCCGTCGTTGAATTTCTGCCGCTTGAGGATCGCCTGCATCTGTTCGGTCGCCGACGCGGAGCCCGCCGTGCCACTGCCGATCGCCGTGAGTAGAGTGAGCAACGCGCGACCGGTCGTCTCATTGTTCATGCCCTTGTCGAACGCCTTCTGATCTTCCACGCCGCGCAGCACCTTCATTCCCGGCGCCTGCAGCCGCGTGACCGTGGCGCGGATCTTCTCCACGCCGAGTTTCTCCATCAGCACATTGGTGGCCAGGTTGCTGCTGATCGTGATCATCGTCTCGCACAGGTCCCGATACGACATCGGTTTGCCGAGTGAGAGATGTGCGGCGCCGTCCGCTTCCTCGCTGGTGCCGAGCGTGAACTCGCTGCCATCGACGATGCTGTGAAAGACGTTCGAGACGATGACCGTGTCGTCGAGTGAGAGCGTCTTCGCATCGACCTGCCGAAACAGCTCGATCATGACTGGTACCTTCATGGTCGAAGCCGCGTGATAGACGATATCCGGGCCGATCAGAATCTCGCCGCCTGCCGATGCGTTGAGCGGGCGATACACGACGGAGACTTCCGCACCGCTAAGACCGATGATCCGCTCGATCTCTGTTCTGGCGGCGTCAAGACGGGTCGGTGTGGCGTTTTGTGTGAGCGTGGCGAGCCCCACGACGAGAGAGATCAGGAGGGTGGGCATGGCGATCCAATTATCATCTGCGAGCCAGTATCATTAAAGACCCTGTGACGTTCGTTGACCATTTGTCTGGCTACGGTCCTGGGGACTGGGCGCATGCCATCGAGTCCCTGACCCCGAAGATTCACCCGATTGACCGCAACGCTACGCGCGTCTGGTTCGCGTTTTTTCCCATTGGGCCGAATCCGGAACGGATTGAGACCTCGCACACCTTTCTCTACGGGCACCGCTTCTGGCCACAAGTGAAGCGCGCGATTCTGGCCGCGGCCAAGGACGCGCAGTGGCCGTCGGTCTTGCCTGAGCTGATCTCGCGTATTGCGGAGCACGCAACACGCACCACACAGGTGGATCGTGATCAATTGCTCGGCATCACCGCGGCATCACTGCTGTCGTTGCACCGCGCCGGCCTCGAGGTCTTCAACGCGTCGTCATCGGCTGTGCAGTTGCCGTCGTGGTCGCATGTGCGGTCGATTCGACAGGTCCGTCGCGCGCGCGCGTCGCAGAGACGACGTCCGCTGGGGGCGCTGTTCGGCAAACGATTTCGTGTGCGGTTCAGCGAAGCGACGCCGGATGCGAAATGTGATGTCGTCGATGGCGCGACGATTGGCAGCGCCCTGCCGCCAGCGCTTCAGACCTGTGGCGACTCGTGCAGCGGTGCCTGCATCATTGGCGTGATCGGTGGCGCCGAGTATTTGTCTCCCATGACGACGGTCGAAGCTCGGCAGCTTCAGTCGGCCGGCCAGATTGTCGTGAAGGGTGTGAGTGGCGATCCGCTCATTCGTCTGGCGTGCCATGCGCGTCCGCACGGCGACGTGTCGATCGTGCTGCGCGCTACTTGATATCGCCCTTGAGCGCCGCGAGTTCCTTCTCGATCCGCGCCTGAATTGCTTTGCGTTCGGCGTCGGTCTTCGCCTCGCGTAGCGCGAGCGCGCCCTTGCGCAACAAATCGAAGGCTTTGCTCTGCGCGAACATCAGTGCGGCGGCCTTCGCCATCTCGCCCACGCTCACCCCCACCGAGCTGTACATCTTGTTCGGCCGCGTCGATTCCACAAATTCTCGGTGCGTCATGCCTGCCCCCGGCACGGCGCCGTTGAAGAGATCGAAACCGCCGATGATGTCCTTGAATTTTGGGAACGGCGCTACCGTGCTCACGTAGATGCGCATCGTGTCGGCGTCCATGAGCGTGAGCGACTTTGGCGTCAGCACGCCGGTCTTGATCTTGTTGAGGTCAACGGGGATGTCGTAACCCGCCGATGCAGCTGGAGACTGCACCGGCGGAGACTGGGTCGGCGTCTGTGCCGCAACTGGTTGGGCTCCCGCCAGGAGGAGGAGGAGAGGCAGGTGACCAAGCCGGGCTGCGGAAAACATGAACGTCATGATGTATGACGCCTGCGCCCCGTCACTGGCTTTGTACAGCAAGTCGGGTACCAGCCGGGCGTTAATTCGCCTTAAGAATTCAGCTGGGGAAGACCGTCCAGCGCGGACCATGTGTCCGGATCCTGGGTCAGTAGGGTGTTCAGATAAAGGGCCACGGCGTCCGCAGGAAAGGCCGCGGCGAGCGTCGTGGCGGCCGAGGCGATCTTCTCTGGCGCCGGCGTCGGCATGTCTTCCGCCGTGATCAACCCGTTCTCGTGCGCAATACCGAGCGCGTCGAGAAACGCGCCCATCATCGCACGCTCGTTCGTGAGGTGATACGCAATCAACGCGCGTGTCGCGATCGTCTCTGACACCTCGCCAAAATGCGCGAGCTGCTTCGCGCGGCGTTCGAGCGGCTGTTGCTGCACGCTCTTCGGGCGGAACTTCAACTTTCGCGCAATGGCGACGACGGCTTCAAGCTGCTGCTCGATCCCGTGCTCGTCCTGCCAGAACGCACTGGCGGCGAGCACACGCTTCTCGATGGGCATCTGTTTCCACAACACGGACGGGCGAACCAAGGCCATGTCGTCATCTTATACTGGGTAGATTCATGTCTTCATCCAGTGGGGATGACCTCTTTACCCCGCGTTTCTTCGCCCTCTTCGCGTTCACGTTCACGGTCTTCATTTCGCTGTTTCAGCTGCTGCCGACCGCGCCGTATCGCATCCTCGCGATCGGCGGCTCCACGTCGGCGGCCGGGCTCTTTCTCGGCGGCCTGACGTACGCCTCGGCACTCTCCGCCCCGTTCACCGGCTCGCTCGTCGATCGTCTCGGTCAGCGTCGCGTGCTCATCGTCACCAGCCTGATCATCGCCGTGTTCTCGGCGATGTATGCCATCACGACCAGTCACGTTGTGATGATTGTGCTCGTCGTCATTCACGGCATCTTCTGGTCGGGCCTGCTCACGGCATCTGGCGCCTACATGGCGGCGATTCTCCCGGAGACGCGACGTGCCGAAGGGCTCGGCTACTGGGGCTTTGCGTCGGTGACCTCGATCGGCGTGGCGCCGTCGTTTGGTTTCTTCGTGTATCACTTCGGCTGGTTCACGCTCTGCATGGAGATGCTGGCGCTCAATCTCCTGATGGCGTTCATGGCGTGGAAGTTGCCCGAGCTCCCGGCGAAGGCGACATCGTCGGCGCCCGCCCAGAAGCAGAGCCTGATCGAGTGGAGGTCGTTGCTGTTGTCGGTGACCATGGCCCTCGTGTCATTTGGCTATGGCGCGCTGACGTCGTTCTCGGCGCTCTTTGCCGACTGGCTGGGTGTGACCCCGCGCAGTCTGTTTCTGATCGCGATGGCGGTCAGCATGTTGTCGGGCCGATTGCTGATCGGCCGCACCATCGATCGCGTCGGCCATCGTCGTGTGTTGTTCCCATCGCTGCTGATGTCTGCGCTCGGCCTTGCATTGACGGCGATGAGTACCGGGCCGCTCATGTTGGCCGCGGCCGGGTTGACGTTTGGATTTGGCTACGGGTTGATGTGGCCGTCATTTGCCGCGTTCATCATTGGGCAGAGCGTACCCGAGCGCCGCGGCGCTGCGTACGGTGCGATGATTGCCGCGTTCGATACCGGCATCGGTACCGGATCGACGGTGCTCGGTATGGCGATTCAGCAATACGGCTATCGTCCAGCATTCGTCGTCGCCGCGATCCTGGCGGCGATGTCGGTGCCGTATTTCCTGTTTGTGGAGCGACGCCAGCACGGGGGTTCCGAGATCACACATGTTGAATGACGCGCACTGCCACTTCTTTTCCAGCCAGTTCTTTCGCACTCTTGGCCGCAAGGTCACCGATCTGAAGGGCGACGCCGCAACGGAACTGCCGTCGCGCCTCGGCTGGATTCCACCAGGCACCGATCATGAACTGGCGGATCACTGGATCACGGCGATCGATCAGCACGGCGTGACACGCGCGGTCCTCATCGCGAGTGTGCCCGGCGATGAAGCATCGGTGGCCGCCGCAGTGGCGCGACATCCACAGCGTTTCGTCGGCGCGTTCATGTTCAATCCCGCTGCGCCGGATGCCGACACGGCGATCGCGCGCGCGTTTCAGAACCCGCATCTGCGCATGGCGTGCCTCTTTCCGGCGATGCATGGCTGCGCCATCGACGATCTTCAAACCGACGCGGTCTTTGCCGCCGCGCAACAACACGGCCGAGCCGTGTTCGTGCACTGCGGTGTGCTCTCGATCGGCATCCGCAAGAAGCTCGGCCTCCCGAGCCCGTTCGATCTCCGCCTCGGCGATCCGCTCGCGGTTGCGGCGATGGCCGTGCACTATCCCGAAGTGCCCGTGGTGATTCCGCACTTCGGCGCCGGCCTGTTTCGCGAAGCCCTGATGGCGGCGACGGCTGCGCCCAACATCCTGCTCGATACCTCCAGCTCCAACAGCTGGATCAAGCTCCACCCGAACCTCACCCTTCGCGACGTCTACGCCCGCGCCCTCGACGTCGTCGGCCCCTCGCGCCTGCTCTTTGGTACCGACTCGTCATTCTTCCCCAGAGGCTGGCAACAGCCGATCCACGAATCGCACGTGGAAGTGCTCACCGCTCTGGACGTCGACGCCGCGGCGCAACAGCAGATCTTCGGCGGAAATTTCGATCGGGTGTTCGGGGGCTAGAGCCAAAAAAAATCTCACCGTGAAGGACGTAAAGGACACCTCACTGATAGTTTTTCAAAGGATCTTTGAAAGTCTGTCTTCACGATCTTCACGTTCTTCATGGTGAATCAGTTTTACAATCCAAGCATGAAACGCATCGCTGCCGTTGCCGTTGTGTCGGTGATTTCCGTTCTCGGCGTCTCTCTCGCCGGCCAGGGTCGCGGCCAGCGTGGCGGTGGCGCGGCGCAGCAGCCGGCTGAGGTCCGCATCACGCCGGTGACCGCCGCCGATCTCGTGCTCCTCAACGGTCGCATCGTCACGATGGATGATGGCAAGCCCGAGGGCGAAGCGATCGCGGTGACTGGCGGCAAGGTCACCTACGTCGGCACCAGTAACGAGATCCAGCGCTACATTGCGAAGACGACGCAGGTCATTGATCTCGGTGGCGCGTTTGCGATGCCGGGGTTCATTGAAGGGCACGGACACTTCACGGGCGTTGGCGAAGCGAAACTCGGGCTCGAGCTCATGCCGACCAAGAGCTGGGATGAGATTGTCGCCATGGTCGGCGAGGCCGCGAAGAAGGCGAAGCCGGGACAGTGGATTGTTGGTCGCGGCTGGCATCAGGAAAAGTGGAGCAAGGCACCGTCGCCGAGTGTGGAAGGGTTTCCGCTCCATGCGTCGCTCGATGCCGTGTCGCCGAACAATCCTGTGGTGTTGACGCACGCAAGCGGTCACGCGAGCTTTGCGAACGGCATGGCGCTGAAGCTGTCGAACATCACAAAAGACACCGCGAATCCCAATGGTGGCGAGATTTTGAAAGACAAGGACGGCGGTCCGACGGGTCTCTTGCGTGAGCGCGCGAGTGGTCTTGTGCGGCGAGGCGTTGGTGAGCCGGCGCTGACGACCGCGGAGGTCGCTGAGCGGAATCTGCGGATCATTGAGTTGGCGGATCAGGAATCGTCCGCCAAGGGCATCACGTCGTTTCAGGATGCGGGCGCGAGCTTTGGCACGATCGATCGCTACAAGGCGGCGATCACGGCCGGCAAGCTTCATACGCGCATGTATGTGATGGCCGAGGGCAATCCCGCTGTGCTCGCGGCGGGCCTCGACAAATATCGGATGGTGAACGGTCTCGACAATCACCTCACCGTGCGATCGATCAAGGTGCATTTCGACGGCGCGCTTGGCAGCCGCGGTGCGTGGCTGCTCGAGCCGTATGCGGACAAGCCCGACAGCTCGGGTCTGAATACCGCGCCTGTTCCCGACGTGAAAGCCACGGCGAAGCTCGCGATCGAGCACGACTATCAGCTCAACACGCACGCCATCGGCGACCGAGCGAATCGCGAGATTTTGAACATCTACGAAGAAGCGTTCAAGAACGCCGGCAAAGACGCCGCGGCCATGAAGGCCCTGCGCTGGCGCGTTGAGCACGCGCAACACATCAGCGCGGCCGACATCCCGCGTTTCGGCCTCATGGGCATCATCGCGTCGATGCAAACCGTCCACTGCACGTCAGACGCGCTCTATGTGCTCGCGCGCCTTGGACCCAAGCGCGCGGAAGAAGGCGCGTACGTGTGGCAGAAGCTCATGAAGAGTGGCGCCATCATCAGCAACGGCACTGACGCGCCGGTGGAAGATGTCGACCCGATTCCGAACTACTACGCGGCCGTCACGCGCAAGACCGCCGACGGCACCATCTTCTTCGGCGACCAGAAGATGAGCCGGATGGAGGCGCTGAAGAGCTACACCCTCAACAACGCCATCGCCGCCTTCGAAGACACGGTGAAGGGCTCGTTGACGATCGGCAAGCTCGCCGACATCACCGTGCTCTCGAAAGACATCACCAAGGTGCCCGACGAAGACATCCGCTCTGCGAAGGTCATGTACACCATCGTCGGCGGCAAGATCGTCTATAAACAGAAGTAGCCGACGGGCTTTAGCCCGTCGGACAGGTGTTTTGGCTTTTTACATTGGAGTTCACGTTGTCCACATCGATCCGTCGCTCGCTCTCGCTCTGCGCTCTGCTGCTTCCGTTCCTGCTGATGGCCGCCTGCAGTTCGTCTGCGCCCGCCGGTAATCCGAAGGTGCCGGCCGGCGCGAAGAGTTCGGGCGGCATGCACGGTGTGATCGACACAGATAAGGGATCGATCGAGATTGAGTTCCTCGCGACAGATGCGCCGAAGGCGGTTGAAAACTTCCGGCTGCTCGCCGAGCACGGCTATTACAACGGGCTGACGTTTCATCGCGTGGTGAAGGGGTTCATGTTGCAGGGCGGCGACCCGGACGGCGCCGGCACCGGCGGCGAGAGCGCGTGGGGCGGCGAGTTCGCGGATGAAATCAATCCCGCGTCACCGATCTATCAGGCCGGCTATCGTCGCGGCATCGTCGCAATGGCCAACCGCGGACCGAACACCAATGGCAGCCAGTTCTTCATCATGCACGAAGACTTCCAGTTGCCGCCGAGCTACGTGATCTTTGCAAAGGTCACGTCAGGCCTTGACGCCGTCGATGCTATTGCGAACACGCCGACCACACTCGGTGTGGACGGCAGCATGAGCAAGCCCGTGACGCCGATCGTGATGAAGAAGGTCACGATCAAACCGTAGGAAATGCGGAGGCACGACGCATGCTGAGTGGCGCACACGTCATCATCTACAGCAAAGATGCGGAGGCCGACCGCGTGTTTCTTCGCGATGTGCTCAAGCTCTCGCACGTCGACGTCGGGCACGGTTGGCTGATCTTCGGCTTGCCACCGGCGGAAGTCGCGGTGCATCCGTCAGAAGAGAACGACGTTCATCAGTTCTATCTGATGTGCGACGACGTCAACGCGTTCGTCGCCGAAATGCAGGCACACAACGTCGTGTGCGGCCCGGTGCAGGATCAGCGTTGGGGCCTCGTGACAGACGTCCCCCTTCCAGGCGGTGGCACGCTTGGCGTCTACCAACCACGTCATGCGCGACCGAGCTCGATCCAATAGACGCGCATCGTGGTGTGTCGTAGGGCGGCCTGGTCTTGAAGGCCGCCGCCTGTCTCTTCCGCGCGGGTCCTGCCGCCGAACAGCCCGGTTGGTGCTCGCCGAATGACACACGCAACGGGAGACGGCTCCGCCGCCAACTCGGGCGCCCAGTTCGGCGTCACCCGCGCGCATCGCGGTCTGTCGTAGGGCGGCCTGGTTTTGAAGGCCGCCGCTTGAGTCACAATACCCACCCAATGTTTGAACAAGCCTTCAAGAACATCGACGACGTCCTGTGGAAAGAGGCGGGCTGCACCACGGAGCTCGACTACACGGAGCAGACGTCGTGGATGCTCTTCCTCAAGTACCTCGATGGTCTCGAGGAAGATCAGTCAGACAAGGCGAAGCTTGAAGGGAAGCGATACACGTACATCCTCGACAAAGCGTTCCGATGGGACGTGTGGGCGGCGCCGAAGGACAAAGACGGGAAGCTGGATCACAACAAATCGCAGACGGGCGATGACCTGCGCGACTTCGTCAACGACAAGCTCTTTCCGTATCTGCACGCGTTCAAGCAGCGGGCGAGCGGACCGAACACGATCGAGTACAAGATCGGCGAGATTTTCGGCGAGATTAAGAACAAGATCCAGAGCGGCTACAACATGCGCGAGATCATCGATCACATCGATGCGCTTCGCTTCCGCTCGCAGGCCGAAAAGCACGAGCTCTCGCACCTCTACGAAGCCAAGATCCGCAACATGGGCAACGCCGGCAGGAATGGCGGCGAGTACTACACCCCACGTCCGCTCATTCGCGCCATCGTGAAAGTCGTGGCGCCGGAGATTGGCGACAAGATCTACGACGGCGCTGTTGGCTCAGCCGGATTTCTCTGTGAAGCCTACGAATACCTGAAGGAACAGAACCCGAAGCGGACGACGGCGCAGGATCGCAAGCTGCAGCAAGACACGTTCTTCGGCAAGGAGAAGAAGTCGCTCGCCTACGTGATTGCGATCATGAACATGATCCTGCACGGCATTGAGGCGCCGAACATTCTCCACACGAACACGCTCACCGAGAACCTCGCAGACATTCAGGACAAAGACCGCTATGACGTCGTCCTGGCCAATCCGCCGTTCGGCGGCAAGGAGCGCAAGGAGGTCCAGCAGAACTTCCCGATCCGCACCGGCGAAACGGCGTTCCTGTTCCTCCAGCACTTCATCAAGATCCTCAAAGCCGGCGGCCGCGCCGGTGTCGTCATCAAGAACACGTTTCTCTCGAACACCGACAACGCATCGGTCGCGCTGCGCAAACTGCTTCTCGAAAGCTGCAACCTACACACCGTGATCGACTGCCCCGGCGGCACGTTCCTCGGCGCCGGAGTAAAGACCGTGGTTCTGTTCTTTGAGAAGGGTTCAGCAACTCGGAAGATCTGGTACTACCAGCTCGACCCAGGCCGCAAGCTCGGCAAGACGAAGCCACTGGATGACGATGACCTTACCGAATTCGTGACGCTGCAGAAGACCGCGGCTGAATCGGCGAAGTCGTGGTGTGTGGATGCAGCCACCATTGAGCAGACGACCTTTGATCTTTCAGCAAAGAATCCGAATGGCGACGAGGAAGTAGCGCATCGGAGTCCCGTGGTGATTCTTGCTGAAATCGCTGTGCTGGATGCCGAGAGCACTTCTGTTCTTGCCAAGATCAAAGCGCTGCTATGAAGGCCACCGGCCAGGCGCCGACCCGCACTGGTGGTCGTGAAGCCACGACTAGACGGATCCCACCAAGACTTGCGCTCGCAGTGGGAATGCCTGATGCTCCAGCGCCAACTCATTGGCTTTGGACCGCTCTAACGGATGTGGCGCGGCTTGAATCCGGGCACACTCCCAGCCGACGCCATCCGGAGTGGTGGGGTGGCGATATTCCCTGGCTAAGCATTCAGGACGCGCGCGACCGCCACGGGATGCGAATCAATGACACCGCAGAACACACGAATCCGTTGGGGATCGAGAATTCATCGGCGCGGTTGCTACCGGCTGAAACAGTGTGCCTCTCGAGGACTGCATCGGTTGGATACGTCGTCATCATGGGCCGACCGATGGCGACCAGCCAGGACTTCGTCAACTGGATCTGCTCGGATCAGCTGGACCCGGCGTTTCTGAAGTACCTCCTGATTGCAGAAGGTGACGATCTGTTACGGTTATCCAATCGTCAAGGTGGAGCACTTTCTCTGGATGCGTGGCGCCAACGGATCACGTGTGGAGCATGGAAGAACTGGTGACACTGGCCTGATCAGAATGCTGTTTGGGGAGTGCCTGAGGCGACATTCGCCTCTGGGTCAAGTAGTCCGGTCCGCGTAGGATGAGCGACATGCCACGGCTGGAAAACATATCGTCTAAATCGGCAACCTGACGAGGAGACAATTCCGTCTCGTGGTAAAGGAAAACTCGTCCCGAAAACGTTAAGTCTCTTAGTGCTTGCTTCGGCTCACCTATCGACTTGTACTCGTAGTTCTTCAACTGAAGTACGAAATCAACGAGCATGTCGAAATGATGGGCAATAACCTGACCAACCAAGAACGCATCGTCTTGTTCGCTTACAAGAAAACCCACGAATCTGCTCTTCCCCTTAAAGTCACCGTAGATGCGAATACTCAACGTGATGTGACGGCCATCGATTACAAACGGGTATCCGAACGTCTGACGGCCGAGGTCTAACCCTTCGTCTCTCAGACGACGGTAGAATCGTCGTCAGTCCGATGGCCGACCAGACGCCGCCGCAGTCGAGCATGCTCCTCTACCAGACCGAGGACGGGCGTACGCGCGTCCAATGCCGGTTCGAGAACGAGTCGATCTGGCTGACGCAGGCGCTCATCGCCGAACTGTTCCAGAAGGACGTCCGCACGATTAACGAGCATCTCGTTAACATCCTTGAAGAGGGCGAACTGACCTCTGACGCAACTATCCGGAAATTCCGGATAGTTCACCGCGGGCGACCGCGACGCCTTCGCGCGGCTCTATCGGGAATGCCGGCCGGATGTGTATCGATTCGCGACACACATGTGCGGGTCGTCGTCACTGGCCGAAGACGTGGTCCAAGATGTTTTCCTCGCCGTGATCGAAGACGCCGCGCGGTACCAACCCGGCCGGTCCGGCGTGCTGCCGTGGCTGCTCGGCATCGCCGCCAACCATGTGCGCCGTTGGCGACATCGTCGAATCCTGCTACCGCTGCCGATGGCGGGCACGAGTGAGGGTCAGCGCATGACGGCAACCTACCAGCTCCAGCGCGTTGTCCGCGCCGAGCCCGATCCATCGCTGTTCAAGGTGCCGTCCGACTACACCGTCGAGCGAGCCGCCGGCCGCAGCGGCAGCGGGCAGTAAACACCGAACGGACGAGGACGATGCTATGTTTGCGTGGTGTCTGCCGTCACGCACGTCGTCCTCGTCCATCCCGAAATTCACTGGAACACTGGCAACGCCGGCCGCACGTGTCTTGCGGTCGGCGCCACGCTGCATCTGATCGAGCCGCTGGGTTTCTCCCTCGACGAAAAGCAAGTGAAGCGCGCCGGCCTCGACTA
>Ga0114969_10004101_pt1 | contig 11563 bp, 13 predicted proteins | sample M_130807_MF_Meta_FD_87316 | JGI IMG/M metagenome (GOLD analysis project Ga0114969, IMG submission 87316) | Freshwater microbial communities from Lake Montjoie, Canada to study carbon cycling - M_130807_MF_MetaG | ecosystem: Environmental > Aquatic > Freshwater > Lake | place: Lake Montjoie...
ATATTGAAGCAGCAAAAGTTTCTGCGCTGGCGAAGGAATTATTTTCTTTTCCGTTTGTGAAGCAGGTTTTCTTTATGAAGAATTTTGTAACTGTTACAAAAGATTCGAATACCGAGTGGATGGACATTAATACTTCGCTCAAAGATTTTATCAAACAATATTTTGATGAAGGAAAACCGATTTTCGAAAAAGGATTTAAGCCAACGCCAAGTGCAGAAGTAAAATCTGATCCGGTGGCTTCTTCTGATACCGAAATTGTTTCGAAGATTAAAGAGATGCTTGAAACTTATATTAAACCCGCAGTGGAAATGGATGGCGGTGCTATACAATTCAAATCATACAACGAAGGAAGAGTTTCACTTTTGTTGCAGGGAAGTTGCAGCGGTTGTCCGTCATCAACCATTACTTTAAAAGCTGGTATCGAAGGATTACTAAAGCGAATGGTTCCTGAAGTAACTGAAGTGGTTGCGGAAAACGAATAGACTACCGCAGGTCGTATTCAAGTGTAACAGTTATCGAAATTGTTTTCTCTTTTGAAGTAGTATTATAACTTCCGCCATATTCATAATCTTCATTTGAGTTTTGTGCGGTGATTTGAAAAACTCCCATGTACGATTGCACGAGATTCGATAAACCGCTCCCTGCACTTTGCGTAATTGTTTCGGCGCGTTTGCGTGCATCTTCTGTAGCAGCTTTCAGCAATTCAATTTTAATATCAGAAAGTTTAGTGGAGAAATAAGAAGGTTCGCTGCTGTAAAACTCAACACCCTGATTTATCAATTCGGTTACTTCACGAGAGATTTGTTCAACCTTGTCTACTTCTTTTGATTCAATAGAAACATTTTGTGTTAGTTCATATCCTTTAAAAATAGTTTGAACGATATATCCTTTATCGTTATAAATACTTTCAAATTTTTTATCAATTGTTATGGAAGAAAACTTTATTTCATCCTCTTTTACTCCTTTTTGCTGAAGATAAGCATTTACTACATCCTGATCTTTTTTTACCAATTGATAAGCATCTGAAAGGTTTTCAGATTTTTTACTGAATGAACCGTTCCAAACGATTAGATCACTTGTAAAATTTCTATCGGCCTTTCCGGTAACCCGTATAGTCGTTTTATTTGAATCGTTAAGATGAGATTTGACCCATGCACCTGAAAGCAAAACAGCAGTTATTACAATGCAAGCTCCGATTATAATCGAGTTGATGTGATTTTTCATAAACCGTATAACGATGAAAACTTAGTTTTCTGATAATACCCCGATTGTATTTTCCTCCGGCTGCTCAATGTCCTTAAGTTTGGGTAGTTCACTCGGAGAATTAATTCCAAAATAATTCATGAAGAAAGTGCTGACTTTATATAAAATAGGTTTCCCAACCTGTGCGGCCCTGCCACTAATTGCAATCAAATCTTTCTCCAACAATTTTTGAATTGAATAATCGCAATTAACGCCACGAATCGATTCAATTTCAGGTTTCGAAATAGGTTGTTTATAGGCTATTATACTTAATACTTCAAGTTGATTTGTACTGAGTCTTTTATTCATTTTGCTTTTCAGCATTTCTGCCACAGTACCGGCATATTCATTTTTGGTAAAAAACTGATATCCATTCGCCAGATGAACAATCTGAAATGCATAATCAGTTGATTCATATTTTTTTACAAGTTCATTTATATGATTTTCAATTTCAAACTTACTAACCTCTAACTCGGCAAGTTTTGTTAAGGTTAATTGTATTTCATCTAATGTGATAGGCTGATCAGCCGAAAACACCAAAGCTTCAATATGAGATTTTAATTGTTCTAACATTAAAAAATTCGTTATGGTGTAAAAGTCTTAAAACACAAGTCCTTTCCCAAACTTATATCGATAAAATTTTATGAACAAGTAATTAACTTTTTCTTAATCATTGAAAATTCAAGTAAAGAAGCCGGAATAACTTCGGGTATTACAATCGGGTCTGTTGTTTTATTGGAAGCCATGTTTGACTAACCCTGTCTGGCGCCTCAATCAATCCTGTAAGAAGTTTAGCTCCTGATGTTGTTTCGGGAAATATTCATTCACTTTGGATTTATCTCACCACATCTTTTATCGGTTCAATTGCCGCTGAATTAACCTGGAAGGCAATGAAGGAATAATTTTTTTAAATAACTTCTAGAAGAATCTTTTAAAATTATCAAACTTCATTTTAAATTCTTTGGAGAATTTTTAGAATAAGTCAAGAATACTATTGATTATCAATGCCAATTTCGCCCAACATTTTAAAAATATCAAAATAAAAGTTTGGAAAAGCCGATTGAGCCGTTACATTTGCCGTCCCTTAAAAAAAGAAAGTAAAGTGGATACGCTTAGTTACAGAACCAAACACGCCAATTCGGCAACAGTTAAACGCGAGTGGCATCTAATAGATGCTGAAGACAAAGTACTTGGTCGACTTGCATCAAAAATTGCCATGATTCTCATGGGCAAAAACAAACCATCTTACACAGCTCACTGTGATACCGGTGACTTTGTTATTGTACTAAATGCTGGTAAAGTAAAATTAACCGGTAAAAAGATGGATACAAAAGAAACAATACATCATACTGGTTACCCTGGTGGACAGCGGTCAGAAATTGCCCGTGATTTGCTTGCCCGTATACCTGAGCGTATGATTGAAAATGCAGTTAAGGATATGTTGCCTCATACAAAACTCGGAAACGCAATGTTCAAGAAGTTATTTGTTTATGGTGGAACTGAACATCCTCATCAAGCTCAACAACCAAAAACCATCAAATAATATAGCATGGAAAAAACTATCGCACTCGGAAGAAGAAAAGAAGCAACAGCCCGTGTAAATATTATTTCAGGCGGCTCTGGAAAAATTACAATAAATGGTGTTGAATATAAAAAATATTTTCCTCAGGCAATTTACCAGCAATTGCTTGAACAACCATTTATGCTGTTAAACATTGTTGGTCAATATGATGTAGAAGCAAATACAGCAGGCGGTGGCGTAAAAGGCCAGTCTGAAGCTATTCGCCTCGGAATATCACGCGGTTTGTTAAAAATAAATGCTGAATACCGTGTTATTTTAAAGCCAAACGGATTACTTACCCGCGATCCTCGTTCAGTTGAGCGTAAAAAACCAGGTAAGAAAAAAGCACGCAAGAGCTTCCAATTCAGCAAGCGTTAATCTTTTCAATTTAAAATCTACAATTCATTACATCATAATGGAAAAACTAACCCACACCGATTTATTAGACGCAGGAGTTCACTTTGGGCACTTGCGCAAAAAGTGGAATCCTAAAATGCTTCCTTATATCTTCATGGAGAAAAAAGGAATTCATCTTATAGACCTTAATAAAACTATTGAAGCATCTGAAGCTGCAGCATCTGCATTAAGAAGCATTGCACGCAGTGGAAAGAAAATATTGTTTGTTGCAACCAAAAAGCAGGCGAAAGCAATTGTTGCTGACGCAGCCACTCGTGTTAACATGCCATTTGTTACTGAAAGATGGCTTGGCGGAATGTTGACAAATTTTTCTACCATTCGTAAGTCAATCAAAAAAATGCAGAGCATTGAGAAGATGATGAACGATGGAACATTTGAAAACATAACCAAAAAAGAGCGTCTTCAGTTAGAGCGTGAAAGAGCTAAACTTGAAAAAGTACTTGGCGGTATTGCTCAACTTGGAAGATTACCTGCAGCAATTTATTTAGTTGACATTACTCATGAACACATTGCTTTAGCTGAAGCGAAAAGATTAAATATTCCAACTTTTGGAATGGTCGATACTAATTCAGACCCAACAACAGTTGACTTTGCTATTCCTGCTAATGATGACGCTACAAAATCAATTTCTATAATCACAAATTTCCTAACAGAAGCAATGATTGAAGGATTAGGTGAAAGAAAGAAAGATAAGGATGTGGCTTCTGAAGGAGGTGAAGAAGGCGATGATCATCAGGAAGGAAGAGGCGGTTTTGTTGAAGTTGAAGAAGGAGGTGATGGAGAAAAGAAAAAAGCACCTAGAGGTGCAGGTAGCAGAGGAGGAAGTAAATCCGGAGGACCTGGAAGAAGCGGAGGGAGCCGTCCGGCAGGAGCTGGTGGCGGAAACCGCACTCGTAAATAATTTATAAAAACAAAAACCTAGAATAATAAAATGGAAATAACTGCATCAGCCGTTAACGAACTACGCAAAAAAACAGGCGCAGGTCTTATGGATTGCAAGAAAGCATTGGTGGAATCAAATGGAGATTTTGAAGCTGCAATAGATGTACTCCGGAAGAAAGGACAAAAAGTAGCAGCACTTCGTTCTGATCGCGATGCGAAAGAGGGAGTAGTAATTGCTATTACTTCAATTGACGGAAAATCAGGTATTGCATTGAATCTTGGTTGTGAAACCGATTTCGTTGGAAAAAATGAAGAGTTTGTTGGTTTTGCAAAAGAAGTAGCTGAACTTGCATTGATTAACAATGTAAAAACTGTTGCCGAAGCGATGTCGCTTCCTTACGAATCTCGCACAGTTGGAGACAGAATTTCTGATCTGGTTGGAAAAATCGGCGAGAATATTTCAATCAAAAAATTTGAACGCATTGAAGGTGCACTCGTTGTACCTTATATACACACTGGTTATAAAGTTGGTGTTTTAGTTTCTTACAGCATTAACTCACCTAAATTAGAAACAACCGGAAAAGACATTGCCATGCAGATTGCTGCTATGAGTCCTGTATCCGTTGATAAGGATGATGTACCGCAAGCAACAATTGACCGTGAATTGGATATTGCCCGCGAACAAATTAAAGCCGAAGGCAAACCTGAAAACATGATTGATAAGATTGCTGCAGGTAAGTTGCAGAAATTCTTTAAAGAAAATACTTTAGTAAATCAGCAGTTCGTAAAGAACAATGATAAAACTGTGGCAGATGTGTTGAAAGAAATTGACCCGAATTTAAAAGTTAATTCGTTTGTGAGAATGTCACTAAGCTAAAAAGAAAAAAGCTTCGATTTTATCGAAGCTTTTTTTTTGTGATTACTTTTCGCCCACTAAAAAAAATTCCTTTTCACTTTTAATTTTTCACTTTGTAATCATGCCATCCAAATACAAAAGAATCCTGCTAAAGCTCAGTGGAGAATCACTAATGGGAAAGCAGCAATTCGGAATTGATCCGGAAATGACCAAGCTCTATGCTCAGGAAATTAAAAGTGCAGTCAATGCTGGAGTTCAGGTAGCGATTGTTATTGGAGGGGGCAATATATTCCGCGGAATGGATGCTGAAGGAAGCGGCATTGACCGTGCCCAAGGTGATTATATGGGAATGATGGCTACATTAATGAACGGCATTGCCTTGCAAAGTATCATTGAACATTCAGGAGTTCCAACTCGTTTACAATCGGCAATAAAAATTGAACAGGTTTGCGAACCATATATCCGCCGTCGCGCAATTCGTCATTTAGAAAAAGGAAGAGTTGTGATATTTGGAGCCGGAACCGGTAATCCATATTTTACAACAGATACTGCAGCTGCACTTCGGGGAATTGAAATCGAAGCAGAAGTATTATTAAAAGGAACTCGTGTTGATGGTATTTACTCTGAGGACCCTGAGAAAAACAAGAGTGCGAAAAAATTCGAAACCATTTCATTCAAGGAAGCTTATCAGAAAAATCTGAATGTAATGGACATGACCGCATTCACTTTGTGTCAGGAAAATAATTTACCTATAATCGTTTTTAATGCTAATGAACCAGGTAACTTATTAAAAGTATTACAGGGAAAAAAGATTGGTACTTTAGTAAAGAATTGATTTTAATTTTGAACACTTTAAAAAAATAATTATGACGATTGATAGTTTATTGAACGACTGCCGTGGACACATGGATAAAATTGTACAGCATCTTGAAGTTGAACTTTTAAAAGTTCGAGCCGGTAAAATTACCCCCAATATTGTTGATGGAATTACAATTGATTATTACGGAACACAAACTCCAATCAATCAGGTGGCAAATGTAGCGGTTGCTGATGCACGCACACTGAATATTCAACCATGGGAAAAGAAAAATCTGGAGTTGATTGATAAAGCCATTCAAGCAGCTAACCTTGGCATTAATCCGCATAACGACGGAAACACTATTAAACTTTTTATGCCTCCTCCAACTGAAGAGCGCCGCAGAGAATATGTGAAGAAGGCGCATGTAATGGCTGAAGCTGCTCGAGTGAGTATTCGCAATATCCGTCGCGACACCAACGAACACATTCGCAAATTAGCAAAAGAACATGTTCCGGAAGATACAATAAAAGATGGCGAAGCAAAAGTTCAAGCACTAACCGATAAATATTCAGGAATAATAGAGAAGCATATGGAAACAAAGGAGAAAGAAATAATGACTGTTTAACAAATAACTAAAATTGAAAAACCAAAAAATCAAAGGGCAACAAAAGTTGCCCTTTGATTTTTAATATATTTGAAAAATATATTTTTGAAAAAACTAAATCAGAAAGAATGTTAGAGCTAGCAAACATCACTACGGGAATTGATTTACCAGGGTATAGAATCGTTCGCAATCTGGGAATTGCACAGGGAATAATGGTTCGCTCGCGCAGTATTTTCGGAAACATCGGCGCAAGTTTTCAGCAATTGCTCGGAGGAAATATTACACTCTATTCTGAATTGTGTGAGCGTACACGGTTGGATGCAAAAAATGAAATGATAAGCAAAGCAATGCAGATGGGAGCCAATGCTATCGTCGGATTCAGGTATGATGCAAATGAAATTACTGATGGAGTAACCGAAGTGCTTGCATATGGTACTGCTGTGTTCGTTGAAAAAAATTAAGTGAAATTATTTTCACATTGAATTATTCACTCCACACTTTTGTTCCCTCTGTACAATTAGTACATATATCAATTTCACTTCTGGCTTTTAATAAGGAAGTACGGAAATTCTGATACGATTCATTTCGCCACAACTCTTTAAAACTTTGTTGCTTCAGAGAACCGAGTTTGTGTTGAGCATCTTTATCGAAACAACACGGCACAACCCAACCATCCCAGGTAACTACACATGAATGCCACATTTTCCAGCAGTGATTGAGCAATTTATTTTTGATACTCCATTTGCCCGATGAATTCTTTTTGTAGCGTGAAAATTTTTCTATAGTCGGAATTAAATCATTTCCGTTTTCGTAATCATACACCTGCGCGGTTTTAAACCACACATCATCCACGCCTAATTCCGTCCCTAGTTTTTTTACTGCTTCTATCTGATGTTCGTTCGGCTTCACTACCAGAAATTGAAAAACAATCATCGGTGTTTTGCTTTTCAACTGTTTGCGCCACTTCACAATATTTTTTGTGCCTTCAATTACTTTAGAAAGTTGTCCGCCCACACGATAATTTTCATACACATCCTGTGTGGTTCCATCAATAGAAATAATTAATCTGTCCAATCCTGATTCGATAGTTTTTTTTGCAGCTTCATCATTCAGGTAATGCGCATTGGTGGAAGTTGCTGTATAAATTTTTTTCGATGATGCGTGTTTCACCATTTCCAAAAATTTTGTGTTCAGATAAGGTTCGCCTTGAAAATAAAATATCAGGTATATCAGGTGTTGATGCATTTCATCAATCACTTGTTTGAAAAAATCTTCCCTCAACATTCCGGTATCGCGCGTGAACGAACGCAAACCACTGGGGCATTCCGGGCAGCGAAGATTGCAACTCGTAGTTGGCTCAAATGAAATGCTGATTGGTGAACCCCATAACGATGCCTTGCCAGTTGCTCGCGAATAAAAATAACTGCCCAGTACTTTACCGGCATTCAATGCACGGCGAGGTGTAAGTTTTGAAATAAAATTTGTTGAATCGCGAAACGAAAAAGACATCGCTTCAAATGTAAGTACTGCTACTTGTTGTATTTATAAAATCCTTCGCCGGATTTTTTACCAAGTTTTCCTTCATCTACCAATTTTTGTTGTGTAACACTCGGTTTGAATTTTTCTTCATGCTCCATCAATTCATACAATGATTTGGTGACATTGAGATTTGCATCTACTCCAATCAGGTCAATCAGTTTGAACGGACCCATTTTAAAATCGCTTGCCTCCATCAATGCATCAATGGTTTCAACATCTGCAATTCCTTCTTCCAGAATTTTTATCGGCTCGGTGTGATAGAGTTTTCCAATGCGATTAACAATAAAGCCCGGACGGTCCTTCGCCATCACCGGATGCTTGCCCAATTTTTTTGATAAATCAAAAATCAGTTGCGCAACTTCATCAGAAGTTTCATTTCCCGAAACCACTTCCACCAGTTTCATCAGGTGAGGCGGATTGAAAAAGTGCATGCCGGCAATTCTTTCCGGATGAGAAATTCCCTCTGCAATTTTTGTGATTGGGATGGATGAAGTGTTTGTGGCAAGAATGCAATCATCACCATTTACTTCAATCACTTTTCTGAATAATTCCTGTTTCACTTCTGATTTTTCGAGCACCGCTTCAATCAACACATCACATTTCAAATCAGTAATTGCAGTGGTGGTTTTTATTCTTGAAAGTGTTTTCTGTTTTTCTTCTTCAGTGAGTTTTCCTTTCTCCAAAGCAACTGAAAGATTTTTTTCAATCAGCTGCATTCCTTTTAGCAATGCCGTTTCTGCAACATCATTCAGCCAAACATCATAGCCAGATTGCGCACATACTTGAGCAATGCCAGCACCCATTGTGCCTGCTCCCGCAACTGCAATTGTTTTTATTTCAGAGAGAGATTTCAAACAAAGAAATATTTATGCATTTGAAAACTGCCGTAAGAACCGAACATCATTTTCAAACAACATTCTGATATCAGGAATGCCGAAGCGCTGAATAGCGAGCCTCTCAATCCCCATTCCGAAGGCAAAGCCCTTGAACTCTTCTGGATTGATGTTACAGTTCTGTAACACTTTTGGATGCACCATTCCGCATCCAAGAATTTCCATCCATCGTTCGGTTCCTTTTTTTCTTATATCCATTTCTGCTGATGGCTCAGTGAACGGAAAATAACTCGGACGAAAACGGATTTCAAAATCTTCGCCGAAAAATTCCTGCACGAAATAATAAAGTGTCTGCTTCAAATCGGCAAAGGAAACTTTGTTGTCAATATATAATCCTTCCAGCTGATGAAAGAATACATGATGCTTGTACGATATTGTTTCATTGCGGTAAACTCGTCCTGGAGAAATAATTCTTATCGGAGGCTTTGTTGTTTCCATCACACGAACCTGCACGGTTGATGTTTGCGAACGCAACACCAATGCAGGGTCTTGCTGAATGTAAAATGTGTCAGTCATGTCGCGTGCAGGATGGTCATCAGGCGTATTGAGTGCTGTGAAGTTGTGCCACTCATCTTCAATCTCAGGACCTTCGGCAACAGTGAAACCAATGCGTGCAAAAATTTCTATCACTTCATTCTTCACAATGTTCACCGGATGGCGCGAGCCCTTCCACAAAGGGTCACCGGGCATTGTGAGGTCAATATTTTTTTCGGTGGAAATTTTTTTATCGCCGCCGATTTTTTCTTTCAGCGAATTGAATTTCTCTTCGGCAATTTGTTTGAGTTCATTCACTACTTGTCCGAATTCCTTCTTCCTTTCATTTGGAACTTCTTTAATGGAGTTGAATAAATCTTTCAGTACATTTTTACTGCCAAGATATTTTATTCTGAATTGCTCCAATGCTTCCGCCGCATCAGGCAACTGATTTTCAATTTCGGATTTTAATTGTTTTGCTTTTTCGAATATGTCCATGAGAAATATTATTTATCGGCTATAGTTCGGAGCTTCTTTGGTAATTACCACATCATGCACATGACTTTCTTTCATTCCTGCATTGGTGATTCGGACAAATTTTGCTTTCTGTAAAGTGGAAATATTTTTCGAACCGGTGTAACCCATACCTGCACGCAATCCACCGATGTATTGATTCATTACTTCAGTCAGTGTTCCTTTAAATGGCACACGACCAACAATTCCTTCAGGGACTAATTTTTTTATATCATCTTCTGCATCCTGGAAATACCTGTCCTTACTTCCTTCATGCATGGCTTCAATGGAACCCATGCCACGATACGATTTGAATTTCCTGCCTTCATAAATAATGGTTTCGCCCGGTGATTCTTCCACACCAGCGAACAATGAGCCAGCCATAACACAATCAGCACCTGCTGCAATTGCTTTTACTATATCACCCGTATATCGAATTCCTCCATCGGCTATCACGGGGATTTTTCCTTTTAATGCTGCTGCTGCTTCCATAACTGCGGTGAGTTGTGGAACTCCAGCACCGGTTACAATTCGTGTTGTGCAAATACTTCCGGGACCAACACCAACTTTAACTGCATCGGCTCCTGCATCTGCTAAAGCTTTTGCTCCTTCACCGGTTGCAACATTTCCTGCGATGAGCTGTAAGTTTTTAAATTCTTTTTTTAGGCTCTTTACCATTTTCAATACACCAAGTGAATGGCCGTGAGCCGTGTCCATAGTAATGACATCACACCCGACCGCCAGCAAAGCGTTAACACGATCAAAAGTATCGGCAGTTACACCTACAGCTGCGCCAACAATTAATCTGCCTGAATTGTCTTTGCATGCATTCGGGAAACTTTTCAAACGCATAATATCTTTATAGGTTATGAGCCCAACGAGTTTTCCTTTTTTATTTACGACAGGTAATTTTTCAACTTTATAATCCTGTAAAATAGCTTCGGCTTTCTTAAGGTCTGTCCCTTCCGGAGCAGTAATTAATTTTTCAGTTGTCATTACTTCACTCACTAATCGTTTCATGTTTTTTTCGAAACGCAAATCGCGATTGGTGAGAATTCCAACTAACTCTCCTATTTTATTGATAATCGGAATACCTCCAATGCGATTTTCACGCATAATTTGAAGCGCATTTCCAATTGTTGCATTTTCAAGCAGGGTAATCGGGTCAGTGATCATTCCGCTCTCAGCTCGCTTCACACGGCGCACTTCTTCAGCTTGCCGATCAATCGACATATTCTTGTGTAGCATTCCAATGCCTCCAATCCGAGCTATTGCAATAGCAAGTTCCGATTCTGTTACCGTATCCATAGCAGCTGAAACTATAGGAGCATGAATAATTATTTCATTGGTTAATCTGGTATTGATGTCGGTTTCACGAGGCAAAACTTCCGAATAAGCAGGAAGCATTAATACATCGTCGTAAGTTAAACCTTCGAGTGCAATCTTGGAGTTGCTCAGTGGCATAGAAAAAATTTTAGATTGCGCGCAAATGTAATTATTAATAGGGATGTATGTTTAATGATTTCAAGACATAAAATATTTATTTTGACCGGATATTTACAATCATTCGCAGCCATTTCTATCATCTCTTCATTATTTTCACTTCCGAAATAAAATTTATGAAGATCGCTTTCTACCTTTTAAGAATCACAATGGCTGTCGCTTTTGTTTCAACAATTTTTCTCTTGACAAAAAAACCCTCATTTGATAAAATATTTTTAAGAGAAGAAATTTCCCGAAAAGAAGAAGATTTAAATGAAATAAGCGAACAGTTTTTTTTACA
>Ga0114969_10004103_pt1 | contig 11561 bp, 10 predicted proteins | sample M_130807_MF_Meta_FD_87316 | JGI IMG/M metagenome (GOLD analysis project Ga0114969, IMG submission 87316) | Freshwater microbial communities from Lake Montjoie, Canada to study carbon cycling - M_130807_MF_MetaG | ecosystem: Environmental > Aquatic > Freshwater > Lake | place: Lake Montjoie...
AGAAACCATGCACAGGGCACCTGCGCAATGTTTAGAAATTTCGGACTTATTACTCGTGTCAACTTGAAAAACAAGGACACCTTTTTCTTCGAGTTTTTTAATTTTTATCGGGTCAGTTTCTTGGCGAACAATGGCTCTTACTTCTGCGCCTTTCGCTAATAGAGCAGTTGCTATTTTACCACCTAAATTCCCTGTCGCACCAGCGAGGATGATTGTTTTTTTCATAATGATTTTTTCCTCCTAAACGGCAACAAAACCAAGAAAAACAGCAACGCTCCCAAGCACTCAAGCGTAATTAAATAATACGGATAAGGACCGAAGAAGTCCATGGCGCTGCCGCCTTCAGGTTTGTGCATGAGGTATCCGTAATTGCTACCGATAATTTTATTGACTGAAAAAGCTAAAGCAAAATAAACTTGCGAGGCAAGAACCACTCGCAGCCAAGAACCTTTTTCCGGATATAATTTCATTCCGAAAACTAAAAAGGATGTAGCTATAATTAATCCCGCATGTCCAATGAAAAAAGAGACGTAAGGCACTTCCGGAAACACACCCATGAAGTCTGGAGTAATTAATCCATTCAACGTTCCCGTCATAACCCAGCACCACGCTATTTCAGCCATACCCCGACGCTTCAGTAATAAGGCCAATGCTGCAATTATGTTTGCAAGGTTGCAAAGTTCTAAAGGAAGATCGTGACGCACTTCCCACAAACCTGTTTGATAACGATAAGTCTGATAAACGAGCATGTTTGTCAATAACAATATCCCGAAAAACCAGCGAAGTATTTCGCGCGATTTATCGTATTTCCTTCCAACCCAAACAAAAAAAAGTGAGAGGAAAATCGTTAAGCCAATAATAAAAAAGTGCTCGTTGGTGAACAGTTGAAATTTCATGAGGATCGGTATTTTTCGGTTTCGCTTTCTAACATAGATCTGTAACTCATGTAACGCGATTCTGCTATCTCCCCTTCATTCAATGCCTCCAATACAGCGCATTTCGGTTCGTTAATGTGCTTGCAATTTTTGAACTTACAAGCAGGTAATAATTCTAAAAATTCAGGAAAATAATTCCCCAATAATTCCTCTTCAAAATTCACTAAGCCGAATCCTTTGATACCCGGAGTGTCAATTAAAAACGAAGTGTCACTCAATGGAAATATTTCAGCAAACGTTGTGGTGTGTTGCCCTTTTCCGCTCCAGTCGCTGATTTCACCAATGCGAATGTCTTCGTTATTGGAAATCTTTCCAACCAAAGATGATTTTCCAACGCCACTGTGTCCCGAAAATAAAAACGTTCCAGTCTCTATAAGTTCTTTCAATTCTTTCAGCCCTTGTCCGGTTTCAATACTCGTGAACAACAATTCGTAGCCAATGCTTTTATATATGGAAGCCAAGTCAATGGCCTTCTCTTTTTCTTCGTCGGTGTAAATATCCCACTTGTGGAAAATCAAAGTAACGGGAATTCGATAAGCCTCCGCAGTGACTAAAAAACGATCGATAAATCCGGGCGTTGTTTGCGGACGATCAATGGTCACAAGCAAGAAAGCGCGAGTAATATTTGCTGCAATAATTTGAGCTTCTTTCGAAAGGTTTACAGATTTGCGAATGATGTAATTCGTTCGGTCGTGAATGCGATTGATACTTCCGTTGCCGTCGCTGTCCATTTCAACATCTACGTAATCTCCAGCTGCAATAGGGTTTGTCGTGCGAAGTCCTTGCAGTCTAATTTTTCCACGCAGCGAACACACCACAATCTTCCCGTCGATTAAAACGTCGTAAGATTTTCCCGTTGTTTTGAATACCAATCCTTTTTTCACTTGTCTAAGGTAATACCTTTCTATATTTGCGCCGTTCTCATAGGGGTGCCATTCGAAAAAAAATGGCTGAGATTAGACCCTTCTTGTTTCAGAACAAGAGGAACCTGGGCGGGTAATGCCGCCAAGGAAAAGATGAACAACGTGCACCACAACCCCTGTCGTGCGCACAATTTAAAAGACATGTTTAAGAAAATTATTTTGGGAAGCGCTGCATTTTTTGTTGCATCGTTTTCAATGGCGCAAGAGAAAATTGACACTACTGTTGTTCCAATTTTTGTGTTAGATCCTGTGAGTATTCGCGATGTGTGGTCGGCGAATAAAACAGCGCCTTTCGCTGTGACGAATCTTCTTCCGAAGGACATTGAAAGAATAAATACAGGAGTGGATCTCCCATTCTTGTTGCGTTTCACACCTTCGTTAACTGTGACCTCTGATGCAGGAAACGGAATTGGTTATACAGGCCTTTGGATACGAGGAAGCGACCCCACACGCGTGAATGTTTCCATTAATGGCGTGCCGGTGAACGATCCGGAAAGTCAGCAAGTGTTCTGGGTGAATACGCCCGACTTGGCTTCTTCAACTTCCAACATACAAATTCAACGAGGCATAGGAACATCTGCTAATGGCACAGGTTCTTTCGGTGGTAGCATTCACATTGATACAGATTCTCATTTAGAAAATCCGTTTGTTAAAGCAAATGTTAGCATGGGATCTTTCGGTTCAACGAAAGCCATGTTTGAGTTGGGTACGAAACTGGGAAAAAAATTTGAACTCAATGCACGAGTGAGCAGCATTGCTTCACAAGGTTACATCGATCGGGCAGAGACTAAATTGTTTTCTTATTTCACGAAAGGAAAATTGAATTTACTTCAAGAGGAAAATCGCAAAAAGGAATTGACTTTTTTTGTTTTTGGTGGAAAGGAAAATACCTATCAAGCATGGAATGGAACTCCGTATGAGAAATTATACGGAACAACTTCAGATATTTTAGCTTTTGCGGGAAGGAACGGCTCATCACAAGCCGACATTGATAATCTGTTAAATTCAGGAAGAACCTACAATGCGTATTTGTATGAAAATGAAATCGACAATTACGCGCAACACCACGCGCAAGGACATTATTTATCTTCGAAAAAGAAGAATGGTGCCACGCACGAATTCCGCGCCGCAGTTCACTTTACGCATGGTGAAGGTTATTTCGAGCAATTCAAAGTTGATCAGGATGTTGCGAATTACAACATGCTACCAAACATAATTAATGGAGACACCATTAATACAACGAATCTAGTAAGACGTCGATGGTTGAATAACAATTTTTACGGTGTTACAGGATCATATGTGTTGAAGGCAAAGAACTTCACAAGCACAACAGGTGTGGGAGCAAATCATTACAACGGTCAGCATTACGGAAGAGTTATTGCCACTGGAAATCCTTTGATCTTTGTTGTCGATCATCAGTATTATTACGGGCAATCAGATAAGTACGATGCGAATGCTTTTACCAAGGTAGAATGGGCCGTTGTACCACGAAAACTTGTTCTGAATGCAGATGTGCAAGCGCGTTATGTTGCTTACAATACGAAAGGGGTAGACAATGATCAACGTTCGTATGATGTTAACGTTTCGAGTAAATTCTTGAATCCGAAAGTTGGCTTGCGTTACTTCATTCTCAAATCTATTTCCGTGTATGCCTCTGTTGCGCATTCAGGAAAGGAACCGAACAGAAGCGATTACGTAGATGCGGCACCCGGAAATTTTCCGAAGAATGAATACATGACCGACTATGAAGCCGGACTTCATGTTGGAAACAGTAAGAAAATTATCTTCGATGTGAATGCGTATTTTATGAATTACAACAATCAGTTGGTTCTTACAGGAGCCCTGAACGACGTTGGAGCTCCGCTGAGAACCAATGTTGCGAAGTCGTTTAGAAGAGGAATTGAGTTGAGTACCTCTTTAAATGTTTCGCGCAAATTGAAAGCAGGAGGGAACATCACTTTCAGTGAAAACAAAATTGTAGATTTTAACGAGCGCGTTTTCAATTACGATACCTACTTGGAAGAAGTGGTGTCGCGCGGAACAACAGACATAGCCTTCAGTCCGAATTTAATTGCAGCTTTAAATCTAGATTACCAAGTCCTCAAAACAGAGTGGAAAGGGAGACAATTGAATTTACTTTTTAATGAAAAATTTGTAGGCAAGCAACACCTCGACAACACAGGCAGCAGCAATGCTGTCTTAACAGCTTTTGCAGTGAGTGATCTTGGAGTTCAATGGAAAAGAAAGGGAGCAAGCGGTTCAAATCTAAAAGTTACACTTTGGGTGAACAACGTCTTGAATCGAATGTATTCCAGCAATGGATACGCTTATTCTTACATCTACGGAAACACAGTTACCGAGCGTTTTTATTATCCGCAAGCGGGAAGAAATTTTATGTTGAATTTCGCAGTCGAATTGTAATTAACCAATCGTAACGGAAGCGTTTTTTCCGCTCATGCTAACGGTAACATGTTCTTTCAATGTGGTAGACAATTTCAACCCAACGAAATCGGCTTTGATTGGAAAGCGTCTGTGTTTTCTTTCAACAAGAACTGCTGTTGTTAGACGATGAATTTCTTTCGAAACAAGGAAAGAAGCTGCGTGCATAAGTGTTTGACCTGAATTGAATACATCGTCGATAAGCACAACACATTTATTCTTGAGAGAAATAGAATTGGAAAGTTGAACCGTTCCGATAGGATTTTCTTTCGAAAGTTGAATGCTGCTGATTTCGCAAGGAATTGTCACAATTCCAGAAACCAGTTCGAACAAGCGATTGGCGACTGCCGCACCATTTTCTTCAATACCGACGAAAACAATATTCTTTTCTTCGTAGTGGCGTTCGGCGATTTCATAAGCCATGCGCGTGAGCTTTTGCTCAATGGCTTCGGCGTTCAGTAGTTCAGAATTCTGCATGCTCAAAATTACACTTTTTTAGGATGAATTTTCTCATTTCTAATTTTTGTGAGAATAGATTAGATACATTCGTAAAAAAATACGATTATGTCAGGATACATTTTGTTAGCATTTATTGCATTGCTTATTTTTTCAGGATTAAAAACAGTACAACAGGGAAACGTTGCAGTAGTTACTGTTTTCGGAAAATACCGCAGAGTAATTCGTCCTGGATTGAATCTATTGATACCATTCGTTGAAACCATTTTCAAACGTATTTCAACTCAAAATCGCTCAGTGGAATTGGAGTTTCAGGCGGTAACCATCGACCAAGCGAATGTTTATTTTAAGAGTATGCTTTTGTTTTCCGTTCAAGACGATGCGGAGGAGAGTATTAAGAAAGTAGCGTTTAAATTCATAGACGAAAAGAGCTTAATGCAAGCCCTCATTCGAACCATTGAAGGAAATATTCGCGCCTTTGTAGCGACAAAAAAGCAAGCGGAAGTATTGTCGCTTCGCAATGAGATCATTGATCACGTAAAAGAGCAAATCGATAATGTCATTGAAGAATGGGGATATCACTTGCACGATTTGCAGATTAACGACATCACCTTCGATGAAGCCGTTATGCGTTCGATGAGTCAGGTTGTGGCTTCAAGCAATTTGAAGGCTGCAGCAGAAAACGAAGGACAAGCCTTGTTGATTACAAAGACGAAAGCTGCTGAAGCCGATGGAAATGCCATTAAGATTGCTGCTCAAGCAGAAAGAGAGGCTGCTCAATTGAGAGGACAAGGAGTTGCGTTGTTCAGAGAAGAGGTGGCTAAGGGTATGCAGAACGCCGCTCGCGAGATGCAACAAGCCAATTTAGATACATCAATGATCATGTTTTCCATGTGGACCGAGGCCATTAAAAACTTTGCAGAATACGGAAAGGGAAATGTCATTTTCTTAGACGGCTCTCCGGATGGAATGCAAAAAGTTATGAAGCAGATGATGGGTATGGATACGCTTTTAGATACTTCTAAAAAATCCTCAGCTGAGTAAGAGTATACCGATAAATAGAAAGACGATTAGTCCGAAAATAATAACCAAATATTTCTGATAGCGAATGTTTCTTCTTTCTGTAATTATCTGATTGAGGGAATTTTGAAGCCCTTCGACATGGGCGTTCTTTTCACGTAGTTTTTCTACACAAATTTGAAGGAGCCTTTCATCTTTGGCTATGACTGCCTTTCCAGCGAGAAGTCTGTAATTGTGCACACTGATTTCATTCAATAAAATTTCAAAATCTTCTTTTTCTTCCGGCTTTATTTTTTGGGTGCAATCTTGAAGCGATTTTTCAGCGCGAGCGATGTCCCCAACTTGTAACCAATGCTTTATCTCCTCTATTCGGTTCATATGCTTATAGAAAGTGCAAAGATAATTGCCTGTCTGTGTGAAAAAAATCAATTAAAATAGATTTAATATAGCATAAATATGTTTTTGGATTCCAATAATAATAACCCGAAGTGGCGAGTTATCTACTGAGAAAAATAAGATGAGAGCGTTAAAGAACTGAGTGTAAACGATTGTTATAAGGCTTATTTTGAAAAGAGTTTTTAATTGAATAAATAAATAAATAGATGAATATTCGTGGATGAATTTCCAAACTCGAGCTGTTCAAATTAATCAAACAGATTAAATGATGATTAAAATCAGAATTTCTCGGTGGTTTTTTTATTTTTAGTGGAATGTTCTCAAACGAGGTTGAGCGTGCTACACGAATGCGCTTCCGTCTTCAGTTGAATAGGAAAAATCCGAGAAAAAGAAAGATGATTAATCCGAAAATAATCACCAAGTATTTCTGAAAGCGATTCTTTCTTCTTTCTGAAATCATTTCATTTAAAGAATTTTGAAGACCGTCATGATGTGCGTTCTTCTCTTTAATTTTTTGAATACAAATTCTCAGTAAACTTTCGTCTTTGGAAAGAACAGCTTTGCCGGCGAGAAGTCTATAGTGCCGAACACTTATTTCATTAAGTAGATTTTCAAATTCTTCTTTTTCTTCTGGCTTGAGATCATTCGTGCAATTTTGAATCGCTTTTTCAGCGCGATGGAGATTTCCCTCTTCTAGCCAATGTTTAATTTCTTGAATACGATTCATTGTAAAAATAGAATTTCCACAAAAGAATAATTACGAAACATCTATTGCAATTGAAATCGAGTGAAATAGGTGAGCGATGAAAGATTCACCTATTATTTCAGTCTGAAATGCTGGAAATTAATGAGATAACAAGCTTATTGAATAGGTGAATTTGTGTGGTTTTCACCTGAATAATCTTTAAGCGTAATGTTTAGTTTAAGCTTTGCGTTCATCTTGTAAACAAACATGCGCTTATCGTTTTCTTGTCTTTCCCTTTTAAATGCTTCTTCTTTGAATCCGATAGATTGAAATAGCAAATTCATGCGCTTAATCCATTCAGCGCGTTGCTTCTTTTGGTTTTCCGGCTGTTTGTTTTCTAACATCAACCATTCATTTAAATCAATGGTTGTTGCATCTTGCTGTGCAAACTTGATGATCACAGAATAGTCAGTATTGTCAATGGGGTACAAAGCTCCTTCGAAGACAATGTTGTTTGCAATCGAAAGGTCAAGTGTTGTAGTTGATGTTTGAATGGTTGGAAGGACATCGGCGGAAACTCGTGATTTTTTCTTTTTGAATAAATAAATAACGAGTATGAGCCCGACGGTTAGTCCAATTCCGCCAAGGAGGATGTAGTATTTGAAAGCAAATGCTGAAGGCTGAACTTCGATGATGTTTGCTCTTTCAACAGGCGCAGATAGCGCCGACTCCCACGTTATAGAGTCAATATTCATGAGCAAGTTATTGTCGAGTAATTTTATACCATAGCTGTCTGAAAAGACTTGTTGGTTTGGAGGAAGCTGTTCAAAAAAACGATACAAACTTTTGTTATTTTTCGAATTGAATACCGTGTATTCAAGTGTTTCAAAATTGAAAAATAAAGCGGTTGAATCTGAAGAAATAGGTAGGATAAAACATCCTTGCTTGTTCGGTAGCGTTGCGAATCGATAGTGAAGGTGGTATTTATCAGTGAGAATGGAATTGATTTTGCCTAAATTTTCCCATTTCATTTTAAGTAAGTCAATGCGATAAAGACTGTCGAGAAATTTTTTGTCTTCACTCGTGGATTGATTGTGAATGAAGTTCCCGAAGGAATACAAGGAGTTTTCTTTTCTGTTGAAAAATGCCAAGTTTCCGTTGAAAGGAATGTCGCGATCACTGGTTTTAATTTGCCAGTCTCCGATATCTTCATTGAAGGAAACGAACATGCCGTGATTCCTCCAAAAGCCGTAGCCGCCATATTTCATAAGGGTTCCGTTGCAATCGAAGAGAAAAGCACCGTAATGGTATCCTTCTAAATGCGTTTTATCAATTCGTTTCCAAATACCATTTTCAGGAGTAAAAACTTGCCCGTCGCCATTACCCACGGCGTACCATTTTCCTTGTGAAAGAATCAGTTCATAATTGACATTGGGCTTTGTTTGCTGAACGACGTCTAAGTTGAGAAAATTTTTGAGCTGTCTCTCAGGTTTGATTAACTGCAATTTTTTAGGTGCACTTTCCTGAGCGCTTGAAATCAAGCAGGAAAAAGTTAACCAAAACAAAAAAAATGTACCCTTCATTTCCTAATCGAATAGGTCAAAGATAATCCTCGACCAAAGTAAATTAGGGAATGTTAAAAACTAAATGAAGTGTTTATTTCTTCCGAGATTCCAACAATAACATTCCACTGAGAGCAAAAAGTATGACGGAAAAAAGCAAATGCAAAGGCTGAAGCGCTATCGGTAAGCCTAGATACGCAAGGCTTACACCGAAAAGTATTTCAAATCCAAGAACAATAAACAAGTAGGTAAATTTTCCTGGTTTAATTTCCAGACGCTTGTATTGTAAGTACATCATGATTGCCAAAATAACAATTAAGATGGAAAAGCTCCGGTGTATTTTAAATCCAACAGGCAGATTCTCTATGAGAATATTTCTTCCAATTCCATTTTCAAGAAGCAAGTCAACAGACTCTCTTACTTGGGTTCCAAGTAGAAGTTGAACGAGGTGAATGATAAAGAAAAAGGAGAGTGCTTTTCGAAGAACAGGAGGAAGGGTGTAGTTTTCTTTGTCGTTGGTTCTTCTAATTAAAAACAATAGGCTCAGTAGAATCCCCAATGAGCCAACCATGTGCAAAGTAATGGTAGAGGTATTTAAATTTTTATCCACAACCATTTTCCCCAACCAGGCTTCAAAAAGAATCATGACAATGGCGAAAACCGAATAGACAACCGGCCAATAGTCATTCGATTTCTTGTAATACAACATAGCTAGAAATGTCATCACTAAAATGGGTAATCCAAGCAGTCCGGTGAGCAGACGGTTGATGTATTCAGTCCAGGTGTGGAATGCATTGAATTCCGCGTACTGATGTTTTGGATATACCTTCAAAGCGGCTGCGCTGCCGGAATTCGTTTTCCAAAATTCAGAGCTGTATTTGAATTCGGTTTCAGTAATCCAAAGGGAATCGTGATAAATAACCATTTGTCCTTTTGAATAGGTTCTTCCGTCTTCCAATTGCACGGTTGAAATGTCTGTTGGCGGAATATAATATCCGAAACACTTTGGCCAATCGGGACAGCCCATTCCGCTGCCCGTAATGCGGACGAAGCTGCCTGCAATAATGATTAAGAACATGCAGACTATACCAACTTTACCTGCTGTATTGAGTCTTTTTTTTGTTTGTTGAAGGGTTGACATTAAGAAGCTTTGTGCGAAATTATTTCAGCTTTCACCACATGGTATTGACCATCGGCAATGGTGTTCACGATAGTTGTCATGTCTGTTTCCTTCACAACACTCGGATCAAATTCAACCTTCACCACATTCACATCGCGGTCTTCAACGAAATCCAATGAAGTTGCAACAACTCCTTTAATTCCTTGAAGTTCTTTTTGAATTTTTCCGCCACATCCGGCAGCGCAAGTCATTCCGCTTATTGAAAGTACTGCTTCCGTTTTGTTTGTTCCGTCTACCACTGTATTCGCAGTAGCCGCAGGTGTGGCTTCAGCATTTGGTGTGGCGTTGCCGCAAGCGAAGAATGTTAATGCAAGAAAGAGATACAATAGTTTTTTCATAATGCGAAGGTTAAAAAAAAAGACTTAAACAAGTCCTTGTCGTTTCATTATTAAAGTGATTTTCTTATTAGGTTTAACGCTCCACCTGCTTTGAACCATTCAATTTGTTGGTCGTTGTAGGTGTGGTTGACAAGGATGTTTTCTTTCGAACCATCTTCGTGAGCCAATTCCAAAGTCAAAGGCTTTCCAGCAGTGAAATTCACCAAGTCAACGAAATTGATTTTGTCGTTTTCTTGAATTTTATCGTAGTCAGCTTCGTTAGCGAAAGTGAGTGCCAACATACCTTGTTTTTTCAAGTTTGTTTCGTGAATACGAGCGAAGCTTTTCACAAGTATCGCACGAACACCCAGGTGACGCGGTTGCATGGCTGCGTGCTCACGTGAAGACCCTTCACCGTAGTTATGATCTCCGACAACGATAGATGGAATTCCAGCCGCTTTGTAAGCGCGTTGAACCGTTGGAACTTCAGCGTATTCGCCAGTGATTTGATTCTTCACTTTGTTTTGCTCCCCGTTAAAGAAGTTAGTAGCTCCAATTAAGGTGTTGTTCGCAATGTTATCCAAGTGACCGCGGAAACGCAACCATTGTCCAGCCATAGAAATATGGTCTGTCGTACATTTTCCTTTTGCCTTAATTAAGACACGAGCGTTCTCGATATTCGTTCCGTCCCAATCTGCGAAAGGGGCAAGTAATTGCAGGCGTTCGCTGTCTTCAGCAACTTTAATTTCTACAGCGCTTCCATCTTCAGCGGGTGCCTGATAGCCGGCGTCTTTGACATCGAAACCAAGCGGAGGTAATTCATATCCAGTTGGTGCATCGAACATCACCTGCTCACCTTTATTGTTCGTTAATGAATCGGTAAGTGGGTTGAAGGTAAGATCTCCAGCAATTGCAAGAGCAGTGGTTATTTCCGGAGAAGCAACGAATGCCATGGTGTTTGGATTTCCGTCTTGACGAGCAGAGAAGTTTCTGTTGAAGGAATGCACAATGGTGTTGCGTTCTTTCTTTTCGGCGCCCGCTCTTGCCCACATGCCAATGCATGGTCCGCATGCGTTAGCGAATACTTTCGCACCAATCTTCGAGAACGTTTCAATAAAGCCGTCGCGCTCAATGGTAAAGCGAACCTTCTCTGAACCAGGCGTAATACTGAATTCCGCCTTGGGTACCATTCCTTTCTCTGCCGCTTGTTTAGCTAACGATGCTGCGCGAGAAATATCTTCATAAGAACTGTTGGTGCAAGAACCAATAAGTCCAGCTTCAACTTTAATTGGCCAATCGTTTGCAGCAGCAGCTTCTTTCATTTTAGAGATTGGCGTTGCCAAATCTGGAGTGAAAGGACCGTTGATGTAGGGCTCTAATTCATCGAGATTGATTTCAAGAACTTGATCGAAATACATTTCTGGATTTGCATAAACTTCAGCATCTCCGGTCAGGTGTTCGCGAATGTCGTTGGCCAGATCAGCAACTTCAGGGCGTCCAGTAGAGCGAAGGTATCTTTCCATACTATCGTCGTAACCAAAGGTTGAAGTGGTTGCACCAATTTCAGCACCCATGTTACAGATGGTGCCTTTTCCGGTACATGAAAGTGCTTGCGCGCCTTCACCGAAATATTCCACCACGCAGCCTG
>Ga0114969_10004108_pt1 | contig 11555 bp, 10 predicted proteins | sample M_130807_MF_Meta_FD_87316 | JGI IMG/M metagenome (GOLD analysis project Ga0114969, IMG submission 87316) | Freshwater microbial communities from Lake Montjoie, Canada to study carbon cycling - M_130807_MF_MetaG | ecosystem: Environmental > Aquatic > Freshwater > Lake | place: Lake Montjoie...
GGCGCTCAGATGGGTTTTGATGGCAAGACACTGATTCATCCATCACAAGTGGAGATTGCCAATGATGTCTGGGCTCCGACGGCTGACGAAGTTGATTATGCCCAGCGCGTGATCGCTGCTTTTGAAGAAGCGACGGCCGAAGGACGCGGCGTTATCACCGTTGATGGCCGCATGATTGAGAACTTGCATGTGGATAATGCCCGTCGAGTTTTAGCGGTCCAACAAGCTATTGAATCTCTCTCTTGAACTAGAGAGTGCTGCGAAATAGTTCAAGAGTGCGCGCAAATGCGATAGCAGATGCCTGAGCGTCATAGACATCCGGCCGCGCGTCATTGAAGAAACCATGGTGACATCCAGCGTGAATATTGAGAGTGGCATCTTTGCCCAGTGACTGCAATTGTGTTTGCAGACCTCTCACAGTTTCTGGATTGGCAAAATCATCATGCTCTGCATATTCGCCGACAACCTTGGCTTGGATGTGACCCCAATCTGGTTGTGCCGACGGCCAAGGAATCACGCCATAGTACGGAGCCGCTGCAGCCACTGCATCTGGACGTTGCGAGGCTAAGACCATCGCCAGCCCTCCGCCCATGCAATACCCGACAACACCGACCTTGTCGCGAGCAGTCGTTTGGCACAAAAAGTCAACTGCACCGGACAAATCCTTTGCGGCTTGAGCCAAGTTCAGTCCCATCATCAACTTGCCAGCTCCATCTGGTTCGCTTGATGATTCACCGTGATACAGATCAGGGGCGAGAGCGGTAAATCCCTCGGCGGCAAAGCGATCCGTCACATCTTGAATGTGAGGAACGAGTCCCCACCACTCCTGAATCACGATGACGCCTGGGCCACCTCCGTTGGCGAGGTATCCCCCGCACGTTCCGCCGTTTGATGTGAAAGAAATATGTTCGCCCATGACTCTGACCGTAGCAAGCATCACAGGTCTGGGACATCTTTATCACCCGACAACAACGAAGGATCTATGAACTGCAACGTCTACGCAATAGTGTTGGGGTATGTCCGTACTTCGCACAAATCCCGCCGATGCACTGAAGCATGATCGTTCCCATGTCTTTCATTCCTGGTCCGCTCAAAGTCTGATTAGCCCCATCGTTGTCAGTAAAGCCGAAGGAAGCCACTTTTGGGATGAAGCAGGCAAAAAGTACCTTGACTTCTCCAGTCAATTAGTCAATGTCAATATTGGACATCAGCACCCAAAATTAGTGGCAGCCATCAAGGAACAAGCCGATCGCTTATGCACGATTGCGCCATTTCACGCTAACGACGCGCGCAGTGAAGCTGCACGCCTGATTGCCGAGCGAGCACCTGGTGATCTGAACATGGTCTTTTTCACAAACGGTGGGGCCGAGGCGACAGAGAATGCACTGCGCATGGCGCGACTTCATACTGGGCGTCATAAAATTTTGACGACATACCGTAGTTATCACGGAGCAACTGGTGGAGCAATTCAACTCACTGGTGATCCACGCCGTTGGCCAAGCGAACCTGGTTTACCAGGAGTCGTCAAGTTCTGGGGACCGTACCCCTATCGCTCCGCGTTTCACAGCAGCAGCGATATTGAAGAATCACAACGCGCACTGCAACACCTGCGCGACACGTTGATGGTCGAAGGTCCACAGACTGTTGCCGCGATCATGCTTGAGGGTGTCGTCGGTACGAACGGAATTCTGGTTCCACCGCCGGGGTACATGGCCGGTGTGCGTGAAATCTGTGATGAGTTCGGAATTGTGTTCATCGCTGATGAAGTGATGTCGGGGTTCGGTCGATGTGGTGAATGGTTCGCTATTGACAACTGGAAAGTCGCACCTGACTTGATTTGTTTTGCTAAAGGTGTGAACTCTGGTTACTTGCCATTGGGCGGCGTGATCATTAGCGATCGCATTGCTGACACTTTCCGCGAGAGGCAGTTTCCAGGTGGACTGACCTACAGCGGTCATCCACTGGCATGTGCCTCAGCGGTTGCGAGCATCAATATTTTCGAAGAAGAAGGGATCATTGACAATGCCCGGCACCTTGGTCGTGACATCATTGGACCCGAACTTGAGAAATTGAAAGCCAATCATCCGAGCGTCGGAGACGTTCGTGGCATTGGTGTTTTTTGGGCGATTGAGTTAGTCAAAAATCGTGAGACACGTGAACCGCTCGTGCCGTTTAACGCTGCTGGCCCAGCCAATGCCCCAATGGTCGAACTGATTGGCGCCTGTAAGGCAAAAAACTTGTGGCCTTTTACCCACTTCAATCGCATTCATGTGGTTCCACCTTTGACAACCAGTGACGATGATGTGCGATCAGGTATCGCTATTCTCGACGAAGTTCTCGCCCTCGCGGACGCGCATTACACCGGCTGACGCGTCGTGAGTGCTACCCCAAGTAGCGCCACAAGCAAACCAAGAACAGCTAAAACTCCCAAACGTTCGCTAAATAACACCGCGCCTTCAACTGTGCTCAATGCTGGAGTTAAGAAGAACAGGCTGCTGACTTTCACCGCTGCATGACGCTGCAATAACCACAGCATGATCAGTACCGCCGCGATCGAGAGTACAACGACAGCCCACACCAGCGACCACCAAAATCTTGCCGTCCAGCGCACTTCAAAATGCTCAACGCTCACAGAACCGATACCGAGGACAACAGCGGAGATCACGTATTGAACGGCAGTTCCGCGTAACAACGGCATCGTGCCACCGCGTGAACGCTGCAACAAAGTTCCGACCGACATTCCAACAACCGATATCACCATCGCCACAACGGCCCCGACGGTAATTCCGCTGACTCCTGCGTTCAGACGATCAATGACAACTGCGACCACGCCACCAAGGCCACACCCGACTCCGATCCATTGGCGGGGTCGCAATTTCTCACTCAATAATAAGAGTGCGCCGACCGAGGTGATGACTGGATGCAGACCAGCAATGAGCGCAGATAGTCCTGAGGGCAGACCGAGATCGGAAGCGATGAACACGCCTCCTAGATAGATCGCGTGCATTCCTAAACCAGTCAGCATGGCCCACTTCACTTGGGTTGGCGATATTGCCGGAGCATTCGTCGCGACAGCTATCGCCCACAGAACACCAGCAGCGATCACCATCCGTAAAAACAAAAATGTCAGTGGCCCCGCATCACGCGTTCCATAACGCGCCACAATGAAGCCAGTACTCCACAGCAACACAAAGACAACGGGAGCAAGACGCTTCAACACAATTGCAGGTTAGTGATTCCCTTACGCCTTTGACTGTTTCTGATCACTGACCAGTGGGCCTTAGTTATCTGTCACGCTGGTCGAAAAAAATTGATGCGAAATACATTGCCATCTGGATCCGCAAGAACAGACTGAAAAGCCCCGTAGTACGTCTCATAAGGTTCATGTAATAAGCGAGCCCCATGAGCGATTGCTAGCGCTGTGGTATCGGCGACTTGTTGGTCATTTTCACATTCAAAAGTCAGATACTGATTCGTGCCTCTGGGATTTGACCAGTCTTGGATATTCAACATCTCATAGACAACTGGTGCCGAGAACCCAATAATCACACCCGATGCATCCGCTCCCCGAAAAATCTCACTACGCAAATCTTCTACCTCGGGAAGATTAAAAGTTTTGGAATAAAACTCAAATAACGCAATGAAATCGGCACTGATAAAACTGGCCAGCGAAATACTGACCTTCACTTATTCACGCCCTGACCAAAGGTTGACTGCTTCACAAACTTTGAAAAGAGATGCTCACCCGACGACATTGGTGCATGTCTTGGTTCTTCACCGGCTGCGAGGCAAGTAGGAAGACAAGAAATCATCGCGTCATAATTGGGTTGATGGAAAAATACCAGTGAAATTCTCCGCGAATCATTAGCTATGTCACGAGGTGGATTAATGACTCGATGAAGGGTGGAGACCCAACGATCATTTGTCCATTCGGCCATCAGGTCACCAATGTTGACCACGAGTGCCCCCTTGATCGTCGGCACATCAAACCACTCACCGCTCTTGGTCATCACTTGCAAACTGCCAGGACGCTGTTCTTGGCGCAATAGCGTCAAGCTTCCATAATCTGTGTGTGCCCCAGCCCGCAATTGACCAGGCAGTGGAGGGGTGGGTTGATCAGGGTAGTTAACAACACGAAACATGCTGATGTGCTCGTTGATTTTGTCCTCAAAAAAATCAATCTGCAAATCCAAAGCAACTGCGAAAATACGCATGACCTGACGAGAAACCTCGCTCATCTCAGCGAAGTAACGTTCCCATAGTCCACGCATTTCTGGTAACGCCTGAGGCCACACATTGGGGGCAAAATGCGGCCCCGCGGCAGCCCCACGGTGATAATCATCCTCGGGCACGTTGAACGGTCCCATATCCATTTTTTCCTTGAGATCACCGGGCGCAACCTCATCGAGAGAATAGGACAGACCCTCCGCCCCAACTGCCGTCCACCCACGCACCTGATCGGGGGCAGGTTGAGCGGCCGTCGCTTTAAGTTCTTCGCTCAAATCAAAAAAACGTCGACTGACGTCGTAAACCTCTTGGATGAACTCTTCAGAGACACCAAAACCAGTGATCTGGAAAAAGCCGATCTCCTCACAAGCTCTCCCGAGTTCTTTAGCCACAGAGGCAATGCCCTCGGGGGTTCCTGCGAGAAATGGAGCAATATCAATAACGGGGACAGTATCCACTTTTAATCTCCAAAATAAAAATTTGATTCACTTACATCTTTATCCTCGTGAGTGGCTCGGTCCATCAGACCGAGCCACTCAACGAAAAATACAATCAACGATGTGTTGTCCTAGATGTTTTGTACTTTGTCCTTGTAATCCATGAACATGTACGGGTTCGCTTCGACAATTGCATCAATCGTTTCAGAAGTCGCCATGACTTGTTCCACGACAGTACGGAATTCTGGCGTTTCACCACGTAACGAAGCCAAGACTGCATTTGCTGCGATGAGGCCAGTCTGAGCTGAGGAGTAGTAGCGAGTAGCCGACTGGTAAGGAGTGTGCATCCAACCGATCATTTCTTCGTCAGCATCTGATGAAATATGAATCACAGTGTCTTTGCCCTGATCCTTTAGCCACTGCGAAATACCGTTTGACATTGACGCTGAGTAAGCCACAATGATTCCCAAATCAGGATGAGCCGTAAATGCTTGCTCAACGACGCCTACTGCCTTGGTCCGATCAAAGAAACCTTGCTCACGAACGACGACTTCGAAACCGCTGTCTTTCAACACTTCGTCGAGGCCTTCATCAATGCGCTCAGAGAATCCCTGCCCAACGACGCCCTGCACTACGCAGACTTTGCCGGGAGTTGCATTGGCAATGAGGTATTCACCAATGAGGCGACCACCTTGTACTGAGTCAAGCTCGGCGACACCGACGAAAAATTCATCAGATGCGCTAGCGCCGGGCCAGATGCAGTTGCCGGCAGGTACGCCTTGAGCAACAGCCTTTTCAGCGGCGGCTCCAGCGGACTCGACGGTATTCGGCTGGATGACCAGACCGACAACACCCTTGGCGAGGAACGCTTCGGCCGCAGCTAATTCTTGAGCTGCGTCGTAGTTCACCTGGACCACTTCGAGCGTGTACTCCGTGCCCTCAAGTGCCTTGTAGACGCCAGTGGCAACACCCTTGGTGTAATCGTTCAAGCCGTTGAGTGTCAACCCAATCAATCCGCTCGTGACCGCTGGCGTTGTGCCTGTGTCATCATCTTTGGTTTCATCGTCACCACAAGCCGCCAACAAGCCGCCGCCGATGGCGACTACTGCTGCCCCTTGCAGGAAACGACGCCTGCCCATATTAGAAAATTGTTCTGTCATTTTTCTTCCCCTTTGTTGTTGTGTTTGCTTTACTTACTAAGACAATCGTAGACCTTAATTGAAGCTAAGGTTTCACTTCCGCAGAAGCCCTTGATGTTCGCTGAAACAATGAAGCCAAAATTGGTCGAGCCCCAAATCGGCGACGGCGCAAATCACCGATCGCCGTGACAACCACCGCAAAAATCAGTACCCCTCCAAAGACTGCGTCATTCCAAAACGTTTGAACATTATTGAAGGTCAGAGCCGATTGAACGACGGCAAGAAGTACAACGCCAATAAACGTTCCAGTCGGTGAACCCCGCCCTCCGGCTAGAGTACCACCACCCAAGACCACCGCCGCAATGGCCTGTAACGCCAACTGTGAGCCGTTACGAGGATCACCCGTTGAGATGCGAGCCATCGCCACCAGACCTGCGAAGCCTGCCAAAGTACTCGAAATCACAAAGCACAAAACTTTCGTTCGCGCTGTTGGAATACCTGTGAGATATGAAGCTTCCTCGTTTGACCCAGTCGCATACACATGACGCCCAAAGCGGGTGTAACGCATCACTAAAGCAGCGACGACAACGATGATTAAGAAAAACCAAATAGGGGTTTGAATACCCAATATCTTTGCCCGCCCCAACCACTCAAAACGCTCCCTTGCGGGCACTGGTGAACTCTTGGAGATACGTAAGGCAATTGAGGCAAACAAACTCGTGCCTCCAAGAGTGAGGATGAAGGGTGGAATTCGTAGCCCTGCAACCAATATTCCCCAAATGAGTCCGAACAACGCACAAATCAATAGAACGAGAATGACAGCCCACAACTCAGATCCGCCGTCATTGATCCGAGTCGCACCGATCACACCAGCAAGTGCTGCCAAGGTGGCAACTGAAAGATCTAGTTGACCAGCAGCGATCAGCAACGTCTGACCAATGGCAATGATCCCAAGCACCGAGACCTGCAACAGGATGTTCTTAAAATTATCCCCACCAAGAAAATTGTCATTCTTCCCGTTTGTATATAACGAGATAGCCAATATCGCGACAACGAGAGGTGCCATAAACCTGACAGCGTCAGACCTCAGCAGACGTTGCTTCATGGGAGCGCGTGGTGTCTCTGTCATTTTGACATCTCCATTTCTAACAATCGTCTCTCAGTGGCACTTGGGCCATCAATCTCACCAATAACATTTCCGGAACGCATCACTAAGACACGATCTGCCACTTGACCAACTTCTTGAAAATCGGTTGAACAAACGAGAACGGCGACCCCCGTGTTCGCTAGGCGACGCAATTCGTTATAGATCTCAAACTTCGACGCGATATCAATTCCTGCGGTCGGTTCGTCGAAGATCATGATTTTTGTTTTCACACCCATCCACCGACCAATCATTGCTTTTTGCTGGTTACCTCCAGAAAGTGTGCCGACCACAACATCAATGTTGGCAGTTTTGATGTTGGCAGCGGGTATCAGAGATTTTGCCGACTTGGTAGCACTGCTTGGTGTGAAAATCAGATGAGAGCCGACAGCTTGCTGACCTAGAACAACATTGTCAACTAAGGTCCGCTCAAGAAGAAGTCCCTGGCGTTTTCTATCTGCTGGGAGAAATGCTAAGCCGAGCCGTAGAGCATGGCGGCGACTGCGAATGCCCTGCATTTTTTGCGATTCATCAACGACAAAAACCTCTCCAGAAGTTTTCAATGACGCACCCGCCGCCACCCGAGCGAGCTCAGAAACACCTGCACCGATCCCCCCAGTCACTGCCAAAATTTCTCCACCAGAAACCGAGAACGAAACATTATGTAGACGCTGAGTAGAAACATCTTTGAGGACCAATAACGGCTTGCCTGCTTGATAATCGGCACGGCGATTCACACGAGATGAATCAATAATCCGACCGAACATCAACTCAGCGACACTCGCAGGCGTAAATTCGGTAGTCACTCCCTGCGCTACTACCGAACCGTCACGCATCACGGTTATCTCATCAGCAATTTCAAAAACTTCTTCCAAGTGATGGCTAATGAACAACACCGCCACACCTTCACGACGCAGACGTTCAATCACGCGGAATAAGGGCTCTAGTTCGTGCCTGCTGAGTGAGGCTGTTGGCTCATCCATGACAATTAAACGAGCCTCAAAACTTACGGCCCGAGCGATCTCCATCATTTGCAGTTGCGCAACCGACAGTGTTCGAACTGGTGCATCAATATCTAGATCAATCTCTAATGCCCGTAAACGCTCACTCGCCAATTTCTTGGCTGCACGCCAGTCAATACGCCCAAAGCGCTTGGGTAAGCCGTCAAGTAAGACATTTTCTGCCACCGAAAGATCTAGAGCTATCTGACGCTCTTGGAAAATCGCTCGAATACCCAATTTCTGCATCACTCGCCGACTTGGGTGATCAATCTCTTGACCATCGATTCGAATAACCCCGATATCAGCGTTTTGGGCACCCGTCGCAATTTTAATAAGAGTTGACTTCCCAGCACCGTTCTCACCACAAATCGCGTGCACCGTTCCGGGGCGTATAGCCAACGAAACATCTGCCAGTGCACGCACGCCAGGAAACGATTTGCTGATGCCCCGGAGTTCGAGCGCGTGGATCATCATGATTTGGCCCGTATCTCCTCGGCGATGACCGGGATCACCTTTTCACCGTATGCCCGCAATGTTTCGTCTTTTGCATCATGTTGTAAATAGACGGAGAATTGATCGACGCCCATCTCACGCAATTCGTTGAGGCGCTTGACATGTTCTTCAACGGGTCCGACGATGCAAAAACGATCAACGATCTCATCAGGAACGAAAGTTGTGTGACTATTGCCGGCCTGACCGTGCTCGTTGTAGTCGTATCCCTGACGATCCTTGATGTAATCAGTGAGAGCCTTAGGCACAGGTGCTGAATCGCCGTAGCGCTCGACAATGTCCGCGACATGGTTGCCCACCATCCCACCGAACCAACGGCACTGTTCACGTCCATGAACCAGTCCAGCTTGTGTCCCATCGGTGACATAGGCCGGGGCAGCCACACATATCTTGATGCTGAGAGGATCCCGACCCACCGCAATAGCCGCATCGCGGACTGCCTTGATCGTCCACTCAGTGATACTCGGATCAGCCAACTGCAAGATGAAACCGTCGCCAACTTCGCCCGTCAGCGCCAATGCTTTGGGGCCATAAGCCGCGACCCATACTTCAGCCCGCGACTTACTCGCCCACGGCAGACGCAAATCAGCTTCTTTGTATTGCACTGCACGACCATTGGCGAGTTCTCTGATCACGTGAATACTTTCGCGCAAAGTGGCAAGGGTTGTCGGCTTGCCATTGGTGACTCGAACAGCAGAGTCTCCTCGACCGATACCAATCACCGTGCGGTTGCCATACATTTCATTCAACGTCGCGAACAGACTCGCCGTCACTGTCCAGTCGCGAGTCGCTGGGTTAGTGACCATCGGTCCGACAATGACGTTTCGAGTCTCTGCCAAAATTTGGGCGAAAATGGGAAATGGCTCTTGCCACAAAATATGGCTGTCAAAAGTCCAGACATGTGTGAACCCATATGTCTCAGCTTTTTTCGCTAAGTCGACCACCCGCGCGCTTGGTGGGGTAGTTTGGAGTACAACACCAATGTCCATCTTTCTGTCTACCTATTCTGCGGAAAGCCGAGATCGACTTTGCTGGTTCGGGGATCAGGCCAACGAGATGTCACGACTTTGCTCCGGGTGTAAAAAGCAATCCCGTCGGGACCGTACATGTGTAGATCACCAAACAAACTGGCCTTCCAACCACCAAATGAGTAATACGAAACCGGAACAGGAATCGGCACATTGATGCCGACCATTCCAACATTGACGTCAAATTGGAATTGTCGAGCAACGCCACCGTCACGAGTAAAGATCGCTGTGCCATTACCAAACTGATTGTCATTAATCAGTTGCAGACCCTGCTCATACGACTTCACCCGCACCACAGTCAAAACCGGTCCAAAAATTTCTTCGTCGTAACATTTCATCCCTGGTTGAGCATGATCAATCAGACTCGGCTTCAAGAAGAAGCCATCACTTGGTGCTCCCTCGCGACCATCCACCACAACTTTTGCACCTTCGCCAGCGGCTCCTGCGATGTAACCGGCGACCTTATCGCGATGCTCACCAGTAATAAGCGGGCCCATTTCACTGGATGGATCGCTACCGTTGCCGACCACAATGTTGGGGATCCGACTCTTGACCTTGGCTACCAACTCATCAGCAATCGTGTCCACTGCAAGAACAACGGAGATCGCCATACAGCGTTCCCCTGCTGAACCGTAGGCAGCACTGACTAATGCATCTGCCGCCATGTCTAGGTCGGCATCGGGAAGAACCAACATGTGGTTTTTCGCTCCACCTAAAGCCTGAACACGCTTCCCATTTTTTGTGCCGGTTTCATAGATGTAACGCGCGATCGGGGTTGAGCCAACAAAACTAATCGCCGCAATATCAGGGTGACTGAGCAATCGATCAACGGCAACTTTGTCTCCCTGCACAATATTGAACACGCCATCAGGCAACCCTGCCTGCTTGAGTAATTCGGCAATCAGCATTGCTGTTGAAGGATCTTTTTCGGAGGGCTTCAAGATGAAGGTATTGCCACAAGCAATGGCATTGGCGAACATCCACATCGGCACCATGGATGGGAAGTTGAACGGCGTGATGCCCACCACAACTCCCAAGGGTTGGCGAATGTTGTACACGTCAACACCGGCAGAGGCTTGCTCTGAATAGCCACCCTTCAGCAGGTTGGGGATGCCACAGGCGTACTCAATATTTTCCAAACCTCGAGCGAGTTCACCCAATGCATCTGCGGTCACCTTGCCATGTTCCTGAGTAAGCAACGCAGCGATTTCACTGCGATGAGATGACACAAGTTCACGCATGTTGAACATAATCTCAGCTCGTCGCGACAAGTTCGTTGAACGCCACGCGGGTAGCGCGGCCTTGGCATTGGCAACTGCTTGATCGACCTCATCAACATCAGCGAAACCGACTGTGCCTTGAACCTGACCCGTGGCGGGATCAAAAATATTCCCCGTGCGACCTGACTTACTGCTGACGGTGTGGCCGTCAATCCAATGATCAATGCGGTACATAACTCTTTCCTAACTTTCTTTTTGGAGGGAAATCTCAGACGAGATATTGCGAGAGGCCACGCTTGATGTATTTACCATGTCCTTTGCGACCGATGTATTGGTCATTATCAATGAGAGCGACACCTCGCGAAAACACCGTGTCAACTTTGCCATCAATAATCCAGCCCTCCCAGGCTGAGTGATCCATATTCATATGGTGCTTGTCGTTAATGCCGATCTTGGTTTTGTTATTGGGATCCCAGATCACAACATCGGCGTCGCTGCCCGGAGCAATAATGCCCTTTTGTGGGTACATGCCGAACATTCGCGCTGGAGTTGTGCAACATGTTTCAACCCAACGTTCAAGTGACAGTTCACCAGCAACAACACCTTGGTAAATCAGTTCCATGCGGTGCTCGACACCACCGATCCCATTGGGGATCGCCGAGAAGTTGCCCAGACCAAGTTCTTTTTGATCCTTAAAGCAAAATGGACAGTGATCGGTGCTGACGACGGCAAGTTCATTCATCCGCAATCCCTTCCACAGATCGCCTTGGTGACCGTGACCCATCTGACCGATGTGATGCGGATCATTATCTCGTGAGCGAACTGGCGTACTGCAGACCCATTTTGAAC
>Ga0114969_10004109_pt1 | contig 11552 bp, 7 predicted proteins | sample M_130807_MF_Meta_FD_87316 | JGI IMG/M metagenome (GOLD analysis project Ga0114969, IMG submission 87316) | Freshwater microbial communities from Lake Montjoie, Canada to study carbon cycling - M_130807_MF_MetaG | ecosystem: Environmental > Aquatic > Freshwater > Lake | place: Lake Montjoie...
GTGTCGTGAAAAAGTTTGTTTCATTTTTCAAATAAAGCCACATCAATCGGTGTCTTTCTAAAGTCAAATCATAAGGACATAAAACATTTTCTCTATGAGCAATATCAGAACCATAGGACAAAAATTTACTGAATTCTTTTTGACAAACTGGACATTCTGCCTTATTACCTTTGTATAACATTGGTGCAAACAATCTAAAAATATAACTTAATCTAATCAAGATTGGACGAGGTAATGAGTTTAATAAAAACTTATAAAATTTTTTCATAATTATTTTGATATAGTTCGTAGCCAATAACTACATAGTTGTGAATTTGTACTTGAGTTATTGATAGATAATTTAAAATTTGGAATTTCTATTTCTCCCATTTTACATGGTATTTCCATGATTATTTGATCTCTTGCTACTAATAGATTGAAAGAATCTCCAGTTTTTAAAGCTGCTAAACTTGCTTCTAAGGAAGCCCCGTCAATTCTAAATCCATTAAATCCAATTATCTCATCATGTACACTAACACCTGCATTTTCAGCTTCGGCATTTGTACGAATCGTTTTTACAGTAGGTATACCTTCTTTGGAATAACTCATTCCAAAATATGCTTTTTTAACACCGGTATATTCAACGTTTACACCAATCAAATTAAATATTTCTGCATAATTAGGAACCTTTGTATCGTATACATACATAGCTAAAAAATCATGCATGTCTTCTCGCATAAAGTCGGAAAGTGTTTGTTCAAATTCTTGTTCGGTAAATCCACGATCTTTATTCTTATATAACTTGTAATATAATGTTCGCATGAAATCATCCAAACTTTTATTACCTTCAAATTTTGCAATTATTTTTGCATCTAACATAGCTCCAATTAATTGCCCTCTTGAATAATAAGTCATAGTTGTGTTACTAGAATTCTCATTTGGGCGATATCCCTTAATCCAAGCGTCAAAACTTGCGTGAGCAACTGGTTGAACTCGTGACCCTTCAGACCCTTCTACATAATTTAATACAGAATTTAATTTTTGTAAATATTCTTGTTCGGTCAAATATCGAGCTCTTCGCATCAAAAGTTCATCATAATAACTTGTGAATCCTTCCATTACCCATAGTAAGGTAGTATAATTTTCTTGATCATAATTAAAAGGTCCAAGTTCAATTGGTCTAATACGTTTTACATTCCATAAATGAAAATATTCATGTGCAACTAAAGATAAAAAATCTATATATTGCTTTCCTTGATAACTCCATCTGTCAACACTTAAAGTTGCTGAATTGACATGCTCTAAACCACCTTGTCCATCTGTAACATTATGAATAATGAATGTGTAGAATTTATTTGGATTTTGACCTATAACTGATGTTGTTGTTTCAACGACGTTTTTCATGTCTTTTTTCAATTTCTCTACATCATAATTACCAACACCATAGATTGCAACAGTGTGTTTTACACCAGCTGCTGTAAATTCAAATACATCCTGATTACCAATTTCTATAGGACAATCAACCAAGTGATCAAAATTGGTAAAAGCGAAGGTTTTAGCATTTTCAAATCGTATAGAATCTCTAGGTTTGGGAAGAGATGTTGAAATAACGTTAAAATCTTCATGTGGATAAATATCTAATTTTCCGTTTGTTTCTTTTTCTCCATCCACATACATGAAAATGGATGAACCACTTACAAATCCATGACTTTGATCTAAAAAGCTAGAGCGAGCAGATAATTCAAAAGCATAAACTTCATAATTAATTTTTACTTCTTTGATACCTTTTGTTTGGATTCGCCATGTGTTTTTAGAAATTTTATTAACATTTAAATTATTTCCAAGTTCATCTTTTGCGACTACAAGATTAACGTTTTTTGAAAATTCTCGAATCATATATGAACCAGGAGTCCAAACAGGCATTTTTATATCTATAAATTTGCTAGAAACTTTTGTTATTTTCATTTCAACCTCAAAATAATGATTTTGTGGTTTAGGCATTCTTAAAGAATAGTCTATGGTTATTGAATACGATGAAAATGATAGAATTACACAAACTATCAGAAGGATTTTTTTTAACATAGATTAAAAATTATTCATTATTACTCAACAAAACTAGTTAATTTATCTTCTAAAATTGAGATCTTATGTAAAGCATCTGCTTCTTTCTTTTTTTCATTTGCTACCACAGCATCCGGTGCACCAGAAACAAACTTTTCGTTTGCAAGTTTATTTTGAACGATTTGTAAGAATCCCTTGGTGTAGTCTAATTCTTCTTCAATTTTTTTACGTTCACTTTCTACATCTACACAGTCTCCAAAAGGGATGAAAAATTCATTAGAATGAACTAAAAAGGAATAAGCGTTTGCAATTTTTTCTTTAGAATATTCTAATTGACTTAAATTACCCATTTTTACAATCACTGCATCAAAATCAGAGAAAATTTCTTGGTTTTGCTTCATGAACAAATCCATTTTTACTTTTGTAGCAATATTATTTTCTTTACGAATATTACGAATATTTGTAATTACTTCTTCTGCAACTTTAAATTTCGCTAATATTTCAGGATTATATCCTGTTACTTCCGGCCAATTGGAAATTACTACATCATCTCCGTCTTTTCGCTCACGGATTAAATGCCAAATTTCTTCTGCAATAAAAGGCGTAAATGGTTGAATAATTTTTAATATCTTTTCAAAGAAACCAAGGGTTGCTTCTAAAGTGATACGATCAATTGGTTGTTGATATCCAGGTTTAATAATTTCTAAATACCAAGAACAGAAATCATCCCATACTAATTTATAAGTAGCCATTAATGCCTCAGAAATTTTAAACTTCTTAAATAAGGTGTCAATTTCAGCTAATTCTTGATTTAATTTAGCATCAAACCATTCGATTCCTTTAATAGAAGCATTTGGTTGCTCTAAATCCATAACCTCCCAGGAAGTTATCAATCGGAAAGCATTCCAAATTTTATTGGCAAAGTTTCTTCCTTGTTCACATTGACTTGTATCAAATGGTAAATCATTTCCTGCAGGAGAGGATATTAATATACCAACACGAACTCCATCTGCTCCAAATTTTTCGATTAAGTCTAAGGGATCTGGCGAATTACCTAAAGATTTTGACATTTTACGACCTAATTTATCGCGTACAATCCCAGTGTAATAAACATTTTTGAAAGGAAGTTCTCCCATATATTCATACCCCGCAATTATCATACGTGCAACCCAGAAAAACATGATTTCTGGTGCAGTAACTAAATCATTGGTAGGGTAGTAGTACTTAATTTCTTCATTGTTTGGTTGGGTAATTCCATTAAATACAGAAATTGGCCATAACCAACTAGAAAACCAAGTGTCTAATACATCTTCATCTTGTTTTAAATCGGAAGCAGCAATAGCTCTGCCCGTTTTTTCGCTTGCTAAAGTTATAGCTTCTGCTTCTGTTTTTGCAACCACATAATCTTCTGGATTAGATCCGAAATACCATGCAGGAATTCGGTGTCCCCACCATAATTGTCTAGAAATACACCAGTCTTTTACATTTTCTAACCAATGTCGATAGGTGTTTTTAAATTTTTCAGGATGAAACGCAATGTTTCCATTCATTACATTGTCTAAAGCAGGCTGCGACAATTCTTTCATGGATACAAACCACTGCAAGGATAATTTTGGTTCAATAACTGCATCCGTTCGTTCTGAATAACCGATTTTATTGATATGGTCTTCAACTTTGACCATATATCCCTTTTCGTCTAATTCTTTTGCTATTTCTTTACGAACTTCAAAACGATCTTTCCCTTCATAATGTAAACCATTTTCATTCAGTTTACCATGATCTGTGAAAATATCTATTGTTTCTAAGTTGTATTTTTTTCCTAATTCGTAGTCATTTATATCATGCGCAGGAGTTACTTTTAAACAGCCTGTTCCAAAATCCATCTCTACATATTCATCCGCAATGATTGGTATACGTCGGTTTGTTAATGGTACGATTACTTCTTTGCCATGCAATAAATAATAACGTGCATCATTCGGATTCACACAAATTGCGGTATCTCCTAAAATCGTTTCTGGTCTTGTAGTGGCTATAGTAACCCACTTATCTTCCGAATCTGCAACTTTATAACGAATATGAAATAATTTTGAATTTACTTCTTTATAAATAACTTCTTCATCTGATAGTGCTGTTGTAGCTTCTGGATCCCAGTTAACCATTCTAACACCTCTATATATCTTGCCTTTTTTATATAAATCAATAAACGTATCAAAAACCGATTCCGAATATTCTTCATCCATCGTGAAAGATGTTCGTTCCCAATCACAAGACGCACCTAATTTTTTTAATTGCTCCAGAATAATCCCTCCATGCTTATCTTTCCATTCATACGCGTGAACCATAAATTCATCCCGTGTTAGGTCTGATTTTTTAATTCCTTCTTTACGTAATTTTTGAACAACTTTTGCTTCTGTAGCAATCGATGCATGATCTGTCCCGGGAACCCAACAAACGTTTTTACCTTCCATACGAGCTTTACGTACCAATACATCTTGTATGGTATTGTTTAACATATGTCCCATATGTAAAACACCTGTAACATTTGGTGGTGGAATTACGACTGTATATGCTTCTCTTTCATCAGGTGTAGAATGAAAATATCCTTTGTTTAACCAATATGGATACCATTTTTTTTCAGCTTTTGTAGGTTCGTATGTTTTTGGAATTTCAATCATTTTTGTTCGATTTTACACAAAGATAAAACAATTAATTAATTTCAAAATTTCAAAATTTGAAGAAATAAAAAATAGGATCTTTTTCAAGAGAATATGAAATTTTAAATGGGTTTAATCTATTTAATTAAACAACTTTTATACTTTTGCATTTTCATAAAAATAATTTAAAATGGCTGATATTCACACTTATAATTTTGACGGAAAACGTGCGTTAATCCGTGTTGATTTTAATGTTCCTTTAGATAAAGAAACACTAGAAATTACAGATGACACTAGAATTCGTGCTGCATTACCTTCGATTCAACACATCCTTAAAACAGGAGGAAGTGTCGTTTTAATGTCGCATTTAGGAAGACCGAAAGAAGGATTTGAAGATAAATACTCTTTAAAACATATCATAGCACACACGAGTAAATTATTAGGTATTGATGTGAAGTTCGCATCAGATTGTATTGGTGAAAATGCTTTGGCGTTAAGTTCAAACCTTAAAGCAGGGGAGGTGTTATTGTTGGAAAATTTACGGTTTTACAAACAAGAAACTACAGGTACAGAAAGTTTTGCGCAAGAATTAGCCAAACACGGGGATGTATATGTAAATGATGCTTTCGGTACAGCACATAGAGCTCATGCGAGTACGGCTATTATAGCAAAATTCTTTCCAAACGCTAAAATGTTTGGATATTTATTAGAGGCTGAAATAAAAAGTGTTGACCGTGTGTTAAATAGTAATGATAAACCATTAACTGCTATTGTTGGTGGTGCAAAAGTTTCTTCGAAAATCACTATCATCGAACGTTTATTAGATAAAGTAGATAACCTTATCGTTGGTGGGGGAATGGCGTTTACCTTTGTGAAAGCTAAAGGGGGTAATGTTGGAGGTTCGTTAGTAGAAGACGACTATTTAGATGTTGCACGTAAAATTATTAAAGAAGCAAAAGAAAAAGGAGTAAACATTTATGTTCCAGTGGACGCTGTTGTTGCAGATTCTTTTTCAAACGATGCAAATAGAAAAACAGTTCCTTCAGGAGAAATAGAAACAGGGTGGATGGGATTAGATTCAGGACCTCAAACTTCCTTAGATTGTGCTCAAATCATTAAAAATTCCAAATTGATTTTATGGAATGGTCCTATGGGTGTTTTTGAAATGGAAAACTTTCAACAAGGAACAAAAGATGTTGCGAATGCAATTGTGGAAGCTACAGCAAAAGGAGCATTTTCATTAATTGGTGGTGGTGATTCAGTTGCTGCAATTAATAAGTTTAAATTGGCAGATAAAGTAAGTTATGTTTCTACAGGTGGAGGTGCTATGTTGGAATACTTAGAAGGAATCGAATTACCAGGAATCAACGCAATTAATTCGTAATAAATTTGTTGTTTTCTTCGTTCGACTGCGAAATTAAAATTAGCTACGCTGAGACTTCGTGTTCTCATGTACTAAATACACTGCGGTTTTAATTTCTTGTCTGCCTCGAAAAATTCCAACTTTCTTACGAATTAGAAATTCATACAAAATTAGTAAAGCCACATGCGATTGTGGCTTTTTTGATTCTAGAAAACGGATTATAGTATAAATCATTTAGTGAATTGTAACTAAAGATTTATAATTTTTATGGGCATTAAAAAAGCCCTACTGAATAATCAGCAGGGCTTCCATATTGTTGTTAGGTAATATTATTTACCTTCCATTTTGTCTTTTAATGCAGATAATGCATCTAAATCACCTAACGTAGATTTCTCAGAGTTTTGGTTAATCGCTTTCACAGCTTGAGCAGTTGAATTTCCAGCTGGTTTTTTACCACCTTTTACTTCTGTTGCTTTTGTTGCAGTTGGACGATCTTCTCCTTCTTCGAATAAACGTGTGTGAGATACAACGATTTTTTTAGATTCTTTGTTGAATTCAATCACTTTAAAATCTAAAGTTTCGTCAATTTTAGCATTTGACCCGTCTTCTTTTTTCAAATGTTTTGCAGGACAAATTCCTTCAACACCATAAGGAAGAGCAACGATACCAGATTTATCTTTCGTTTCAACGATCGTACCTTGGTGAATAGTTCCCTCTCCGAAGATTGTTTCAAATACATCCCATGGATTTTCTTCCAATTGTTTGTGGCCTAAAGAAATACGACGGTTTTCACGATCTATTTCTAACACAACAACTTTCATTTCGTCACCTACTTTACAGAATTCAGATGGATGTTTGATTTTTTTCTGCCAAGAAAGGTCAGAAATGTGAATCAACCCGTCAACACCTTCTTCTAATTCAACGAATACTCCAAAGTTTGTGAAATTACGAACTTTAGCATCGTGTTTAGTTGCAACTGCATATTTAGCTTCGATTGCTGTCCATGGATCTGGCATCAATTGTTTGATACCTAAAGACATTTTTCTTTCTTCTCTGTCTAAAGTTAATACAACAGCTTCTACTGTATCTCCAACAGACATAAAGTCTTGTGCAGAACGTAAATGTTGTGACCAACTCATTTCAGAAACGTGAATTAAACCTTCAACACCAGTAGTAATTTCAACGAAAGCGCCGTAATCAGCCATAACAACTACTTTACCAGATACTTTGTCTCCAACTTGGATATTAGCATCTAAAGCATCCCATGGGTGAGCGCTCAATTGTTTCAATCCTAAAGCAATACGTTTTTTGTCATCATCAAAATCAAGAATTACTACATTCAATTTTTGATCTAACTCAACGATTTCTTCTGGGTGATTTACACGACCCCATGAAAGGTCAGTGATGTGAATTAATCCATCAACACCTCCTAAGTCGATGAATACACCGTAAGAAGTAATATTCTTAACAGTACCTTCAAGAACTTGACCTTTTTCAAGACCAGAGATGATTTGTTTTTTCTGTTCTTCTAATTCAGCCTCAATAAGCGCTTTATGAGAAACAACAACGTTACGGAACTCTTGGTTAATTTTAACCACTTTGAATTCCATGTTTTTACCAACGTAGATATCGTAATCACGGATTGGTTTAACATCGATTTGAGAACCTGGTAAGAATGCTTCAATACCAAATACGTCAACGATAAGACCACCTTTCGTACGACACTTAACAAAACCAGTAATGATTTCACCTGTACGTAATACATCATTCACACGAATCCATGCTTTGTGCATACGAGCTGTACGGTGAGAGATCACTAGTTGACCTGATTTGTCTTCTTGACATTCAACATAAACATCTACTAAGTCACCAACTTTTAAATCTGGATTGTAACGGAATTCACTTACTGGAATAACCCCTTCAGATTTGTACCCAACATTGATAACTGCTTCACGTTTTGTTAAAACAACAACAGTTCCTTCAATTACTTCTTTTTCATTGATTGAACTTAATGTTTTTTCGTACGTGTCAGCTAATTCTGAACGTTGAATTTGTGTGTAACCGTCTAATGCTAATGCATCCCAGTCAAAATCAGCAGTTCCCTGCCCTGTAATTTTTGTTTCTGCCATTTGGCTTAAAATTGTATTTCGCATGAACCCTAATACAAACGAAAGTATGAATAGTAGCTGTCTGATATTAAGGTTAACAGCACTTTGTTTGCGCGAATATACGTCTTATATCTGAAAACAAGAAGAAAAACTAAAGGAAAATCAATAAAATTGGTAAATTTGTACCCTTAGAATAAAGTTATTATTACAGGTGAAGTCAAGTGCAAAAACACAGGTTCAATTTTTAGTGCAACAAGCAATTGCTTTAGGTTTGAAATATGTTGTTTGTTCACCAGGTTCTCGTAACGCTCCATTAACCATTGCTTTTAATCAACATCCCGAAATTGAATGTATTGTTATTCCAGACGAGCGTTCAGCTGCTTTTTATGCTTTAGGAATGGCACAACAAACCAATAAGTTAGTCGGAGTTTGCTGTACTTCTGGATCTGCTGCGTTAAACTATTACCCGGCAATTGCGGAAGCATATTATCAACAAATACCATTAATTGTTTTTACTGCAGATCGTCCGAAAGCATGGGTAGATCAAGGAGATGGGCAAACAATTGTGCAACATGAAGTGTTTAAAAATCACATACGTTTTTCTACCACCATTTCAGAAAATAATTGGGATAAAGAGCATGTTTGGTTTGTGAAACGTCAAATTTCAGAAGCTTTTTATCATGCAAATGGAATTGTCAAAGGACCGATACATATAAATTTACCTTTTTCGGAACCATTATATCAACAGGTAGAAATAAAAGAAACAAATGTAAATTTACCGATAACAGTTTTTGAGTCTAATGAACAATTGTCTGATAATCAATTGTCAATTCTAAAAAAATCATGGGGTAACTATTCGAAAAAAATGATCCTTTGTGGTCAAATGTCACCAAATGAAGGATTAGAGAATGCGTTAAAATTTTTATCCGATGATCCATCCGTTCTAATTCTAGTTGAAAACACATCGAACCTAATACATTCTCATTTTGTCCATTGTATCGATCGAACTTTACAAGGAATAAAAGAAGATGATCTGGATAATTTTTCACCTGATCTATTAATTGTTCTAGGTGGTGCGATTGTATCCAAAAAAATAAAAGCTTATTTACGAAAATATACTCCTAAAGAAATTTGGAAAATTGGCGCTGATTTCCCGTTTATGGATACGTATCAAAATTTGACTTATTCAGTAAATGTTGACGCAACTTTATTCATCAAAGAATTGATTAAAGTGGAATATTGTAGCAATGCAAATTATCGTAATAAATGGAAACAAATAGATTACATAAATAAAGATAAAGCTCTGGATTTCATTGAAAAGCAAGATGCATTTACAGATTTGTTAGCTAATCATATTATTTTAGATTATTTACCTGAAAATTCTATTTTACACCTAGGTAATAGTTCGGTTGTTCGCTATGCCCAATTATTTGATCCTGTTCGAACAATTACCACATATTGTAATAGAGGCACGAGTGGAATTGACGGAAGTACAAGTACTGCAGGTGGGGCTGCTTATATTCAAAAAGACAAATGTAATACTTTGATTACTGGGGATATTTCATTTTTTTATGATAGTAATGCTTTATTTAATCGTTTAGATTTAGCCAATCTCCGTATTTTTTTAATTAATAATGATGGTGGAGGAATTTTTAATATTATTCCAGGTCCAGATACTACAGACGAATTGAATGATTTCTTTGTGTATAATCATGGCTATTCCGCAGAATTTATTTGTAAAGCTTTCGGAGTTAATTATTTTCAAGCAAATAATATAAGCGAGATTGAAAATCAGATAGAAGAATTTTTTGCTTTTTCTTCAAATTCAAAACCGAAATTAATGGAGATTTTTACAGATTCTTCGTTAAATGATCGTGTTTTAAAACGCTATTTTACAGTATTATCTTAATTTTGACTTTAATATTTAATTTATGAGTGATTATTTTTCCATACTTTTTACTGGAACAGGAGTTTTTTATTTGGTTGTACTTTCGTTATTAGAGATAGTACTTGGTATTGATAATATCATATTTATCTCGATTGTAACCGATAAATTACCAGCACAAAAAAAACGTAAAGCACGAAATGTTGGATTATTTTTAGCCTTAATTGTTAGACTATTTTTATTGTCGATAGTAAGTTGGATTATGGGAATGACCGAACCTTTATTTACTGTTTTTGGTACAAATTTCACAGGTCAAAGTTTGGTTTTATTGATAGGTGGATTGTTTCTAATCTACAAAAGTACTAGCGAAATGCATAGTAGTATCAAAGGCAACCATGATGGGGAGCTTAAGGTTAAAACCTCATTATCTGCTGTAATTTTCCAGATCGTGATGATTGATATTGTTTTTAGTTTTGATTCTGTTATTACAGCGATTGGAATGACAAATGAGATTAGTCGGGAAGGATCTGGTAATCCAATGGTTATTATTTTTGGGGCGGTTATTATTTCTATGTTAATTATGTTGGTGTTTGCAAAGTCAATCTCTGATTTTATTAATAAACGTCCTACAGTAAAAATGATTGCTTTGGCGTTTTTAGTTACAATTGGTATGGTGCTTATCGCTGAGGCATTTGGTCAACATGTACCAAAAGGTTATATCTATTTTGCAATGGTTTACGCATTAGTTGTAGAGTTTATTAATATTAAAATGCGTAAAAACAAAGGAATTAAAGAGTGATTAGTAGGTAGATTTATTGCTGGATACTAACTAAAACTGTTGTTTAATGAAATTGAATCAAGGATTATTTTAATATAAATAGTTATATTAATTCAGAGATTGCTTTTTTTGTACCGATTGTTTTAGTGATAAAGTCTTTTGCTAATTTAGGACTTCTTGCAGGTGAAAACTCTCTACCATAAAAAATAATTTGAAGGTGTAACTTATTCCATTTTTCTTTCGGAAATAATTTTTTAGCATCTTTTTCCGTTTGTAAAACATTTTTACCATTTGTCAATCCCCATCGTGTCATTAAACGATGTATATGCGTATCTACAGGAAACATTGGATGTCCAAATGCTTGTGACATTACTACAGAAGCAGTTTTATGACCTACACCTGGTAATTCCTCTAATAAGTCCAAGTTTTCTGGTACTTCACCATTATATTTATCAATTAGAATTTGAGACAATGTAAATATTGCAAATGCTTTTTTAGGGGATAGTCCACAAGGTCTTATTATTTGTTGAATCTCTTCCATTTTCATTTTGACCATCTCAAACGCATTATCTGCTTTTGAAAACAACAAAGGTGTAATCTTATTTACACGTTCATCGGTACATTGTGCAGATAACAATACGGAAATAAGCAAGGTGTATTTACTCGTATGGTCTAGTGGAATAGGAGTTGTTGGATATAATTTTTCTAACTCTTCTCTTATATA
>Ga0114969_10004110_pt1 | contig 11551 bp, 14 predicted proteins | sample M_130807_MF_Meta_FD_87316 | JGI IMG/M metagenome (GOLD analysis project Ga0114969, IMG submission 87316) | Freshwater microbial communities from Lake Montjoie, Canada to study carbon cycling - M_130807_MF_MetaG | ecosystem: Environmental > Aquatic > Freshwater > Lake | place: Lake Montjoie...
CTTTATTATTTTCAGAAATAAGTAAAACATCATTTCCAGTATTATACTTATCCCAATATTGTTTTAAAATACCGTGGTATCCACCGCTTAAATTTGAACATTTTAATAACCCACCAATAGTATAATTACCAGGATAAATCGTTGTATCCCAATTATGATTATACTTAGAATATAAGTAATTATTGTGGTTCATAATATATAGTATAAAAATTAAATCTTTATATTTGATTTGTATAAGTTACTTATCCAATTGTATCACGCATTTCTCCTTCTTGGAAATGATAAACGATTGAATTAAAATTTGTAAAATGTTCAACACCAATGGTTTTTAGTTTTTCTATCAATACAGTGTCTCCCGAAACACACAGTTCTCTGATTTTTGCGTATTTTGTATTAAATATATCACTTCCAGTCACAATATTTCCTTCGGGATAGTAATTTATTTTTTCCATATATTCTTTTTTAATTAACATTGGCATATAGAGCCCAGAAGGGTATATTACATCTTTCTGGTTGTTTTTACAAAAATCTAGAAATCCAACCTCATTGTAATCTTCTGGAACATTACCAAAATTACATTCAATTCCATATTTTCCTGAACGCATTACCCCTCTTTCTACAAGACGCGAACAAACACACTTGTTGTCGGCGATTGATTCTTGTAATGTTTCCAACCATTGCGGTGAAAACGCCATATCGCTATTAATAAAAACAATATATTCGCCTTTGGCCATTCGACCCGCTGTGTTCCAGGCTCTATAAACATTATTAATATACCATTCTTTTCGCTGTTCTTCAGTATTATTATGTATATAGTGTGGAATGTTTTTGTTTTTTAAGTGCGCAAGTACAGGTTCACAAGCATCATTTGCAACAAAATAAAACTCATTTTCTTCCAAATTTGTAAACTTTTTTACCTGTTCATAAACAAAGTCCAACCACCTTGTGCTCTTATAAATAAGACATGCTATTGAAACCTTTACCATTATTATATACTATTGTTTTGAATGATACTTTTATATTATTATTTAATAAATTGTTTATTTACCCACACTGAGTCAGACTGATATTTATTAGGTATAATTTCAACAAATGTTATATCTATAAGAACAAAATTATTATCTATTAAGAAATTACAAACATCCTCGTGTAGTTTTTGACCAGAAAAAAACGGATATGTCTCGGTTTCAATATGCATAATTTTAATATTTTTCAAATTGTCTTCCAAACTTTGTAATAAATCGAGGGTAGCACCTTCAACGTCTATTTTAATAACATCAATTTCAGTTATTGAATATTTTTTCATAATTGTAGACAATTTATAACAATTCAACTGTAGTTGCGTGGTTCCATATTCATTTCCTCTATTATATATTCCATGAATACCATTGATATTTTTTTGATAATATGTTATTGTTCCATCATATGATGATATAACTGCGTTTATAGGTACAATATTATCTAATATGGATAAATACTTTGTAAAGTTTTCAGGTAATCCTTCAATCGCATATGTCGTGGTATGTGGAAAATTACTTTAAAAAAAAAAAGCATCCATACCATCCATAGAACCAGCATCAACAATTGTTCTAATATGTGAAGAATCAATATATTTATTTATTAAATTCACAAAATTGTTCATTGTAATGCTTTTTCTTATTGTGCTTCCATTACAAACAAATGAAATAGTGGACTCCATAATATGTAAAAATATTATATATACTTTTATATTCTATAAACCTCTTTATATTTTTCTGCGTCCGCGCGCAACAAACGTAGTCTGTCTTTTTCTACATCGCAGGGGTCGTTCGGCCTTGCTACAAAAAATGCCTTCTTTCGTTTGTTTTTATCATCCATATTTTCGCTCAAATACGACAGGGTTATGAAAATACGCTTACTTTCGGAAGGACACAATGCTGGTTCTGGATTTCCATGCCACGAATAATCGTTGCATGTAAATAAGACAAGTCGATTAAATAAAGGCGCTATACTGTTTGCCTTTTCAATGAGCTTTGCATCATTGTTTTCGCACTTTTCCCCGCACCAAATTTCCAATTCACATCCATAGTCGGCTTTCCATTCATAACTCAGGTAAATTCCAAGTGTGATTTGTTTTTTAAGGTCCATTGTTGGGTGAATCCCAGCATCCACATGGACGTCCAATTTGTCGCCGTGACTATATTTATGAACCCCCCAAAAATTGCGCGTATCATCTAGTATCAAATCATATCCAACCACGCTAGATAGATGGACGACAAAACGATCCGATGTAAGTTCGTCAAATAATGAAGTAAGATGTGGAGGAAAGTTGAATTTGTCTCGCAATGTGAATTTTTGCTCAAATGGATTATCGTATCTATCCCACGCCTCGTCTGATATATTCAATATTTCGGACTGTAATGCCGTTGCAAATGTTGCGTCCATGAATTCGTCCTGATACATATGCGGGTATGGCGCTATGTCTGCGTATTGTTCTTGGGACAGCGAAATAGTGGATAAACGTGGATTCATATAAACATAATACTCAACTATGTTTATATTTTGTTATAATAGTTATTTACATTATTCGTTTTATCATTTTCTCAAACAAAGACCTTTCAGCATTCACTGATGTTCGGTCAAATGTATTTATAAATTTTTTCGTAGAAACTCCCCCATTATACCAATGAACGCCAAACGTATAGTCTTTGAATACTGATTCATCCGTCGAAGTGAAAAAAACATCTATTGTATTCCAAATAAATGGATAAATATGTTCAGCATTTAAAAAAAATATTTTTTTTTTGTATGCAATATTATATTTTGTTCTCCATAATTCGGGACCTATTTTTTGATAATCATCTAACTTTTTGTTTTTAATAATATGCAAAGCAGACGCATATAAGTTTGTAATCATCTCACATTTTGGTATTACAGCAATAAAACCTGTTGGAATTGAACCTTGATATGTAAATAAAAATATATCAACATCAGACGAGAACAAAAATTCAGGAATTGGTTTTATGAATAAAATATCCATATCAAACCAAACTCCACCATGTTCATACAATTTTACAATCCGTGTGAAATCGGCTTTATAAACACACGAAATGTTGTTTTCAATATTGTATTCGTTTTGAAAATCAATAGGTACCAATTTAATTTTTTCACGATTTATGGAAACAATTTCGTCGAGCGAAATTTTTTTATTTATTTCTACACTATGCTCTGATGTTTTCCACTGTTTTAATATAGTGGTTGTATTAAGTGCTGTATATATAGTAATATCCAATTCGGGATTATGTTTGTGTAGCGAATAGATTGTATAATAATGGAGTTCAGAAAGTTGATCGCCCTCCCAGTAAGTAAATAAAATTTTGGGTATCATGATTATAATATATAATACTATTAATAAAATATTATTATATTATTATATGAATTTTCATTTTATGTATGTAAAAACACTTTGATTTCGTCTACTATTTTGCGACTTGTGGTTCCGTCACCTAACCACGATGAATCCATATTATTCGTGTCCATGTCTAACCATTCAAACACCTGGTGAAAGTCTTGGTTCAGAGATAGCTTAACGCTACAATTGTTAGCATAACTTTGTGGTCTCTCTGTGAAATCACGCGGGACAACAACCTTCGTGTTTAATAGTGCGGGCTCTTCTTGTCCGGTTCCACTATCACTAATGATAAATTTGGAATGATATACGGTATCTAGATATTCCTGGTATGGTAGCAGCGGAATCATCTCAATATCACCCAAATCGAGTCCCCAGTTCTTGATTGCGTCATCCAACCGTTTGAAATACAAAAGTTTCATTGGGACGCCATAACGCTTAATACACGCGTTTCCAAAAAGTAGTGCACTTTTGAGTCGGTCTTCATATTTAAAATTTTCAGGGCGATGGATATCCATCAAAATCATATCATTCCGTTTTTCACAATTCATAATGCGGTTCTTGAACATATTGAACGGTTCAACAATGGTGTTTCCGACCACAAATACATTCTTTCGAATATTCTCCAATTCGAGCTGCGTCTTGTAGTCGTCGTGGTATACAAATAAAATGTCGCTACAATGATCGCATACTGTACGGTTTATCTCTTCCAACATTCGCTTGTCGTATGACCGCATACCTGCTTCAATGTGTCCGATTTTATATCCATCTTTTTTCAGGGGAAATGCTACCCCTGCCGAATTGGAGTCACCCAAAAACAGAATCAAATCAGGCACCACGTTTTTCTCCTTGAACAAATTTGGTATGGCCGTCGACAAATACGCCAATTGCTCAAAATGATTGGACGATTTTTTACCAGTCTCCAAAATATAGTCGGGTTTCCGAATATTGAGTTGGTCAAAAAACACATCGCTTAGATTTGTATCAAAATGCTGTCCTGTGTGTATTAAAACATGATTGAACTCATCGTCTAAAGCCTTAAATACAAAGCTCATTCGGATAAAATCTGGTCTTATTCCAGTAATGGTAACTACGGTTTTTTTCATATAATAATATTTATTATATGATTATATGTTTAAATTGATTCTGTATCTAATATAGATATGTATTGTTTTTCACTATTCCACAGACCAAATTTATATTCAAAAATTGGTTGGTTTGAAACCTTGTCTTTACAATATCCTTCGTATGCGTTTTGATGAAACAAGTGGATTCCACCGCAATTGTATTTTTTGTTCTCTATATTTAAAAGGGTTATATTTTGAGACTTGATTTTAAGCACAAAATCGTCATCATCAAAATCTTTACCCATCGTATAATCATAACTAAATCCCTGGATTTTATCAAACGTTTGTCTTGTTAGTGCCGTAAAAAAATGTAAAAAACGGTTACCATGGTTTGCGTGTTGATACCATGCAAGCCAATTTATTCCAGGTTTATTATAAATAGAAGTATTGCTGACGTCACTTCTATAAATTTTTTCATTATCATCAAAACTGTTTGACGACTTTACATCAAATGCATAATAATTGTCGTTCTCTATACCCACGTTTATTAGACTAAGTGGGTCTCCAATATGACATACTTCGGCGTTCTGGATAACAACCTTGCAGCCTTTTATAAATGTAAATCCAATATTGTAATTTACTACTGGGTTCACCCAATTTTTATTCTCACGCTTGATGCGAATAAAATCAATATATAAATTGTATTTTGTCGCTAATATATTTATATCAATTGGGTCCACATCAGAATCATCCACCAACACAACATGAACTTTTTTATGAGCACTTTTACCAATAGTAAAAAGTGTAAAATACGTTTGTCTAGACCGATTTGAACTCGTCATCACAATAGATATTGTGTCGTTAGGTAATTCACGAACATTTATAACATGGTGATTAAATAACGACGGGTCTTTATTGTCGACTTTGCGTTTTATTTCAGCAATTATGTCTTTCGAATTTAAAAGCAATTCCATCACTCTAATAATTCAAAAGAAACCAATTCTTTAATTTGTTTTTCCAATGGTTGTATATAAAACAAATCGGGTTCCACACTAGCCAAGGTTTTGTCGACACTTTCCGACGATTCATTACAATCAATTTGTATGTTAATTCCAAATGCGTCTCTTATAAAACACGCCATCTCATATTTACTTGATGGGATTGGTGAATAAACGTGTCGAACTCCTTTCCAAAATAGATTTTCCTCAATTATTTTCAGTATGACACGGCAATATTCGAGGCACGTAATTCCATTCCAAAAATGATTTGACCAGCCACTGATTTGACCGTTGCCGTTCACTACCCATTCTAAGAACGACTTTTTATTGTTTTTCTCTCGTCCAATAATAGAAGTTCTGATAATCGTGCATTCGGGTGGTTCGCCCAATGATTTGCTCATTCCATATAGACCGGGTTCATCATGCGCATCAGTCTCGGTGTATTTCCCGCCTATTTTTTTACCAGAAAATACACAATCCGTAGTGGGTTGAATCATTTGGGCCCCGTGTTTTTTACAAATCCCCCACAAGATGTGTGGAAATATACTATTAACCAAAAAATAAGTCTTGTTATTAAATCCGTCGTTTGTTCTTTGTGGTATTTGGCCGATGCAATTAATTACGCACGTTTTGTCGTCGATATCTTCGGTTTCTAACCACTCCTCTACCTTGGACAAACTTTCGTTTGTTATTCGCGAGTTTATACATATTACACGGTATTCAGTATTAGTAAAAAAACTGTACACGTATCTTCCCAACATACCAGTTGAACCGAAAACAATGATTTTATTTATGAGACGCGACATATGTAATATGAATATAGACAATAATATTATATTTGTTTACACAATAGATATATAAAAATATCAACTTTCATATTATTATTTTACGTGAAACAACATAAAAAGAACATGTGATTATCTACAACTTCACTATGCAAACATCATCAATTAACGCAAAAACCACTCAAAATGAACTGCTTTTGAACAAGCTCTTGGAATTCTATTCTGTGTCTGAAAATATGGATAAATTCTTGAAAGTCATCAATGGCGAATCGGTGTCTCTGCGCATTATTGATTGGTTTGTTACCAACTATGCTAAGGAGTTCTTGACTGTATATTCGATTCCCGCCAAATATCACAGCGGGACGGTCTTCAATGGGGAGACTGATAGAGAGCGTTTCAGTGTATTCAAGAGCTACCGTCTGGAACTGAAGGCATATGGAAAGGTGCGTTTTGATCCATTTTGTAGACGCGACCGCATTACGATACCCTATAATACCGAGGCCAATATTGAGACAACCATCGGACAATTGAATTTTTTCAAATGGACAATTGAGAACCAGATTATTGAGTACATTGAGGGCAATTATGACGCAATTGAGGGGGATATGAATACGCGCAACAGCATTTCAAAACGCAAGTCGTCAGACTCGGAGTCGTCTACCGATAGTAACAATAAGACTCGAAAACGTCGTGAGGAGTTGTCTGTGTCGGCATATAAGAGCGTCATAAAGGAGTCTGTGAAGATTGTGGTAAAGTTTAATTAAATTGAATTTATCAATCAATATATACGAAATAAGTATATGCTTATATATTGATTAGTGCTTTTTCGCGCTCTTTCGCTTCTTTTTGTCCTTCTTTCCCTTCCTCTTCTTGGACTTGCCGCCGAACCAACCAGAGAATAATGACGTGGATTCAGTGTTCTTGTCCTTTTGTTCTTGGTTCTTCATGTCATTCGCATTATTATTCTCATCCTTGTTCTTCATATCATCATTATTGCCTCCAAACATATCGTCCTTATTCTTCATCATATCCTTATTCTGATTTTTCATCTCATCCTTATTCTGGTTCTTCATCTCAACATTGTTATTACCTCCGTGATACTTTCTCTTCTTATAACTCTTTTTAGAATTCTTTTTATTCTTCTTATTCTTTCCGCCTTTCATTAGAGTTGGGTTCTCGAATTTCGCAGGTGTATGTATAGCAGCAGCGGGAGCTCCAGCTACTTCGGTCATTTTATTATCCATTGGATAAGCTTTACTAAGTTCGGCCATTATATATATTATATCAACATAAAAAACATTATAATATACTAAACTAACTTTTCAAACGCAATGACTTAGTTTATAGTTGAAATCTCTTTCAATATAAATGTCTTGATTGATTTAAGCCATTTGTTGCCGACGCAGTCCGAGTCCAGGTTTTCCACATCATATGTGGTCTCTGTGTTGGTGTTGATATGGAGCACTGGATATACATATCCCTCATGCGCAATTCGGTGGGATGAAACGTAGTCAGTTAATTGCTGTTTGTCGCAGCAGCGCGTATGTATTAACCACTTGGAGTGATAGTCGCGGCATTTCTCTAAATAAGCCAGTGGGATGCCTTCTTCACCCGTTCTGGAACGGCGCGTGATGCGCTCTCTACATACATCAGGGTCGGAATCAATGTAAATCACTGCGTCCATTCGGTATTCCTTGATGAACTCGTAATACCATTTGTTGTAGATTTCGAATTCCATTATATTGGCCACCCCATCATTGTAGAGCATATTCATGAAGATGTTCTTGTCGGCACATAGGGAGCGCTCGATGAAGATGATTTCGCAGTCGGGGTTTGCTTGGATTGCGTTTTTCAAGAGAGTGAGGCGACTGATGTAGGCCATTACTTGGAATGTGAATGCATAGCGCTTGGAGTCGCGATAGAAGTTCTCTAAAATAGTGTGGCCGTTTTCGTCGCAAATGCTTTCCCAGATATCGACGGGCTCCTTTAGGAAGAGGATTTTGCCGGATAATTTAGGACATGTCTTATTTAAATAATGACTGAGACTGTCGATAATTGTGGTTTTTCCGGCTCCGATGTTTCCCTCGATGCTGATTAAGAAAGGCTTTTTTGCTAAAGACGACATTGTTATATGTTATAGGTTATATTGAATTTGGTTTTGAATTGTTTTGAATTAATATATTATTAATCTTTCAATTTTATAAGCACCCGAAGGGTGCGACAGTTGACCACTTACAGTGGTCTTTAAGCACCCGAAGGGTGCGACAGTAGGAGAGTCTATTCGGACTCTCATTTAAGGCAGCTTCGCTCATGCCGACAGTCGGCGACTATGTCGCATTTAAGCACCCGAAGGTGGTTCCGCTTTATTGACGGTTGTTTGCTTACAGTTGAATTATCAAATTGAAAGAAGTCTATCCAAACAGTAGGCAAAGCTCAGTAAATATATATTATCATAACTATGTCATGATAATATGATTTTATATCCTCACGCAAAATCAGAAATGTGTTTCTTGAGGGATATCATTCGCTTACGCAAATATGACGTTTTGATTGGGTTATTTTTCAAATCATCATTGTCAGCAACTAATTTGCGGTTTGTATTTGCTTTGCTATTACTACCACTGATAACAAACGAGTATTTATTATCTAAAACAGCTCGAAATCCAATCACGTCAGTATTATCGTATTTGTAGCTTCCCGTTACAATGATTTCCTGTGATGACGACAACGTAACAGACGTCACTGTAATAATTGCGTTTGGGATATTTGAAGTAATTACTTTGTAGTTTCCACTTGAAATCTGATACAAAAAAGGTGTAGAATCACAATTTCCTATAATATAATCATCATAAATATCATAGGCCCCACAATAATCAAAACTACCGAATGAAGCGGGTAGTCTAATTCCACCTTCCAAAAACTTTTGCCCATTCCAGAACCAGCCTACCCGATTCTCTGGAGGGACCTTTCCTTCCCAACTGTATCCAGTTATACCAACTACATTACCATTGTATAGTCCTTTTGCGAAATACGAAATTATTCCAGGGCCTTTTAATTGAATAAATGATGTGCCATCCGTGTAGAAGCTGTTCACAATACCTCTCTCATCGTAATGACCAACATATTTTTGTGGATTCAGTTTGTCTACACGGGTTATGCTCGCGTCTGGGTAGCCTGGATATTCGTTTGGGTGAATAGAGGTTACTACGCCTGTTTTAATATTTTTACTGAATGTCTTGCGCCATGCAGTATCAAAGTAAGCAATATCACCTACAATATCTGTTCCTAGTGAAAAAGGATCCCCCCAACCAGGTACCTCATTTCCAGGCACATATAAATCCTCATACGAACCATCACTATATTTATAAATAAATGCGTGTGGACTATTTGATGATGGAATAAAATATGTTCCTACTGCGTAATTAGATGAACTTGCCTGAATTTCTGTTCTAACCGAACCTGGTACAGAGAAAGACATATATGTAAAAATAGTCGGTGCTTGAGTTGGGAACTTGGTCGGAGATTGTGTCGGTAAAGCTGTTGGGAACTTGGTCGGAGATTGTGTCGGTAATTCGATTGATTCTTGACTCGGTAAAGCGGTCGGAAACTTAGTCGGAAGTTGACTCGGGAACTTGGTTGGAAAAACAATCGACTTCCGTGTCGGGAAAGCCGTTGGAAGAACCGTAGTAATATTCGTCAAAGCCGCTTGAAAACCTTCTTTATATTTGTTGCTTGTTTCAAATATAAAATATAATACAAAACCTAATTTAAATAACATTTCTTTTTATATTAAATAACAAATATATCTTTATATTTTTATAATTTACACATTTGAAAAATCGCCTAGATTATGTAGGAATGTTTCTGAAAATCTCCAAATTTGAAATGTCTTTTGGAAATATCTTTATCACTCACACATTGAAACAATAACGCTATTTACATCTGGGTTCAGCTTTGTTTTGTTAAGGTCATTGGTAAGTTGTTTTTTTGCCTCCTCACGGTATTGTTTTACTACATCTTGGATTTGTAAAAATACGGTATTTGAACCCCGAATACTGGCGATTTCAAAACTATTACACGCATAATCCTCTGCATCATTTATTTTCCTTTGTGCGTTTTTTATCATTGTATCGGTAATTTTATCATGTGGATTCATCTGAATTTGTCCACCAAGCCAATATTTTCCATTGGACCAGTTAGATTTTGTATTTGCTATATATTCATTTACCGCTGAATTGGAAGGCGCAAATTTTACTAAATCCAAAAGTGATGGGTCAAACATGATTACTACTATTATTGTAACTAAATGTGTAATTAGATTTCAAAAATATTATGTTCTGTGGGTCTGTAATCTAACAACCGTGTAAAATTGATGTGTTAATATTAAAATACATAAAATCAAATCAAATATAAACAATGACCGAAATAATCCAACATTTACCAAACGGACGAAAAATCCGTATTCAGCGCGACATTGTCGCCGATCCCCTCACTCTTTTCCAAATCCAGACCGGTAAATACCCTGTTTGTCCCATTTTCAAAACCGATATTTTCAAAATGGACCATGAAGAATTAAAAAAATATTGTTATTGGAAAGCCCAAAATATGATTATCAGCAACCACAAAAAATACCTCGCCCTTTGTAAGCGGGCAAATATGTTAAGTTCATCAGGCCAAATCAATCACTACGATTGGAGCCGCGAACATCTTAGATTATATATAAAATATTGTGTCGATGACGAAGACGATATTTTAAAACAAGAACACTTTTGGTATACGGCGTTTATGAAGATGTTTGAACAACAACTACTAGAATATCGTATGAACCAACAACATATGAAACCAATATTAATAAGGCGATTTACGAAAGATTTGTGCATTGTGCGTGAATATACATATGATTATGCGGCGCACTGGAAAGCACGTGGATATAGTGCTGATCATTGGCGGTTGAGAGAGGCCAAGGCAAAGATCGTGAGATGGATTCGTCGATAATAAATTCTAAGCTATTATTACTATATATAGTGAACCCTCTATGCTAATTGATTTTCTGAAAAATATTCTGTATGTGTTTGTTATTTGTGTTTTTTTATACCTAATTTTAGGACAAACTGTTGTTGAAGGTATGGAAGGCGCAAGCGCAAGCACCGCAAGCGAAAGCACCGCAAGCAATGCAAGCGCAAGCGCAAGCGAAAGCAATGCAGAGACCTTAGAACCACCTGTTAAACCCGCAGCAACTGAAGAGACCTTAGAACCACCCATTAAAGACACAATCACTAAAAAAGAATCCGAACAGCCAACAAAAGTCACTTC
>Ga0114969_10004111_pt1 | contig 11551 bp, 13 predicted proteins | sample M_130807_MF_Meta_FD_87316 | JGI IMG/M metagenome (GOLD analysis project Ga0114969, IMG submission 87316) | Freshwater microbial communities from Lake Montjoie, Canada to study carbon cycling - M_130807_MF_MetaG | ecosystem: Environmental > Aquatic > Freshwater > Lake | place: Lake Montjoie...
ACTTCTCCATCACGGAATGAACGCTTGGCGGTATCGCCATAACTGTCCCCAACATTAACACTGGTGTTGGAAAGAATCGTGGTATAGAACTTGATCAATGTGCTATTGCTGGTCGAGACAACTGTACCGCGTGTGTTCGATGTCGCGCCGACGATCGTCTCATTATTGCTGAAACTGCCCGTGGTGGCCGACGCAAAACGCATCGTGCTCGCGGTAATCTCGTGACTCAGAAATGTCTTAACAACCGCATCGTAATGGAACTGCTGATAGACATAGAGCGCCTCATCGAGACGATCCTCGATCTGATCATCGTCCACATTGATCTGAATAACAGGCTTACCGAGCGCCCGTAAGCAGTATTCCTTGAAGTCTTCGCGCGAAGTGGGAATGGCCATGGTTAATAGTATTTAGGAAAAGAAAACCATGAAGTCCGAGGGAAATCCAATGGTGAATGTTTGCGCACCGCTTGTACCGCCGGTGTGCGAGACCGTGACACTTCGTGTGCCGACCGTCGCCGTCTTGGCAATCACGAAATTGCAGGTCAGTGACGTCGCACTCACCGCAATCAGATTCGTTACCGTCACACCCGATCCACTGACGTTGACTGCAAGATTTGTCTGACCAGTGGGCACAGGATAATAGTCGGATGCGAAGTTGGTGCCGGTGAGTGTCATCGCCACCGTTGATTCGTGTTCGCCTCGATCAGGTGAGATGCTCGATAACGTCGGTGCCAAACCCGCCGAGGGTGAGGGTGATGCCGACGGACTCTGTGAGGCTGACGGACTGATCGATGCGGATGTCGAACTCGACGGACTACGCGAGGCCGACGGACTGATGGATGTCGACGGACTCACCGATGACGACGGGCTGCGTGACGCAGAGGACGACGCCGACGGACTACGTGACGCCGAGGGACTACGTGATGCCGACGGGCTGATCGATGCGGATGCCGAACTTGACGGGCTTACCGACGCACTGATCGACGAAATTTCAATTGTGGAGTCGGAATGTGGTGTTTCAGGTGTGTCTATATGATCGCCGCCAGAATCAGTATGCGGAGCACTATCGCTGTGTTCCGTGCCATCACTATGTGGAGTGCCACTGTCGCTGTGTGGATAGTTGTCGACATGATCGAGGCCGTTGTCTGAGTGATCAGCAGTGTCGGAAAACGGTGTATCAATGTGGTTATCAGTATGGGTATCACTATGTGGGGTGCTATCTACATGGCCGTCAAACAACTCCCCATTGTCGTCGTGCGGAGTACTGTCGTCGTGCCCGTCGTCGTGCCCGTCGCTGTGTGGATTGTCGGAGTGTGGCTGCGAATCGGCATGCGCATTCGAATCTTCATGCGGATTACTGTCGCTGTGAACGTTTCCACTGTCGACATGTGGTGAAGCATCACTATGCGACGTGCCGTCACTATGTGGAGTGCCACTGTCGCTGTGTGGAATTAGTGCCGTATCAACATGTTGGGGCATAACTGTATCTATTTATATGTTATATGCTAGGGCTTCCGCATCAACGTCAATAGCGGGCTAGGTTTCGTGTAGATGCCGGCGTGTGCAAACGACTGCAATTCCGACGTCCAATCCGTGCGCGTCGAGATTTTGATCACTGGCGTAACAATCTCTGCAATTCCAAAAAACCGACTCCATTTGATAGGCCAACGCATGGCTTCTTCGAGAAAATGCATTTCATCGACATAGCCATATTTGATACCCAACGCAATTATCTCTTCTGCGATTTTTTGGGATGGCACACAGTCATGTGCGCAAGGCATATGAAAGCCCGCTCGAATTCCCAACCATCGCAATAATGAGTGCGCATAAGGTGTCGAATTTGGCACACCTGCGGCGCGAACCGTCGTGTTGATAAAAGCTTCATAAGTACTGTCGACTTGTCCTCGTGCCCACGTTTGCTCAAACGCATTCAAACAACATGTCGGATAGCCCAGTAATGTGGCAACGGACCGATGATTGTCTAGATCAAGCGGAATGACTGTATCGTAGTGTTCTGTTTTAACAAACAATACGCGCAGAGAATTTGGATTCTCAAGTACTTGTATGGACTGAAAACCATTTACGCACGCGGCTGTTATAGGTACCATGCGTACCCCATGTGTGTGCGCCCAGTGATCTAATCTCGAAAGATCAGAAAATTTCACGTATTGTAAGGCGCCCATGCGCATTCCATCAACAACCGACCATCGTTCAATGTTCGCCCAAGCTATCTTCAACTGATTCACTAATGGAGCAAATCGATTGCGTTGTGGAATTCCTGCCCACGACCAGCGAGTCCACTCAGGAAGTATGGGAATAGTTTGTGGTGTCATAATATAAACTACGATTTAGCTGTCGTTCCACGATTCTTTCGCTGCTCGGCGGCGGTGGCGGCATTGTCTCGTACTCTCTGTTCTTGCATGATATCACGGAGTTTGGGATCTCTTCCATCTGACCAGAGTGCGTACATTCGCTCTTCCATCCACCGACGAGAATTCCAATCTACGAGTGGCTTCTTTCCCAAGAGGCGCGTTCGTCGTGCGGCTTCCGCGAATAGTTTCTTATAGGTCAGGCAGTAATGCGAGCGAGTGCGCCAATCACCGTGTTCGCCTTCGCCTGGGCATTGTCCCTTACACATCAACCAGAACTCGCAGCCTTTGCAGCCACCGAATTCCTGCGGTGATACATATAGCGCCAGTTGTCGTTCGTGAAACATCTGACTCTTTTCGCCGATAAATTCTACGGTTCTGCCCGCACCCTCGGCGGGCAACCAATTGATTCCGTCTTTATTGGTGCGAGAACAATGACTTGGCGCACCGTCGTTCTCGATGCCACGCACCGCTTCGGTATTCAATGGATCGCACGAGTGCCAGGTGCACATCACGCTGTCATCCCCCACCATGAGTTTCATAACCTCTTGGAATTTGGAGAAGCGAAGTGAGGGGAGAGAATCTTGTAAATTCCAGAGATCGATTAATCGATCGGACAGTTCATCTTGTCCGAGATACAAGGTATCCGCCTGTGCATCGAGTTCCATCACATGCAGGTTCACACTACGAACACCCAACGCATCTAACTCTTTGAACCACTGCACCAGTTGCGGAAATACAGCTTTTGAGGCATTTCCCGCATGAAGCGTGACGATGAGACTCGGTCGCAGATGTGGCACCGTCTTTGCTTTTTCACAGAGGGCACGAATAGCCCAGTGTGTGCGCTCAGACTGTTTGTCCGTATCCGCTTCGTTGTTAATCCACCGACTTCGATTCAGTGCAACAGGGCCATCCAACGAGATGCCCACATGTGTTTTATATTTCTCAAACAGTTCGATATGCTTCGGCGTAATTAACGCGCCGTTGGTCTGCACGCCTGTTCTACCAAATCGACGATGACCGATTTCTAAGAGTTCTTCGAGATGGATCAGATTGAGAAGAAGCGGTTCGCCTCCAAACAAACTGAAGAAGCTGGTGAGTTTCTCAACAGCCGCCAGCACCGCCTCACGATTATATCGATGTGCAGGCTGTGCCGTGCGAAGCGGTTCTTCATAACAATACGTGCAGCGTAGCTGACAGGTAACGCTGACGGGACGGACTTCAATACTCATAGGATCACTTGCTCACGATACAGGAAAGAAAAGATTAGTGTAAATTAGGCTTCTTGTGCATTAGCGACCAGATCCCATTTTGTATCCGTCGAATTATAGATGAAGCCGAGATACAGAATCTTGCCCGCAATTGTAACTGAGGGCAACGACGACTGAATAGCGCGATACTGATTGCCATAGGTAATGGCATGCGTAACGCCATCATCTTTGATGCGCACAATCAACTTCTGTCCTTGCACGACCGTCACGGCTGGAGAAGGATTGGCCAGAATAAGTGCGGTGGCCTGTGCACTGATAGAGACAATATCATCACTGTCCGCATTCGGTGTCACGGTGGTGCCGGTTACAACATTCTGTGCACGAGTGACATGTGCCTCAATCTGTGCGAGAACTCTCCATCGTGATTCAGCCACAACATACAACAGAGGTACGGAGCCACCAGCCGGAATAATAACATCCGCTCCACCGACAGTCACAAATCGATTTGTTGCCGTGGACGACGCACTCGCATGTTTCAGCGTAATCTTGTACGTGCCTCCAGAATTCTGGAGGTACAGCACCTTCGCGCCGTTACCCGAATTCAACAGCGTAGTGAGATTCGTGGGTGCCGTCAATCCCGTCAAGATGAGATTTTGTGTATCTGGATTGATCAGCAACACGGACGCATCCGCGAGCCCCGTGATCGTGAAGTCATTAATGGATGCGTTCGCCCCGATCGCCGTATTGGATACGACGGCGCCAGTTTCACTAAACAATACGGACTTCGCATATACCGTATTTGATGTGGTGAGATTGTTCGCAACCGAGACATTCGCACTAAACGTCGTCGCACCCGTCACCGCCAGCGTATTCGCGAGCGTGGTCGCACCCGTCACTGACAGTGTATTGCTTGCCGCCAACGCATAGGAAACCGTGATTCCACCCGGCGACTGCAATATCGTCGTATTGCTGGACACCGTGAAGACATTGCACAGTGAATTGGCAGTAAAGTTCAGACCACCAACCGTCGTATTGCCGGTAAGGAACAATCCGGTCGAGTTGGCGAGCGTTTTACCGCCCGTCGCATGGTGAATGGTCAGACTCGATGTTGTGTCTGTGGTATTACTGACGGCATATACGCCGACAGCATTCACCGTCGCAGTTACCGTATTGCTATTCAGGATATCAATAACGGTATTGGTGCGCGTGAGCCACGTACGGAACGTGTCAGAAATTAGGAGAGGTGTGACTAAAGGCATAGGTGTCTCTATTTAGCTGTCGGTTTACTGATTGACCCACACATAGGTTCGGGCTTGCTGACCGAGCAGAAACCACGGACGAATATTCATAGCACGGGTATAGGCGTCGACAACATCGGCAACATGACAGTTGTTGGTGCCCTTCTGTGTATTTCGCGTGTAATCATGCCCTGCGATAATCCCACCAACTTTTACTTTTTTTGACCACAGACAAATATCCGTGGTGCAATGGTAGAAGTCGTGATTGCCATCGATATACACAAAGTCCAATGAACGATCCGCAAAATCTTTGACCGCATCAATACTGAACTTGCGTATGATTTCTACGTTATATGAAGCTAATCGAAGCTTCGTGTTCGCATAGAAACGATCCAGCTTTTCCTGTCGTGTATGATCCCGATACTCTCGGTAGGCTTTCCACGCATCAATCGCATAGAGTTTGCAGCCGGGATTATCTTTGAGCAGACATTCGGAGAAGACACCCTCCTCGACACCAATTTCTGCACCCGATGTAAATCCAAGTTCATGAAAGACAGACGACAATCGATTCCGATCGATATATGGTATGGCAATCGGCATCGACGTCTCATTTGATACTTGATACGTAAATCCCGATTGATTTCGAAAGATGCGCAGTAAGTATTCAACCGCAAGTGTATCCATATTTTTTCACAATCTCTGCAATTGATAATCGTTGACCTGTAATACTTATCTCGCACGGCCATGATGGAATCATCGACACCCAATACAGAAATTCATCTTTCTCGACGACATATCGATACGCGTCTCGAATTACAAGAGGCTCTTTCTTTTGTATCTGTGCACGAAAATGATTGATGATGGTATGTGGATTTGTGCCCCAAGCGATATTCCCTAATCGAATAATGGCATAGCGAGGGAAAGTGTTCTTGACCAGCGTTTCCATTGCCAGTTTGTGTTGCGCATACCGTGTATCAGAATAGAAGATACTCAGAGAACTGAAATACACGAGATGGCGAATTTTCTCTTGCTGAAGTAGCAAGGCTTTCTCTCGTGCATATTCACTTTCGCGCGTTTCTAAACTGTTTGAAACACCACTCGCAAAGTAGATTCGATCTTCACGATCTACCAATATCTTTGCGATGTCACCACGACCAATAATTGGCATTATTATTTTCCAAGACTTGCGTCGAACTTATTGATCCACTGTGATCCCTTCGCAATCACTTCGGGATCTTCCAGCATACGATCACGTTCAACATCTTCACGCCAGGTATCACGCCACGTCGGCACGGGCCAGAATTTTTTCAACAACCATTCGAAATCGTGCACACGTAATTCCCATCGATTGTTCAGCCAGTAATCGATACAGTATAGACGGCCTTTCTCAGTGCCTTTCATGTGCTCGCGATACTGTTGATTCGAGAATCCGTAACCTTTTCCTTTGTTCCCTTTGTGCCAGTGTGCATACCATGTCTTCTTGTTAACGACCAGACGTCCACCAGACAACCAAACTTTCATGCCAATTTCTTGAGCTTCTTGTGTAAATGTGCCATAGTTCTCATCATCCAATTCCACAATCAAGAAGTCCCAATATGCTCGATGCATGAACCAACACGAACCCTGCCACGACATCGTATCATCAATGAGCAGGTGATCGCGATCCGGCCGTTTCCAAACATCGCCATGTAATCCACATGTTCGATCGTTCTTGCGTTCATAGGGATATGCGATAAACATGTAATCCACAGGCGGTCGACCATCGTCGATTACCGACCATGCCTCCACGTCCAGACGATAACGTCGAGGAATAACAACCCAGTTTTCTTCACAGTCGGCTTTGAGTTTGACGTCATAGCCTTGATCGACAGTGCAGTGCTCGTCGATCTTCATGATATATTTGCCTGTTGAAATGGCGACGCCGGCGTTGATACTGTGACGCATGCCCTTTGAACTATGCACACCTCCATGATGCAGAATAATCACGCGAGGATCATCCTTCAGAGGCGTCCATATTCCGTCCATGACGACAATAATCTCGATCGGTCCTTCTGCTTTTGCCAGCAGATCATCGATGGTCTGTTGCAGATATTGCGGACTACGACTCGGAATAATAATACTCAACATGATTTCGCACCCATTTCAGTCCATCCTGCAATTTTATCCACGGTCGTCTCTGTCCATCCCTGACAATTTTTCTTGTCTCGAAACAAATCTGGACTCCATCGATTCGCGGTCAGATTATTGTTATGTCGAATATCGAGATTCGCATAGTCCGACTTCCATGCCGCAGAGGTATATCGCGTGGGAAAGACGACACGATCATGTGTGCCGGGTTCGAATCCCATCTTTCGTTGAAAGCCATGTGTCTCAACGTATTCGATACGTTCTGTGTAGTGTTGAATGGCCGTCAGACGATGCACACAAATCCCACTCACCTGTCGGCAATTATCGACCCAGAGCGCCAGATTGTCGTCACGCACTTTCCACACATTCGTATTATAGTAGAATGTCTCGGCATTGTCTGGCACAAAATCAAAGTGTGAGGGATGATACATCACATCATGTTCGCAGAAGTATACGATGTCCGCCGTGCTCGCCTGCAATGCGGTCAGAATCTGCTTGAACATGGTCAGATATCCACGCTCCAAAGGCACATGAATGTTCTGACCAAACGATTTCATCGGCTTCAATGACGTGCTCACAATCGGCAAGCCAATGCGCTTGAGTTGCCGCTGCACACGATGCGCAATTTTCAGATTCAGCCGATTGTCGGTATAGTAGATGATACCCTTTGTCAAACCATTGGGTGCGATCGGCGGTATAGGTTTAATATCCCAATCGGGCGCATTAAACTTTCTGATAAGCCAATCTAATTTATGAATGGCGAGGGGCCAACTATTTTCGAGCCAGAGTTTCTTAGAATAGTCGCGCGCCGTCTGCACGCCGGGATTGGGATAGGGAAACCCGAAGTCGCCACCCTGCGTTCGAAACATATGGGCATACCATGTGTTCTTATTGACGATAACTCGACCGCCTGACAGCCACGTCTTGCAAGCAACCTCCGTGCCCTGCTGACCCCATGAGCCATGCTTTTCGTCGCAGATATTCAATGACCAATATTTCTCTCGTGTCATCAAAAAGAATGAGCCTTGCAATGACATACTTTCGACAAGTCGCCCCTGCTTATCTTGTTCTTTTTTATATTCGCCAAAATATTGAAAATGCAAATCCTTGTCAAAGCGATAGGAGGTGCTCTGTGGACTCTTCTTGGCAATCCAGACGACATCTCTAACCGTGTCTTTTCCGCAGCCGGCTTCTACACACGGACCACTCGGTCCCTGATATCGTGTGTGCCCGTCGGGGCAGACCCAATTAAAGGCATGAAGATTGCGCATGATCGGCACCATCGTCCAGTCATCCTGCATATCCGCAAGGAGTTTAACATCAAATCCCTCATCGAACGCACAGTGTGCATCTACCTTCATCACATACTTGGCGCGACTGAGACGCGCGGCCTCGTTCGTGGCAGCACGTTGACCGATACTCTGTGAGTGATAGATGACCGTGACATCCTTGTGATCAGGAATGCCTGGTTCTGCCCACTGTCCGTCAAGCACCACAATAATTTCCGTCTTGCCACGAATGTTCTGTAACAAATCTTCGATTGTTCTGGCCAGAAACATTTCATTTCGTGCGGGAATCAAAATACTCAGATCATACTGTGTCATACAACAGGCTCTCCATACAATGCAACCATGTCTGCGGCGGTGCCCCAATGCGGAATTTCAACGGTGCGCACCTCACCTAATTTTTTGCGAGTTCCGAGATGACCAAACCCAAAGGCTTCGGTATGTGCAAACTGCACATTTGGAATCTCTGTCGTAAAATCTTCGGTCGATCGCACGGTCACGCCGATGTTTTTTTCAAGTCGACCGGGCTCTCCCCAATACCGTTCGACGGGTTGTGGACAATCTTCATCTCGTGGATATTTTGTAAATCGCTCATCCATGGCTTCAATAAACAATTCACGTTCGCAGATGAGATTACAAAAGTTTCGTCGAGGTGGCACCTTATGCGAGAATGTCGCCGGTTTCGTCCATGTAAAAATGGACTGCGTGTTGCGATTATAGGCGAACATACCCGAATTCGATCGATACTGAAAGTGTGTGGGTGCGTATAGGGTATCATCCTCGGCCATACCAATATAGGTCGTGCTTGCGTGTCGAGCACCCAGCAGGGCTTGCCGATAGATATTCCGTGTCGACGTGCCGATATTTCCCACACAGATATTTTCACCGAATGTCATTGGCCTCTGCGAGACGGTGATGAGCGGCAAATCGCCGATTGAGGCGAGTAGATGACGCATCGTGTTGGCGGCGAAGTGCGCGCTAATTTTATTAGCGGTATAGTAGATTACGGTTAGATCAGACATGATAGGTTTAGGATTTTTTGGTGATCCACGAATACTCTCGGCCAAACTTGACGATCTCGTGCGGCTTATCTTTATAAAATTCGTCGACCGCGCGTCTCACACCCATGTGAGGTGTTTCCACAGAGCGAGTCGAATAATAATCATGTCCACACAGATATCCACCAGATTTCACTTTAGGATACCATGCATGTAAATCGTCTTTCACAGACGCATAATCATGTAACGCGTCGATGAACATCGCATCAATACTTGCATCGGCAAACAGAGATGCCGCCTCCAGTGAGGTCATCTGAAGCGGAGTAAATGTATTCGCAACGGGCGAGAGATTATGTAAAAACTCCTGATAGAGTGTGCCTGCGACGACTGAGGGATCATGATTAATCAAATCAATTTCTTTTGGATCGCCCGCCCAAGTATCCACAGCAAAAATCTTGAGATTTTTATTAGCGTTGATGGCTTCCACAATAAAGTAGGCCAAACTTGTGCCTTTCCACACACCTACCTCAACAAACACACCATTCTCTGGCATATCAGCTACCAAACGAGAATAGAGTTGTGGATAGTTGAAGAACCCTGATTGTGGGCGACCGTGCCGGTCGTTCTTCTTTGGATCGACGGTGTGATAAAAATGATTCATACTGTGCGCAATCGGTGATGACTCACCAGTGAGACATATCCTGATTTATAATGATTCATATCGAGTCGATGCACATCGATGTCATGTTTCCACAACACATAAGGCAACGCAATTTGATCGCAAGCGTAATAACGTGTTTCATAATACCACCATGATTTAAAGGCCGCCTGCACCTTGGGTGTATTGCGATACACAAAGAGAGTCGACGCGTAGAGAACATTGTCGGTGAATGCTGCGTCGGAGAGACATTCTGTTAGTTGTTCTCTGTGTAAATTATTCTTATATCTCGGCACGATATAGGGATGATTGATTTGTAGTTTTTGCTCGATGTGCTCCACTTCCTGTTGGATAGTAGTGCGAGTCGGATGCCGAAACAAGACCATGTCGTGATCGCCAAGCTGCTGAAGAAACCATTCGACACAGTCCTCGCGCGCGAACGAACAAGCGCCATCGAGCCAAATATAGACATCATAGCCGGGGAACATCTGCCAACCAAATACCTTGGCTAAACGGCCCTGTAGTGGTGGCATTAGCCCAGTGATGGGAGGAAAATTTTCATCGGTGTAGCGATGAAACGCAATTTCGGTCACACCCGCAGGAAGTCGTTGCGGGACAGGATCGACGGGAGTATCAAAATTGCCGAGAATGGCGGTGAGAATGGCAACTCTCATAATGTCATCATTTTCATTGTTATACGAGAGCTAGTATATCATAAAACTCAATGGATTAGAAACGCTCAACACTCAGTCTGCCCACCGCCAGCACATCTTTGTATCCGATATCAGTGCGAACAAACGCATAGAAATACGAAGCTCGTGTCAGCAGAGCCGTTTGTGTCGCCGTCAACGTCACGTCAAAGACGCCCACTGTAGCTGCACCCGTGATGGCCGAAAGTGCACCATTCACTGTCAGAACAGGATTGCCGCCGCGTGTCGTGCGCACTTGAAATTCTGTCGACCAGTAAGTCACGGCACCGACCTCAGCAGAGGGCGGAGACATCAGTCGAAAGCGTAGAAGATAATCATTGCCACGTTGAATGGCGAAGTCTGTTGTTTCAGGCATACACGTATTTAGGATGTTAAAAAAGTGATCATTAGAAGTTTGCAGGCAAGATGATGAGATATCCCGATTTTGCACGAATACGACGAATAATGACGATGCGCGGCGCAGTCGAAGGCGACGCAGAAGCGGAGGGTGAGGCCGAGGATGAGGGCGACACCGAATTCGATGGAGATGCCGATGACGAGATCGATCGTGAGCGTGACGACGAACTCGACGGGCTGATCGACGCACTCGTTGAACTACTTGGACTGAGTGACGTCGAGCCTAACGACGTACTCGCCGACGACGACGGGCTGATCGACGCACTCGATGAATCACTCGGACTAATCGAGGCCGACGGACTGCGTGATGCCGACGGACTGATGGACGCGGATGCCGAACTTGACGGGCTGCGTGACGCCGACGGACTGATGGACGCCGATGCTGAACTTGACGGACTGCGTGATGCCGACGGACTGATGGACGCTGATGCCGAACTTGACGGGCTGATCGATGCCGACGGACTCACCGACGCAGATGCTGAACTTGACGGACTGCGTGACGCCGACGGGCTGATGGACGCTGATGCTGAACTCGACGGACTGATCGATGCCGACGGGC
>Ga0114969_10004114_pt1 | contig 11544 bp, 25 predicted proteins | sample M_130807_MF_Meta_FD_87316 | JGI IMG/M metagenome (GOLD analysis project Ga0114969, IMG submission 87316) | Freshwater microbial communities from Lake Montjoie, Canada to study carbon cycling - M_130807_MF_MetaG | ecosystem: Environmental > Aquatic > Freshwater > Lake | place: Lake Montjoie...
ATTAAAAATCTTTTGCATTATTCCAATCTTCCCAACCTCTAGGAGCAAACCAACAAATCAAACCATATTTGGTCTGTTCAAAGAATTGATAATCGTATGTATTTTTATTAAACTCTTCTTCGGTTTCTGATCCAAGACAAATATCAAACCAAGGAGTCATTTTTAATGCTTTAAAATCTACTTTGCTCTCTTGACCTTCATAATCCTTTTGTAGTTCTGGAAAACTAAATGATGCTGTTTTAATGAAATATCTTTTTCTTTTGTAGATAGCATCACCGCCATATTGAGTGTGAGCTAAATCTGGATATTTGAATCTCCAGAAATCCACTGTATCTTTACCCTTCATCCAATCTACCGTAACTGAAAGAAATCCATTGGTATGAACTTTAACTTTTGGTTCTTCAAATTTGATCTTGAAATGCTTTTCAAAAGGTTTGTGGTTGCTTAGGAAGATTTTCATGACAAGATGATATTATTCTGTTTCCTCAGGACTGTCAAGATATTTCGGATTCAATTCAATATTGTTTCTTGCCATATTATCGAGCATCTTTTCATACTCTTTAATAACAAAATCCGAACGACCACCAGCTTCTTCTATTGCCCTACTCAAATCAATATAATTCCTAAAGTATAGCTGATCTCTTTTTGATTCAAAAACGTATTGCATATTATCAGAATTTAAATTTGTGTTGTAAGCTTCTCATTTCCTCAAAGAAATGTTTAATATTATTGCTGTTCTCTTTAGCTCTGTCAATCCAAAAACTTACTATTCTTGGAAGATTTTCCATTTCATATTCAAATTCAAAATATTCATCTGCACGTACTAATTCATTGAGAGTTTCTTGAATAATCTTTTTAAGATTATCTATTTCTGCTCTCTGTTCATGAATCAGAATAGCATTAGATTTCACTAGTTCTTCAGTTGTCATAATTCCCAAGCTTCTTCATCATTCTCATCTAATCCAACCAATTGTACATCAATTCCTAGTTTCCGCAATACTGCCATCCAACCATTATCTTCACACGGACTGCTATGAACCATTTCTCCATTCACATACCATTCATAACCACTCTCATCACAACACCCATCTCCACATTGGTATTCGTAAGGTTTTTTAGCAATTTTATGTTTCATATGAAATTGTTGCTCTTCTGTAGTCATTTCTTGTTGATGTATATTCCTTTAATTTAAAGATGCTAAGACTCGATTACCATTATCGATAAATTCTTTAACTTCTTTATCTATAATATTACCATCATAAAGAATATTAGCTATCTCCGCATAAATCTTAAAACAACCTTCTTCAAAAAAGAGCATAGCCTTTTCATATCCTAAAGTCTCTATCCAGCATTGAATTTGAGGAAATTGAGGAGCAAAATGTGCTATGTTACCGTTATGAAAATTACCCAACCAACCCAATGCTTGAATAGCTCCCTTCACTCCTTTCTTTCGGAGCATAAACTCGAAGGAACAAGCCCTTTCCATTGGATCCTTGCGGACATATCGATTCAACTTAGTCTCATACTCTGCATCCAAAAACACAATGGAACGACCTTTACCGGTAATAAACTTCTTTAGAGCTGGTACATTTTCATCAGTCATATAGGCCTTGCGCAAAGTAGGCCAGGCTACTTTATTCTTCCGGATAGCAAAGAATGGAGAATTGAAAAGACCTTGGCGATTCATGGAAGCCTTTTTATTCTTTCTCGGATCTGTTAAGGTTAACATATATAATAGGTTAAATTAAAATCTTGGGAAAAGCCAACTAAATAGGACCTTGATCATACAAACTAGCACCTAAAGTCAACAAAAACAGAAACAACATAACACTGCAGAAAAATTCCATATATGAATATTGAATGAATTTAAGGGGGAAAGCCCGGCAAAGGAGAAAGATAAGTATTATTATGTCCTTAATAGAGGAATTGTATAGTTCTAAAGCTGTTGACTTAATAAGGAATCTTTATGAAGAAGATCCTAGTGCCAAAGAATCTTTTTATCAAGCCTTTGGTAATAAAATAATAGAATCAAGGGACAAGATATTATTGTCTAAACCACTAGATATTTTGCTCTTTATATGTTCTACTGCTAAGTTTTGTTCTGTGGATGAAGGCCAAGCAGTGGCTCTTATTATCTATAAGCGTATGCAAGAAAGAGATCCTTTGCCCTATGTTTTAGATGATAGAGGAATCGTATTGGCTGAAAAATGTTTAGTAGCTTTATCCTTTTTTCAACCAGCCTTAATGCGTAGATGGAAAAGAGGTGGGCCTCATCCTAGTTTTTATCGAACCTGTTCTAAGAAGGCTTTTGAATTAGAAGGCTTAGAAGAAATTGCCTATCACCATGAACAATGGGAGAATTTCTTAGGAGAGTTCTTTATTTGATAATAGGATAATATTTGTCTATTAGAGTGTTAATCTCTTCTATAGACTCCTTTACATATACAAAGGCAGAGGATAATCGAACCTCTGTATATGGAGTATATTCTCTAATATCTGGTTGATAATCTTCTTTGGCTAGAAGATATTCCATTTTTTGAGCATTAACCCAAATAGGAGTTTTATTGGTTGAAGGGTTAGAACTGTGCCGATGCAATTTAATCATTCTAATGAATTTCATAATTAGAGACAACGAACATTCTCTATAAGCTGTTTTGTTTTGAAAGTGAAATCTGACAACAATCTTTCATATTGATCAACTGCATTAGCACAAAAGCTAATATTACTCTTCAAAGATTTAATATTCTCAAGAATATTTTGTTTATCTTTCGTTAAGGCTTCTATCTTTGTCTCAACTTCAAAAAGATCTTTTTCTTGTTTGCTCAGGAAAGATTGTAATTCAACCAACTTCTCGGTAGGATTCATAATTTAAAATCTGGATTATCTGCTACAAATGCTATTAAGGCGTGGGTCCCTATTTTAACCTGTTCTTCAGTTAATTGTAAACCATAAGCATCACTAAGAATATGGATTAACTCATGATATATAGCTATCTTTTTTGTCTGCGAAGAACAAGATTGATTAACAGAAATAAGTTGATTGTTAAAATCTGCTAATCCCAATTTACCATCCATTTCTTCCGATGACCTTTCCCTAATCTCATAATTCAACCCAGCAATTCTGAGAGTATTAATCATATTAGTCTAGATATAAAAACTCCCATTTATCTAGAGTAGCCGCTAGAGGATCTAACTCTGTAACAACTGGAGTATTAGAAGTGGTAATAGCATGAAGCACATTATCCAATTGCTTCTGTTTATCGGCTGGTACATGAGGACGCAATCTCATAATGCGATCCTTAATAAGGAACACTGGTTCTTTAGTAGTTGTTTTATAGGTCATAGGAATTATGGAAGATTGTTTTGAATTTCTTCTAAAAGAACAGCCCGGTCTACATCAGTGGTTACATCATATCCTAGAGGATGACGCAAAATAAAGTCTAATACATGCCCGGCATCATTAACATATTCTGTATAGATATAGGCCCCTTCAGGGGTATCAACAGAATAAATTTCTTGGGTGACGGTCTCTTTAGTAATTAAGGTTGGGGCTGGTTTCATGGATTAAGAACATTTTAAACAAAGACTAGTAATTGCAAACACAATAATTAATTCTAGAAAAAAGATCATTTAAGAGGTAAGTTGAAGGGCTTGACACCAATCATAAGGTTGAGTACGACGAGCCAAAGGATGTAGAGAAGATTCCTTTTCTTCTTTGAGCTCTGCTAAAGCTTCTGATTGTTCTCGACAATCTAATTCAAAGCTATAATCTTTAAGATCAAATTCCGTTTCCATCATGTAAAAATATTAACAGAGAATGACGGGAACTTCTCGTTAAATTTCATTGGCGAATGCATTATTCCATTCTTCTTCTGTGATTCCGGTAATAATGAATTCTCGTTGATCTGCATTAAGTTGTGGGAAGGCATGCTGAGCCACTAACCCATTTTGCCACAAGATAAGTTGTTCCTCTGTGATGGGAAGTTCTAGAGTTCGTGTGATCCCGGTGATTGCTGATTTGCGAGTAACTAGCATATGTATGTTTTAATGTTGTTTATATCTTAAAATAAAATAGAGGGAATTTCCAGGATTTATTGTTCTGTTGCTTTAATGCCCAATATCGTGGAACGGCAAATAATTACATCTCCCACTTTAGAGGCATTGTAGGTAGAAGGATTTAAATATAAAAGACATTCTTGCCCGTCTACTCGACGAACTAGGACATTGGTAAGGTTCTTTTTAACTATAACTACTTTAACTGGAGTTTCTTCTGTACAAGAGGATAGAACCAACAGAACCAACAATAACCATTTCTTCATGTAATATATTACCGCCGTTATTGATATATTTCAAGAAAAAAAAAGACCTAAGTTACCTCAGGTCTTTTTTAAGATTAGAAATAAGATTTATTGACAATCACAAGGTTTGTGAGAGGATTTATACAAATCGTCAAAGAGAGCTGCAGCTTCTAAATTGGAAATGTCCCCGTGTTGATATTGATGAAGAATAGCCATACCCTTTTGGATAGTAGCATTACTAAGAAGTTTTTCTTTAGGGTCTTCTTGTTCAACTGGAGAAGAATCTGTATCTTCTAAAGATTCTCCTTCTCCAGTCTCCCATCTAGGATCCCAATCCTCTTTAACTGTTTTCTTCTTACGAGCTAAGCACTTAGGACATTTACATCCTTTCTTAGTGCATTTGCCATTTTTTTGTAGGCACGGACAAGGCTTAGCAGCTTCTTGAATTAAAGAATAAGCTTCTTCTAAAAGGATTTGGGATTTATCTCTCATATTTCTATTACTTATCCTTACTCCCACTCTTCTGAATCTTCTTCCTCGGTATCTAAAACACAATTAAGAGCAGTGTTTTCTACTACCTTAACGGTTCGCCCTTGATGTTGAATGTCAATAATGTAAGGTTTATCCACACTATCCAATTCACAGATTAAATCTAAAGTCTCTTCACTGAGCATGTCTGAGGGGCCTTCATACTTGCCTAGAAGATAGGCACAATAATTGGCTTTCTCTTCTGGAGAGCCTTGTAATAGATTATGTAGATCTACACAAAGGTTTTTGACTTCATGTTGAACTATATTATTACCACTATATTCCCACAAGGTTTCAGTTTGATTGGTCAGATAATTAAAGATTAGATCTTCGAGGTTTAGGGTAATGGTGGTCATATTATTTGAATTTATTATAAGGATGCAACAGTGTGCAAAATACTATTATTAAACAAAAGCCTTGGATACCGTTAATTTCCGGTAGATGAAATAAGAATGGAATTACTTGATTCCAACAAACTGCTAGAATCAATCCAACCAAAGAATATACTATCAGAAGGAAGAGACAACTTGCTAGGATCTTTATCACTATTTAATAATCGTTGAAGATTGAGGGAAGGGCTACTTGTTTTTGATGGTCCAACCATTCCATTTGGACTGTTTTGGCTTTTTGGTGGTTTCAGCTTTAGCAACGATGCTAGCCAGACTTTCTGTGGTCAATGCTTGAGGAAGGGCAAAAAGAGAAGTTAGTTGAGCTGTGGTCAGAATTGGCAGCGGAGTAGTATTGAGACTGGACCAATTATAGACTGGATTAGATCCGGTAGAGCAATAGAAATTAGGATTAGACCCATTAATCTGAAGAGGAGCACAGGTTAAAGAGTTTAAAGCCAATGTACTAAACGTGATAGGATTAATTTGACTATGGAAGGTCTTCCATTGAGCTTCGTTGGCCAAAGATTCTACAACATCAATTTGGGCTTCTAGGCGAAGGACTTGAGTTTGCCTGAGTTTTAATTCTGCCTCCAGATAAGTGATTCGATCCTTGGCAGTGGCTAAAGATTGTTTAAGTTCTAATAATTTGTTGTTATAGGTAGTTTGAGAAATAAAGGTGTTGTGTGACATATGATTTGTCATTTAATTATAGATTGAGATTTATTGAAGATCAAATAATTTTTTTTGTATTTTTAGTTGTAAAGATTCTAACCGGACTTTCCACCATTCTAAATTTAAGGCTTGAATAAAATTTAATTGCTGATGATCTTGTAATAGATATGTACATTTTTCTAGAGCTTCTTTCCACGAAGAAAAAACTAACCACGATTGATCCCCTTCATCTTTGAAAGTGTTGTACAATTCTTCTTTAGAAGAAACCAAAACTGGAATAGCTCCACACGATACAGCCTCATAAATTCTAAAACAATTCAAAGAAGTGTTACCCCTCCCAATTGGAACAAAGATGGTATCATCATAAAGATTAGCCATGTCTCGACTATTCATAAGTCCATCATAACCTTTAGGCATATTTCTAAAAGTTTGGAGCATGACTTCTCTATCTCTTTTTAGGGTTCCAACAAAAGCCCAGTTGTTAGTTCTTTCTGAACTAAGCTTATGAGATCTAAACAAAACTGGTTCATCAAACAATCCAGGACCATAACCTAGTGGCATAACTGAAACTTTATTTTCTGGGTCTGGATATTGGACATGACGATATTGTCTTAAATACAACCCACAGTAATTTGTTAATGAATCGTATTCTGGTTTATAACCAAATTCATCAGAACAATGAAAAACAATCTTAGGTTTAAGAATTTGACATAAACTCAAAACTTGATTTAAAGAAAACTTATTACTACTAAAAACTAACAAATTAGTAGTTGTCTCAAAGTTAGGAAGAATTTGAATATCAGAATTAGAATCTATATCTATGATTGGCCAGTCTGGTAGAAGTTCTCTTTTAAGAAATGCTGTTTCCATACTGCAACCAACATCATAATAAATGGTACCTGCCTGTTGCATGATTATAAAGTTTAACCTCTAAAAACTACTGGACTACTAGACTTCCTTTTATTAGGTTCTTTAGACTTAATAGGTAAGGTAAATTTACTAGGTCGACTACTGCGGCCAATGGTCCAGGCGACGATTGCCGAGACCACTGTCAATACTACAATGATTCCTAATCCACTGAGGCCTCCACACCAAAGAGCCACCATTCCGAGATGAACTACTAAAACTCGCCACCACATGTTGTTAAGGATTTTCGTCATGTAATAATTCTCGCAGCTCATCGAGGGAATTGCTATAAAAAAGTCTTTTAATTTCTTTTAGCTGGTTGGATAGTTCTTCTATGCGAGTAGCTCCTTCATAGATACAGGCTGTAGCTACTCCATCTTCGCAATAAATGTCTGTTGATAATTTTTTTAAAGCATAAATTAGGATATCTGTGTGGGTTCTCATAAATAGATTATACATGCAATTCGATTATTTGGTACAAACTTTATTAGAAAAACACAATAAACCCTGCACCAAGGTTACTGGTCAACAATCTTCTACACGTAAAGATAAAAAATATATGCGTTGTGCTAGAGTCAATGGCAAATTAAAGAGGGTTCATTACGGGGATCCTAATATGCGTATCAAGAAATCTAGTCCAGCCCATAGAAAAAGTTTTAGAGCTAGACATAATTGTAAAAATGCTAAACCCGGGACCCCCAAATATTTTAGCTGCAAGAATTGGTAATTTGACTTATGAGCCGAGTTAATTCTTACGTTTCTTCTTTACGAAGAGATACTTCTAAAATGGCTGCTCCTGTAAAGGTTCAGTATGATTATAATGCCTATCGTCAAAGATTGGTTTTAGAAGAACATCGATTCTATATAGAAGAAGCTGTAATGAATGATCTGTATCATCAAGTTTCTTCTGGCGGGGATAGTGATACAAAAACTATACCAACAACTATAATCAACCCTAATAATTTGATAGGCAATATATGGTATTCTACCGGATCAACAGATTGGTATGATATCAATAATTGGTTTGCTAGCTTTGAAGGGAGTAATTTGTCTGCAGCTTTTATTCCAAATGCCTCTAGTGAAGTAGAATTAACTGGTGGAATAGCGCCTGTTATAGATTTAGATAATCCAAATTGGGTTGAACCTGTGGCTATAAGATCTATGGATACAGATATAGAATTTCATTCTGAAGCTCATCCGGGTAATGCTCTTTATGACTGTATCTTAGAAATACCTAATGTCACCTTTTCTGGAACTGCTATTTACCACGGTTAACTAACTAACCCGTAGTATTCTGCGAAAGAAACGGATTCATTTTTGGTAGGTTCAAAGTTCATTTGAACTCTGGTTAATACCGTTTGCTTAACAGTCTTACCAGTGTGTTTGTTAGTATATTCTTTGTGATCCTTTACTAAAGCACGTTCAATAGTAGCTTGTTCACCTTTTTGGTAATCTCCACTTCCACTTGCAAAATATACATACACATTTCCTTGATCGTCTACCATATTGATCATGGTGGAAACTCCTCCTTGATCGTAATACCCATACCCTTGTCGTTCAAAGGTTCTAGATCCTGTAATATTTACTTTGATAGGACCATTATAAGGGAATTGCTTTAGATCAGTTACACCAGCTTTCTTTAATTTGTTTTTATCATTGTAAGTGGTGATAGTACCGATAGGTAATCCAACCTCTCCAACATAATTACTAATTTTAGTTTCCGTAGGTTCGGCTTTACCAACTTCTATATTTTTTTTGTAAGCTGGAATAATAGAAACCAAATAACCAACATACTTTTCTGGAATGGCTCCGCTGGAAGCAGCTCCATTAATAATGGTTGATAGGTTTTGAAAATATTCCCGCATGTTAGAAGGAGTTTCTAATTGCTTAGCAATATATTCTTTACCCCATTCAATAACTTGCTCTGCTTCTTTATTGTATTTTTCTTTGTTCTCTGTGTAATCGTTAGAAGCCTCTAATTCACTTTTGAGTACCCCAGCTACTTTATCTAAACCACCAACACGTTGTATCTTAGCTTGTAAACCCCTGGTAAGGCCATCAATTACTTTCGAACTAGTTGCTTCGACTCCGTAATTCCCCTCTTGGCTTGCTGTGTTTGCTTGAGATTTGCTAACATATCCGAGTTTGCGCACATAAGCTAATGCCAAGCCTAATGTGTCTTTAATTCCGAAATAATCGTATTTAGAACTGCCTCCACCACCACCATTGCCTATATCATAGTCTTCATATCCTCCTTTAGTCTCCCATTCTTTAAGCCCTAAAGCAATTTTGCTCAGATAATCGGCGTAATCTAGCATGTTCTTGACCCCACGCTCTCCTCCAGGCATATAGTCCTTCAAGCATTGACGACCAATTCTTTTTAGTTTGCCCTGAGCATCTTGAACTACAAAGGTCGAAGTTCTATTACGAGTAGTGTTACAATGATCACAATAGCTAGGTTGAGAATTGCCATAGAGCTTATGCAAATCTTCTTTGTGTCCGCTGCCAGGTACACTAACAATCAAATTACCTACATTTGTATGATCTACCCGACCAATAAACTTCCACCCACCCGGTAATTGCAATTGTGGAACGTTGATATGAAACTTAATTACCTTGACCATTATACCGGGTCTAGAATTGATTTTCTTTGGGTCATGTCGCTTTTCGACCATTTCCTCTCCCAGCTTTTCAACAGAGATCAATGGAATATTGCGCTTAGCTGCTCGTTTGTTGAGAGCGTTTACTTCCTCTACTACTTGATCAAACGCTGGTTCCACCAGGGTGAACTCCTGATCCAAAGTGTTTGTTATGTCCTTGGTCTCACCGACAGAGGAAGCTTCTGGAGTTTCTTCTGTCTTTTTCTCTGGAGCTGGCTGAGATTGAGCGATCACTTCTGTCGTATCTTGAGCAGCTTGAGTTGCTATTTGAGCTGCTTGATTGGGTTTGTGTTCAATTGATTTAACAGCAGTTGCCATGGTTTGTGCGATTTCTTTCTTAGAAGTATCAGGCTTTGTTTTGAGGAAATCAAGTAATTGTTTGACGGCGCGCTTAGAAAGGACGTCAGCTGTTGTGGAGCTTAAAGATCCACTCTTAAATGCTTTAACCAATTCAGCTGTTAATTGTTCCGATTCTACTTCAGATATATTAGGATCTTTAGATATTTCTAATACGGCATTCTTAATAATAGATTGCAATTGCTCAGGAGAGTATTTCTTGCCGTATTTATTTTGAAATACTGAACTAGTTCCTTCAAATTCTGGATGGGTATAAGAAGGCCAACTAGAAAGGTCAGACACATTAACCTTAGCCATTTCATCTAAAATATATCGAGCAAAAGAATCAAACTGCATATTATATTTATTTATCCTAATAAATATAAAAATATCTGGTCTCTCCCAGGGTCACACCACTTCCTCAACCAGACACACCATACGGTGCTCCACAATCAAGGCTTAGGCGGCATGGAGCCACCAGCAGGTGTCGCTCTCCAATTGGAGGAATTAATAAGGTTTTTGGCAGAGTGTTTAAAAAATCTCGCTAACGCAGTATTTCACCTTACACTCAAGCGTTTTCTAGTCTCTCCCAGTGTCACACAACTCAGTCGTCCGAAAATTTCCGAACCAAGCACACCGTAATATCTACAATATGGCATGTGTCGCATTCATTCTCAGCAGGATTTCTATGTTGCTACATTCCAATTACAACAAGACCTATATACCATTGGGTTTGTGGTTACTGAGAAATTGGTTGCAGGTGAGGGATTTGAACCCTCGATCTTTTGGTTATGAGCCAAACGACTTAACCACTTGTCCAACCTGCGATTAAAGATTATTCAATCAATTTCCTAAAACCATTTTCATAAACTTCATAGATTTTATAATCTTGTTTATGTCTTGCGGCATCTCTTGCCATTTTTAATGGATCAAGTCTTCCGTTAGTATTTTTTTTAAGATCAGAGGAATATGAAATAACATATTCATCTTGACCATCACAAATTTCATAACTAACTAGTCGATTTTCAATATTGATTGAATTTTGCATTTTTAATTTTTATGAGCCAATTGTTTGGATCGCTCAAGAAGAATGTCGTGAATTAGATGGCGACTCTTGTAATCTACAATGTAACCATTTTCATTAATTGGTAGTTCTTTACAAGCTAAATCTAGATCAAAATGTAGAACTTCTGCCATGCATTTAATTTTTCTTAGAATGCCAATTTATTTATATTTTAAGATTGCCCAGAGACAATCAACTTGCGCAGAATTAGCGCCAAGAACTGCTTCTGTAATCGTAGGAATTTCAGTATTTGTTTGCATATACGTGCTATAATATAAGAATTATTCAAAAAAGTCAAGCAATTTTTTCACCATTACATTCGTAAACTTTCGAAAGATCCCAATTTTCTTGTTCGATTGCTTTTAACATTGCTGCCGTGCGATAAATTGTTTTTCTTAAGATTGGATTAGAATTATTTTTTAACCATTCATGCCTAGCTTTTAAATATGAAATAATCCATTTTTTTTCATCGCCTCCATTTACTGGAACTGATTCTGAAAAAGAATTTCTCAAAAATGATAAAATAGAACCAGAATGAATAAAAGAATCATAAATTGTAAGCATTGATAAATTTAATGTAAATTTATTTTTTTCAAACCATGCGAAAGCTGGTTGCCAATAATGTTTATCAAAAAATTCGTCTTGAGTGTCTTGCATTATTTGATCTTTTGCAGCTTTTCCTAAAATAGTAAG
>Ga0114969_10004117_pt1 | contig 11537 bp, 8 predicted proteins | sample M_130807_MF_Meta_FD_87316 | JGI IMG/M metagenome (GOLD analysis project Ga0114969, IMG submission 87316) | Freshwater microbial communities from Lake Montjoie, Canada to study carbon cycling - M_130807_MF_MetaG | ecosystem: Environmental > Aquatic > Freshwater > Lake | place: Lake Montjoie...
GCCTTCGGCTACCAACACTTGGCCACCGATTAGCAGCGCTGAGACGATCTTCTTGCGCACCGCTGCCTTCTGGTCAATCTCGTTGGTGATTAGCTGGGTCAGCTGGAAGCTTCCTTGCGAATGGCCGATCAGCACAACGCCGCGGCCCTTGTTGTACTTGGCGAGGTATTCGTTCCAAGCTGCCTTCACGTCGTTGTAAGCGAGCGCTGGATCCGCCGTGTCGGTGGCACGGCCGAAGAGGCGCGCTAGCGTTAGCTGCCGGTACATCGGTGCGTAAACGCGGCACTTCGAGTTGAAGCGTGAGGCCTGCGCGGTCGCTACGCCGGTCTCAGCAGCGGTGATCTGGAGGTTCGAATTTGCCGTTGTCTGTTGGCTGACAGTTGGGTAGACGTAGAAGCAATCGATCGGCTGTTTCGCTTGCGCTTTCAGCGGCTCAGCGAGCTTGGCGCCGTTCGGCTTGATCAGAGTGGTCTTTGCTGAGCTGGTGCAGGGGTTAGACGCCAACCCCGGCTTGCAGAGCCAGACCGTCGCGGCCGGGGTCTGGGCGCTTGCCGATGCTGCTCCGAGCGAGCCAGCAACAAGCGCTGCTGTAAGAGTTACCAATAGAAGGCGAGTACGCATCATTCGATCCTACGCCACCAACGAGCCCGCTGCGCTGATTTCGCGTCCTACCTGGAGTCGCGCGAGGTAACTTCAGGATCGGAGAGCGGCCCTGTGCCGACCCGGTCCTCAGCATCGATTATTCCTTCGCCGAAGAGCTCAGCGGCCGGGATGAACTGCTCTGGGTAGCCGTACATGCCGTGCTCGCTGATGTCGATGCCGGCGTTCTCTTGCGCCGCCGTAACTCTGAGGCCAAAGGCCTTGTTGCAGGCGAAGAAGACGGCGTAGGAGGCGACGAAGACGAACGCGAAGACGGCGACAACGCCCACCACCTGTGAGCCCATCTGGGTAAATGTGCCGGTATAGAAGAAACCGCCATGGCTACCGGGGAGGTTGTACTCGGCAAGTCGCGGCGCCGCAAAAAGCCCGAGCGAAAGTGCTCCCCATGCTCCAGCCAGCCCGTGCGCTGAGAGCACGCCGATCGGATCGTCGATCTTGCGGTCGATCAGCAGCACTCCCTCGACGACGATCAATCCTGCGATCGCACCGATGATCGGAGCAGCCCAAGCATCGATGTAGCCGGCCGGGCCGGTAATTGCAACGAGGCCAGCGATCGCACCGTTGCCGGACATGCCGATGTCGAACGTCCTCGTCCGAAGCCACATAAGCGCCACCGCTGCAAGCACGCCAAACGCACCAGCCAGGGTCGTGATGATCACGATCTCGGGGAAGCGGCCGTCGAGCGCGGTCAACGTTGAGCCAGGGTTAAAGCCGTACCAGCCGAGCCAGAGAATGAAGATGCCGAGGCCGAAGAGCGGCATGTTGTGCCCGGGGATCGCTCGCGACTTACCGTCGCTAGCGAATTTCCCACGCCGTGGCCCGAGCACCAGCAGCACTGCAAGTGCGGAGGCCGCAGCGGTTACGTCAACGACGATCGAGCCAGCAAAGTCCTGAACATGGAAGTTGGTCCGTAGCCAGCCGTCACTGAAGATCCAGTGAGCCACGACCGGATAGATGAACCCTGAGAAGACGATCGCAAAGACGATGTAGACGCCGAACTTAATCCTCTCCAGCGTCGTTCCCCAGACGATCGCGAGCGCGATCGCGCAGAAGGTGAACTGGAACCACCAGAGCGCCTCGACCGTGACTCCGTTGGTGTAGCGAGGCCAGGCGAGTGCGAAATCCTGCGCACTGCTGACGAACCATCCGCTGGTTCCGATCAGCAGGTTGCCGTCGCCGAAAGAGAAGGCGAAGCCAACGGCCCAGAAGAGCGCTGCCGCGATCGAGAAGTTGACGAGAAACTTGGGGATGATCGAACCGGCGTTCTTGCCGCGGACGAAACCCACCTCGACCATCGCGAGGCCGCCCTGCATGAACATCACGAGGCAGCCGGAGAGCACTACCCAGGCCGAGTTGAGGCCTACCTCGGTTGGAATCTTCCCGGCAAAGCCAAGTTGATCAATCGTTTGGTCGCCTAAAGCGACCGGAGCGAAGACGGCGATTCCAGCCAGCGAGACCAGCATCGTCGCTGCAGGAAGCAGGGCTCGCTTGCGGAACAGTCGTGAACGCATTGAGCGGCGCAGACTATTGGTTAGTGGCGCTAAACGTTGTTCCGAGTGGAGCCAGTCGGGATCGAACCGACGACCTCCGCCTTGCAAAGGCGGCGCTCTCCCAGCTGAGCTATGGCCCCTCAGGCTCGAAGTTTAGAGCGCTCGGCCGAGGACCGGCGCCCCGACCAGCATGGTCGCAGTAGATTTGACGCAGATGAGCACTGCTTGGAACCAATTTTCAGCTGCACGGATTGCCACGGCGGCGGCGGTCACCGTCGCGCTGTTGGCACTGCCGGCAGTCAGCGCCGCAGAGCAGCCAGCTGGCGGCGCGATGCCAAAGGGCTTCCTCTGGGGAACGGCGATCGCCGGCTTCCAGTCGGAGATGGGGCGTGGCCGTGACACCGACCCAACGAGCGATTGGTGGCAGTGGACGCATGACCGCGGCAACATCGCCAGCAAGACGGTCAGCGGTGACCAGCCCGAGAACGGGCCAGGCTTCTGGTCAAAGTACGCAGCCGACATCAAGCTTGCGCGCCAAGGGCTCGGCGCCGGCCTCTTCCGGATGGGGCTGGAATGGAGCCGCCTCTTCCCGAAACAGCCAACCAACCTTCCTGCCGGCGCTGCAACAAGCCCCGAGATGTTGCGCGCGCTTGACCGCCAGGTCGACCCAAAGGCAGTCAGTCGCTACCGCGAGATCTTGAAGTCAATCCGCGCCAACAAGATGTCGCCGTTCGTCACGCTCAATCACTTCACGCTGCCGGGCTGGATCCACGATCCGCTTGCCGTCCACGCCGCGCTGGAAGGCCGCGACCCAAACGCAGCGCTGCCGCCGCTGCAGCGCGCCGGCTGGCTCGACAGCGCCACGGTGACCGAGTTTGAGCGCTATTCAGCTTGGGCTGCGTGGCGCTTTGGCGATCTGGTCGAACGTTGGGCACCGATCAACGAGCCGATGGTCGTGACGACAAATGGCTTCGTCAACATCCCGGGCGTCGTATCAGGCAACTTCCCGCCTGGCGTCTACAGCTTCACGGCAGCAGTCGCGGCGATCCGCAACCTTGAGGCCGCCAACAGCGTCTCCTACGTTGCGGTCAAGAAGCTTGACCCAAGTTCGAAGGTTGGGCTGGTGCAGAACATGATCGCCTTCACGCCAACCGACCCGTCGAGCGCCGCAGACGTCGCCGCGACCGAGCACGCCGACTATCTCTTCAACCGTATCCTTCTCAATGCCTCAGTGCGAGGGGATTTCGACGCCAACGCCGACGGCGTGATCTCACCCGCAGAGCGCGCGGTTCACGGGCGGCGCGCCGACTTCGTTGGCGTCAACTACTACTTCCGCGGCCGCGCCACTGCGCTCGGCAGCTCGATCACGCCGCAGATCCCGGTGCTCGACTTCTTGCCCGCAACCTCCTACCGCTGGCAGCGCGCGCCGACCGCTGCGCCATGCCCAACCGTCTGCAGCGACTTCGGCTCCGAGATTTTCCCTGCCGGTTTCCGCCAAGTGCTGAAGACCGCGGGCAGCTACAAGCTGCCGGTGATCGTCACCGAGAGCGGGATCGCCGATGCCAAGGACAGCTTGCGCCCGACCTATCTGCGCGACCACTTCCGCCAGATGCGCGCGGCAATCACTTCGAAGGAAGCCAACGTCGTCGGTTGGATCGGCTGGTCGCTGACCGACAACTTTGAGTGGTCCGCCGGCTACGCGCCGAAGTTCGGTCTCTACTCGTTCAACGCAAAGACGCTCGTTCGCACGCCGCGCAGCGCGAGCGTGAAGCTCGTCGAGCGGGCGATGACGACGAACCGCGTTCCCTAGCTAGCGCGCTTAAAAGTCGAAGTCGCGCGGCGGCTTGCGTTCGAACCAGAGACGGTCGTGTTCTGGCGTCTCCTCAAGGAAATCCGGGGTCTCTTCTAGTTCGTCACGGGCCTCTTCGCTGTCGCTTTCCGCCGCCGCAGGTGACTCTTCAGCTTCGAACAGCTCAGGCTCTGCTTCCAAAGCGGGCTCAGGCGCCAGCTCGTCGGGCTGCTCGGCCTCGATCGCTGCTTCGACCTCAGCCGGCGTGAACTGTTCGGTTGGCTGGCTCTCTTCGGGCTCCGCTTCGGCTACCTCTTCGATCGCTACCTCTTCGGCGATCAGCAGATCCGGCTCGGGCTCGGTCGTCTCGCCTGCAGACGGCTCGTCGGCGACGATCTCCTCAACCTCGACGATCTCGACCTCGACCTCGCTGTCCTCTTCGTTGCCGAGTGCCTCGGTTTCAAGCTGAGCAATCTCGGTCGGGTCGGCGCCCTGTCGGCGTTTGAGATCCAGATGTTCCCGGATCGCGTCATCAAGCATTCCCATTCGGCAAGCCTAGCGGAGAGAAAGCTACGCGGCAGCCTGTGGCCTTGATGCCCGGCTACACTCGCATTTGCGGGGCTATAGCTCAGTTGGGAGAGCGCCTGGATCGCACCCAGGAGGCCGCCGGTTCGAGTCCGGCTAGCTCCATTCGTTTCTTTGCCGCCGTCACATTCGTCGGCTTCGCGGGTCTCAGTTGTGAACCGCTCAGGACGACCGCGTCTCAACCAAACCGGCTTCTCTCAGAGTCTTCTCAGAGAGCCGGGGCAACTTTCGCCGCTGGATTTGGTTGAGGGGTTAGTCATCCGCAACCTAAACAGGAGCTTTACCGATGTCACGCACGATTCGAGTTCTTTCCTTCGCCGCCTCAGCGCTGCTGGCGCTCGCTCTGCCAGCTGTATCGGGAGCAAAGCATTCGTCTCCCGGCGGCCAGGGAGCCACTCACGCAGATCGTGGCAACGTCCGTCAGAAGCCGCCGCGCCGGCCACTGCCTTCGCCGCTGCGCCCGGCGCCACCAGCTACTGACGCCAGTTACTCAATTACCGGCGTCGGCAACAACCTTGGCAACCCAAGCTGGGGCGCAGTAAACGTTGACCTGCTGCGCTTCGTGGCATCGGCCTACGCCGATGGTCGCTCGGCCGCCGCCGGTGGCTCACGGCCCAACGCCCGTGCACTCTCAAACGCGCTCAGCACGCAGAGTGAAGACGCGCCCGAGAACAACCGCCAGATGTCTGACTTCCTTTATGTCTTCGGCCAGTTTCTTGACCACGACATCGGCCTTTCGACGACCGGCAGCGAGTCGATGCCGATCGCGGTGCCCAGCGGCGATCCATTCTTCGACCCGGCCGGCACCGGAACCAAGCGGATGCCGCTCAGTCGCTCAGCCTTCAACCCGGCCAGCGGCACGAATAATCCGCGGCAGCAGACGAACACGATCACAGCTTTCATCGATGGTTCGCAGGTCTACGGCTCTGACGCCGCGCGCGCCGCAGCGCTGCGCACGTTTAGCGCCGGCAAGCTGAAGACCAGCGCCGGCAACATGATGCCGTTCAACACCGAGGGCCTTCCAAACGCCAACGACGCTCACGTTGTCGACGACTCGCGGCTCTTCCTCGGTGGCGACGTTCGTGCCAACGAGAACGTCGAACTGACCGCGGTTCAGACGCTCTTTGTGCGCGAGCACAACAGGCAGGCGGCTGCGATCGCGGCGAATAGTCCGTCGCTCAGCGACGAGCAGATCTACCAGCAGGCTCGCCGAATCGTAATCGGCGAGCTTCAGGCGATCACCTACAACGAGTTCCTTCCTGCGCTACTCGGCCAGGGCGCTGTTGCGGGCTACCGCGGGTATCAGCGAAACGTAAACCCGGGGATTGCAAACGAGTTCTCGACCGCCGCCTTCCGCTTCGGCCACAGCATGCTTGACGGTGAGATCGGCAGGCTCAACGACGATGGCAGCGATACGCCGCAGGGCCCAATCCCGCTGCGAAACGCCTTCTTCAACCCGACCGTCTTCGACACGTCGCTGCCCAACCATCAGGGTGACATCGATCCGTTCCTCAAGTCGGCGGCCAGTGGCAACACGCAAGAGGTCGACCTGCAGATCGTGGACGACGTTCGCAACTTCCTCTTCGGCGCGCCAGGCTCAGGTGGATTTGACCTTGCGGCGCTGAACATTCAGCGCGGCCGTGACCACGGGCTGGCCGACTACAACACGGTTCGCGCCGCCTATGGCCTGCCACGCGTTACGAGCTTCGCGCAGATCAGTTCGAACCCGGCTACGGCTGCTGCACTCCAGGCTGCCTACGGCTCGGTTTCGAACATCGACCTCTGGGTCGGCGGGCTGGCCGAGGATCACACGGCTCGCGGTTCGCTCGGCCCGCTCTTCACGAGGGTCGTTGCCAGCCAGTTTGCGCGGCTGCGCGACGGCGATCGCTTCTACTACGAGAACTCGCTCAGAGGGCCACAGCTCGATCAGGTTCGTCATGCCACGCTCTCGCGTGTGATCCGCGCGAACACAGCTCTGACCTCTGTCCAGCCGAACGCCTTCTTCGCGCCCGCCGGCGGAAGCTAAGAGCGCGCTAGCGTGTAGGGCAGCGCATCTGCTTGCGCTGCCTTACAGATGGCCCACGCTCACAAAACAGTCACCAGCCCAAAGCCGCCGGCGGAGGTCTTCGCCTACCTGGCCGATTTTTCGACCACGGCAGAGTGGGATCCAGGCATCTCGGCGGCTCGCAGGCTTGATGACGGGCCGCTCGGCGTCGGTAACCGCGTCGAGCTCGACGCCGACTTCTTCGGCCGCACGATCAAGCTGATTTATGAAACGACGCTCTACGAGGCACCACGCCGCTTCATCGTCCGCGGCGAAAGCTCGACGATTGTCAGCGTTGACGAGATCACTGTCGAGGCCGACGGTGAAGGCTCGCTTGTCACCTACGACGCTGAGCTGACCTTGAAGGGTGCGCTGAAGATCTTTGATCCGGCGCTGGCCCTTGGCTTCGGCAAGGTCGCCGACAAGGCGATCGCCGGGCTGAAAAAAGCACTCTCCGCTTGACGCTTTAGCATCTGAGCAGTGACTCGGACAACACTTCTGATCATTATTTTGGTGGTCATCGGCGCCGGAGTCGCGGCCGCGGCGCTGGTCTCCAGCAGCGGCAGTGGCAGCTCCGACACGGTAAGCGTCAGCGAGACGATTCCGACGACGACCGCGACGACACCGACGGCGACGATCGCAACCACTTCGACTAGTGGCGCGCAGCAATCGAATACCGCGCAGGTTGAAGCGGCCGTAACCAGTTATGTACAGGCCGCGGAGGAGGGCGACGCGACGACGCTCTGCGGTTTGCAGGTGAACACCAGCGCCAGCGCGGCCGGCGCGACGGCGGCGCAGGCCTGCGCGTCGAAAGCAGGCATCACGCTGACCGATCTGCCGGCTTTGACGCAGCTGAAGGTCACCGACGTAAAGATCAGCGGCGACAAGGCCACCGCCCAGCTACTGAGGATCGGGCAGATCACGCTCGTCAACGTTGGCGGTGGGTGGAAGATCGCCAGCTTTTCACCGGCTCGCAGCAAGCGCAACGGTGGCACCGAGGCCCCGTCGGGCAGCGACGTTGGCGGTACCGCTGCCGGCTAGTCGCGGGGCGTGACGATCGGAAAGTCGTGCGGGGCTTCATCAAGCAGCCCCAAGAAGCCAGCCAGAGCCATCGGGTCGCCGTCAACACTGATCGCTCCGGAACCGAACGCTTCGATCGCGTCGATCTCCTGCAGGATCAGCGCGTTGAGCGTGGCTCGTGTTGTTGTGACTGTTGCCCCGGCGTCTGCGTCGAGCTTGCCGGCGACGGTGCTGAGCGCGCCGTTGGTCACGCGCAGCGTCCACTGCTCATCAATGTCGGTGAAGTTCCAAGCCACGATCAGATCGTTCTGCGCTGCTCGTTCGCCGTTGATCCGCGTTCCCATCGCGTCGAAGAGTTGGCCTGTGCGCAGCGCGCGGACGATGTCTGGCGCCTGCGCGCGCAGGCTTTCGCTGCTAACGCCGTCGCGCAGCTCGCTGGCACCGGTCAGATAAGCGTTGCGCCAAGTTGCATTCTCGGTCTGGTAGCCAAGCTGCTCAAAGGCCGCTGCCTGAAGCTCACGCGCGGCTGCGTTCTCTGGCTCGGCGAAGACAACGTGGCCGGCCAGCGTCGCTGCCCAACGTTCATCGCCGGCGGCTAGCGCCTGCGCGGCGATCTCAAGCGCCCGTTCGGCGCCGCCGATCGCCTCGACGTAGCGACCGCCGACGTCGCTCGGAGTCAGCGGGTCAAGGTTGACCGGGTTGCCGTCGTAGACGCCGAAGTAGCGCTGGTAGATGCCGCGCGCGTTGTGGCGCATCGAGCCGTAGGCGCCGCGCGTATGCCAGAGCGCGGCGAGGCTCTCCGGTAGCTCAATCCGCTCAGCAATCTCCTCGCCGTTAAGCCCTTCGCCTGCGAGCCGGATCGTTTGGTCGTGAAGAAAGCGATAAAGATCGCGCTGCGCGCTGAGGAACTCGGTGATCTCGTCATTGCCCCAGGTTGGCCAGTTGTGGCCTGCAAAGAGCACCTCAGTACGGTCGCCGAACAGTTCGATTGATTCGTTTATGCACTGAGACCACCAGAGCGCGTCGCGGACCTGCGCGCCGCGGATCGTGAGGATGTTGTGCAGCACTTGAGTTGCCGTTTCAACTATGCAGAGGGCTCCTCGCTCTGGCAGGAAGAAGTTCAGCTCGGCTGGGGCCTCGGTCTCGGGAACCATCTGGAACTCAAAGAGGACGCCATCGATCGTCGCCTGTTGGCCGGTCTCGGTGACCTCATCGGTCACATCGATCAGCGACGGCCTGCCGGTCGAAACGCCCTTGCCGATCGCCACATCAACCTGCCCACGCGGCCCGCGCGGAAGGTTTGAGCCGTACATGTAGGCGGCGCGGCGAACCATCACCGAGCCGGCGATCACGTTCTCGCTGACAGCGGCATCGGTGAATCCCTGCGGCGCCCAGATCGGAACCTCTTCGCCTTCGCTGAGCACGCCGCCGATGCCGCCGAAGTGATCAACGTGGCTGTGCGTGTGCAGTACCGCCGTGACCTTCCGCTCGCCGCGTGCCTCGCGGTAGAGCGCCAGTGCCGCTGCCGCGCACTCTGGTGAGACAAGCGGGTCAACGACGATCACGCCCGTGTCACCTTCGATCAGCGTCATGTTCGAGATGTCGTAGCCGCGTACCTGGTAGACGCCTTCGGCGACCTCGAAGAGGCCGGCGTTCATGTTCAGCCTTGCCAGCCGCCAGAGCGCCGGGTGGACGCTGCCTGGGGCTTCGGCCGGTTCAAGGAACCCGTACTCGGCGAGGCTCCAGAGAACACGTCCTTCCGGATTACTGATCTGCAGGTCGCTGGGGGCGGCCGTGATCAGCCCACGCGCTGCGTTTACTGCGCTGCTGCCGTCGTCGGCAGGGAGCGACGCCAGCGCCTCGGCGTGGCGCTGAACTGTTGCCTCCGATGGGCCCTGCGGGTCAGCCATCAGCCGACCCTACTCGCCCAAGACCGCTTTGCGCTTGGTCCCTTAGCCGATGCTTACGACCGGCCCGCGGCCGTTGAGCAGCTCGTCGGCAACGCGGTCGGTTGACATTCCATGGCCACCAACAAGGCGGCGGTTTAGCTGCGCGCGGCGGAACGTCAGCGGCGCGTCGTGCTCCCAAGTTGCACCGATGCCGCCGTGAACGGCGATCTGCTGGCGGGCAGTGAAGTCGAGCCCGGCGCCAGCAACTGAACGTGCGCAGCTGGCGGCGTAAGCGATCTCATCAGGCTTGTCGCTGAACGCGAAGCCTGCGTAGATGCAGAGCGACTTGGAGTTCTCGACCCGGCGCAGAATCTCAACGAGTCCATGCTTGATCGCCTGGTAGGAACCGATTGCGCGGCCGAACGTATAACGCTCTTTCGCGTACTCGAGCGATACCTCAAGCGCCTTCTCCATCGTGCCGACGGATTCAGCTGCGATCAGTGCCTGAACGAGGTACCAAGCGCGTGCGATCTGCTCTGCGTCGAGCTTTAGCTTTGTTCCGCTTGCGCCGTCGAGCGTGACCGTCGCCAGGCGACGGGTCGCGTCGTAGCGCCAGTCGGCGTCAACCGTTACGCCGGAAGCACTTGCCTCAACCGCGGCGGCAACAGGATTGCCGCTGGAGTCAACGCCGATCACGACGAGCAGCTCTGCCTCGCCCGCATCTGGTGCCCAGCCAACGGTTCCGTTGAATGTGACGGTGTCTCCGTCAACGGTCGCTGCCGGGGCGTCAGGGCGTGCCATGCCTTCGACAGGCTCAACCGTCCAGCGCGGCTCGATCGAGCTTGGCGGGCAGGCTGGCAGCCATGAGGCCTTCAGCTCGCCTGCGGCTACCGCTGCAGTCTTGTCGCTGCCACCGAGGTCGAGCAGCATTGAGGCAGGAAGTGCGCCGAGTAGCGGCACACCGGCCAGCACCTTGCCGGCCTCCTGAGCGATCAGCATTGCGTCGTAGGCACCGAGCCCTGCGCCGCCGTTCTCCTCGCTTACCAGTAGTCCAAGCCAGCCAGCCTCAGCGGCGGTCGGCCACATGTCTGGTAGTGCCGAGTCGTCTTCGATCGCCTCGCGGGCTGCTTCAACGGTCTTTACGCGTGAGAAGGCGTCGGCCGCCGCGTCACGTAGGAACTGCTGCTCATCGGATAGTCCGAGGTTCATGCTGGTGCACCTTCCTTCTCCTTGGCCCGCAGCTCGCTGAACGGGATCCCCTTGTCGAGCCGTGGCTCCGGTGGCAACCCGAGAACGCGCTCGCCGATCGTGTTGCGGAGGATCTCTTCGGTACCGCCGGCCGATTTAAGGCCCGGCAGGAAGGAGATCATGTAAGCCCACTCGCTGTCCTCATCGAGCGCCTCTGGCCCGACGATGTCGGCGATCAGGTCGCCGGCGCGAACTGCGCAGTTGACCGTTGTCACCTTGGCAAGGCCAAACTCCGGCCCTGGGATCTGACCATCTTGGAGGGCGCTGATTGAGCGATAGCCGGTCCAGCGGATCGCCTCAAGTTCAGCGGCTAGTTCGCCGAAGTTATGACGCACCTCATGGTCGTTGGCCGCAGTTGGGTCGGCCGCGATTGCTTCGGCGAAGCGAGTTGCACGGTAGCCGAATGACGCTGAGCCGAGGCCGATTGCTAGGCGCTCGAACATCAATGTCGTCAGGCCGGTTCCCCAGCCGTTCTCCTCGCCGCCGACGACCGAATCGCCGTCGACCACGACGTCATCAAAGAAGACCTCGTTGAACTCTGCTTCGCCTGAGATCTGTCGTAGTCCGCGGACCGTGATGCCCTTGGCGTCCATCGGCACGATGAACATCGTCATCCCCTTGTGCTTCGGGATGTCGGGGTTGGTGCGGGCAAGAATAAGTCCGTAGGATGCAAACTGAGCGTTAGTCGTCCAGACCTTCTGACCGTTCAGCGTCCAAGTCCCATCGTCGTTGTGATTGGCGCGCGTCTGCACCGCGGCGAGGTCGGAGCCAGCCGCCGGCTCAGAGAACATCTGGCACCAGATCTCATCACC
>Ga0114969_10004118_pt1 | contig 11536 bp, 13 predicted proteins | sample M_130807_MF_Meta_FD_87316 | JGI IMG/M metagenome (GOLD analysis project Ga0114969, IMG submission 87316) | Freshwater microbial communities from Lake Montjoie, Canada to study carbon cycling - M_130807_MF_MetaG | ecosystem: Environmental > Aquatic > Freshwater > Lake | place: Lake Montjoie...
AGGGCGAATACCGAGCCACATCGCAAGCGCGTCTATCGCTTCCGTGCATAGGGGAACCTTACGGCTTTTGGAGCCTTTGCCGCTTCGTACCAACAGCCAGCCATCAGCGAGGTCTGCGTCTGTCAGTTTCAAGTCGCACACTTCGGCGCGGCGCAAGCCTGTATAGATAAGCACGGCGAGGACGGCTTTTTGCATGACCGCTCTGTACTGATTGCGTTGCTTCGTGACGGCGTTCCACATCGCCAGTATCTCCTCTTCGCTCGTCTCTCGGCGAATAGCGGCATCCTTCTTAGGCAACTTGATACTAGACGCGGGATTTTCCGTAAGCACTCCGTGTTCAACAAGGAAAGCACCATAGGAGCGAAGGGGAACCATATAGCCGTAGATGCTTCGGGGGCGCAAGCCTTTTCCGCTTACATAATAGAAGTAACGGCGCAGGGTTGTCGTGTTGTAGTCCTTCAGTTCTGGCGACGGATAGCCGTTCTCAATGAGCCATTTGTGGAAGTGGAAAAGGTAGGCGTGATACGATTTATAGGTAGTCTTCGATACGCCTTGCTCAAATTGCAAAAAGCGCAGGTAGTCCTCGATGCTCTCAAGCAGTTTCATGGTGTTCTCCTCAATTCATTGAATTGAACTCCATGCGTGGTATATTAAAGTGTCAATACGTGTAGTTCGATAGGTAAGGTCGATTACTTGAACTCTCGCAAAGGGGACTTGAACCATTCACCAGCCTTTTTCAGTTGGTTAGAGTGCCAGGTTGTGGCTCTGGAGGTCGCCGGTTCGAAACCGGTCAGCCGCCCTCCCTTTTCCCCTCAGTAAGTACCGGAATTGCAACCTTTATTCCCACCGTTAGAGTGTCCGCACACCCCTTCCCACTACTATAAATAGTGGTACTCCGTTTGCCTAAAACGGCTCTCCCCAACTAAAAAGCTTTCGAGACTACTCTCTTTGTTGAGCATTTATGAGTGAGGGCATAGAAGGGTCACTATTATGCAGGTATTTGTGCCTAGTAGCCTCTCTTTTCAAGAGTGTGCGCGGATATTAGACAATAGGCGGCTTCAAAAACAACTACTTGAGGCATCGCAGATGTTGGAGACTTTGAGCGGTAAGCCAAACAGAGACGGCAAGCCTCGAACAGGGTGGATGAACCACCCCGCGCTCACTGCATGGAGACACAACCTGCCCGCGTTGGCGGCTTACGCCATCGCCTGCGCTGATGAATGCTCAAAGCGAAACATCAAGAACGACCTGCTACGAGGAAGGGTCAGCGCGTACCTTGAAACTCCCTACACGCTCCCCGCTTGGTGGGGTGATGAGAGGATTCACGCTTCGCACCGAGCGAGACTGCTCAATAAGGACTTTCGGTTTTACGAACAGTGTGAATGGGAAGAGGCAAAATGGGAACACCTCGCAGATAGTAACTACCAGTGGGCGATATGGGTAGGCGAAAGTTCGACAGAGTACGTACTGGAAGCACGCAATTCAAAACTCTCCCCAAAACTGCGAGAAGAGCAAAATAGACTGTCCGCTCAAGTAAGGCAACTTCAGCAAGACTACGGATACCTACCTTAACAGCCTTCTCTAACCGAGACACAAGATGAGAGAGGATACGGTCTCCTATCTCGCTTCACCGCTTTTGGAGGGGCTACTCCCCTCTCCCAAAGCAGAAAGAGTAGAGTGTAAGGGAGTTTTGTACTATGCGTCTATGGACAATTCAAGACTATACTGTCTGGGAGGCACTCTGTTCTAAGGGCGAACTGCTTGTCGATATACAGCTGAGTGAAGACTACCCTAACTGGTCGTATGCCTATGACTGGTTGCGAAAGCAGATGGCACAGCGTATGAAGGAGTATGATGGCAACTACCCCTGGTGGGCATGGATTTCTCCTAAGCCCGACTTACGAAGGTTCAGACATTCGTACCCCGTGGGTGTGCGTTCAGTGCGTTTGGAGTTGGAAATAGAGGCAGAGTATGTCCTATCGTCCTGTTTTTCGGTTTGGGAAATGGTTTTGGGGTACGGCTATATAGCGAAAAATAAGGAATATGCGGATAGGTGGGACACTCAAGCTATAGCGCAGGGTATCGACGGCATAAGCGGCATCCTACCTCAGTCCTGGCAGCCTTTACTTGAGGCGAGCTGGGAGCGGGTTTTTGATAGAGACGCTCTCATCAAAGGAGAGATATGGTCAACAGATTGGGTGCAGGGCTGTTTTGAAAGGCTGAGGCTATCCGATGTGGTTCGTATGGATGAGTTTACGATGACAGGGCAGGCACGGCTATGAAACTTCACCCTCAAGAAGAGTCCCCTAAGCCCACCCTCTACCTGATATGTGGGCTACCCGGCGCGGGAAAAACCACCTTCGCAAAAAAACTAGAGCACTCTAAACAAGCGTTACGCCTATCACCTGACGAGTGGATAGCTCCCCTCTTAGCAAATACCGCCGATAAAGCGGAGTTGGATAGACTTCGCACGCCCGTCGAGGCACTACAGTGGGAGGTTGCACTGCGAGTCTTGAGCCTTGGGGTAAATGTGATATTAGAGTGGGGATTTTGGGCACGAGAGGAGCGGGATGGCTATCGCCAAAAAGCAGAAGCCCTAGGCTTCCATGTCGAAACGCTCTATCTGAAGGTCAGCCTTGAGGAGTTAAGCACACGGCTCTCCAAGCGCAATGCCAACCTACCGTCGGGAACATTCGCCGTAACACAGGAGCAGATAAACCTCTGGTCGTCGTGGTTTGAAGAGCCTACGGTGAACGAACCAGTCACCTATATCGAATAGTCTTCTCCAAAAACCTAATTCGAGGTAAAATGGGGGATCTCGCGGTGCCTGATACTAGAGTTATTGGGTTTCATGGTCTCTCCTCGTTATTACGTTGATATACTGTAATGGTAGCGGAGATTCCTTCTTGGAGTACATGGAGTGCGCTAATGGATTGAGGGTATTGAGGAGAGACGTAAAAAGGTGTTGTGTGGCGGGGGAGGTAATACGCCGTGGAAGTAGATAAACACAAAGAGTTTTGGGTATGCAGGAGGTGTGGAGCGAACTTAGCGGAGAAACTCCTCTTCCAAGAAATATACTGTCCTTATTGCGGCGGCGTTTATCCTGTTGATGGGGACTTGAAAACCCAAGAACTGCGTGTCAAAGTTAAAAGAGTAGAGTATGAGTACACCTATGCTGAGCGTTATAGCAGTGGCGCAGAGATACTCAATTCATACCCTATGCTTGGGTTGATAGCGGTATTAGCACTTTTAGCGAAAACCTTGCTACACGGCGACAGCCTTGTTGAGAATATTTGCCAATACGCGCTCTGTTTCTACCTCGTCTATCTGCTAGGTTCCGCGCTTTTGTGGACTGCAGTAAAGACTAACCCCTCGCAGGCAAAGACTCTATATTTACGTTTTCTGAATAATCAAAAACGGCGTAAAATCGAACTTCTTAATCGCAAAATTGAGGGAATGGACGCAACTCATTACCGATTTCGCGGCTGACATCCCTCACATACCGCCCGACACCGTTAGTCGCGATCAAGAAACATACCAGCGAGTGATAGGTCGGGGAAACCATCTACTCCGCACCCCGTTCGATTAAGAGTCGCTCTATTGCGATACTCTCTTCTCGTGCAGTGCCTAGCGGGTCTCTTGCAGTGGCTAGCGGGCTATAATGCCACTGGTCTCCTAAGTTGGGGTTGGCGCGGTAATCCAGTAATACCTTTACGCTCTCGTAATCGCCTTTGTCAATCGCGTAGTTCAGCGGAGTAACACCCTCTTCGGCATACAAGGAGTCTCTATCGTCGGGGTATGCGTCGGGGTTTGTTCCTCTGTCTAGCTCCGCTTTTAGGTCGTTTGCATCCTTGCGGTTGATAGCGTTTATAAGCGCATCGTAGCGGGGGTAACGAGAGTGCCTAAACTGCCCCGTCGCAAACAGGCAGATAGTGACCACAAGAGCGATACGAAACAGTCTCCTCTTGCCTCTTAAACGCGAATAACGCCTTGCGGGTTGATTCACTATGCCCCCTCCATAAAATACCTACGCTTTTGGCGGACGAGCGAATACCGACGCGGGGATAGCAGGATTAACGCGTATCTGCGTGAAGGTCTGCGTGCTATCCATGACTCCTTTACCAGATTGACCTTTGGGCGTTGTAGCACCTCCCATGTTCATACTCATAAGGTGGTGAAGTTTCACAAGAAGGAAAGTCTTTGCGTCAACCCAGAGAGTTACCTCCCCTAACATCCCCTTTGTCTTAACCTTGAAGGCATCCTGCCCGTTTACCTTTTCATGGGTTACTTGAGAAGGTTGTAACCCCTCTAAGAGATTTCCCCAGTTGGCATGGACAAGGGTCGAAGGAATCACTGTGGCAGCCATCATGGAGACTCCCGTGAAGGAGGCTATTGCCATCTCCGTACTCGGCGCGACATCCCACTTCCCCTGTGAGAGGATAGACGTTTGCCATGTCTTTTTTCCATCGGAGACAAACGCAAACCGTCCCTCCGTCATTAGAGTTCCCTCAACGCGAATTTTGCCGGGGCGAACGAACTGAACGGTCGCCTTCGTGTTATAAGTAGTGTTCATACCGCCCATACTACTCTTGGTGACTACCTGCGTAGTCCCGCTATACGATTTAAGCGAGTCGTATGCCTGTCTGCACCGCGTAAGTACCTGTGTGCCTGTGAGTTCAGCCTTCGCAGGAAGTGCTATGCCCAGCGTTCCCGCTAAGGACAAAATCAGCACTACCGCTCCTGATTGGATAAAAGCAAGTCTTCTCATATCGCTCTCCTACTACTCCCGACGAAAATGTTGAAACATAACCTCTACAGTATAGCGCATTTTTGGCAATTAGCGCGATTATCACCACGTTTATGTAAGAGTTCACTCTTTTGGGAATGAACCGCGAAATACGCGAAACAGCCCCAATCTTGGAACAACACGCACAATCTTCTAATCTCATACTGCTAAGGCTCCTCTCCTTATCTTAACAAGCCTAACGCAGGAACTTGACCAACTTACGAGACAAGTCCTTCTCCCGAATCGGGAGAGGGATGCCCGCAGGGCAGGGTGAGGGCTAGGAGAGGTTGGGTGAGGTTATGTCAAGATTCCCGCAACCCTGAACTCTCACGTAGTAGTCGTGGAGATACGCTCCATTCAGCCGCTAGCTCTTCGCGGTTCTACGAAGGTTTTCCAGTTCTGCTCTTGTCTCTTTCAGATCTGTAATGAGAGTGGCACCAATACGATCTAGTGTTTCACGATAGCCTTCTGCACTTCTCCCTCCCACCAGAACGGCAACCCCATCTCCCATGCTTCTTCGCAAGTTCACCAGCTCGTTGGGGAGCCTTGGGTCGTCAGGCGGATAGACAATACTAAGTGCTGCACCCTTTGCACCCACCTGATGCACTGCGCCTGCAATCTCCTCTGCGGGTAGGTTTGCCCCAAGATAGAGAACGCGCCACCCTTCCGAAACGGCAGTCACCGCCACAATCAACGCCCCCAACTCATGTACCTGCCCTGCAGGCGTAGTTACCACAAGAAAAGGAGCAAGCTCAGGCGGACAGGTGGAATCGAGCATACGTCCCAGAAAAGTGCGAATGACAGCGGATGCCATGTGCTCTTGAGCCACACGCACTTCACCTTCTCTCCACGCCTCACCAATATACTCTAGCAGCGGTAGAAGAAGATGCTCCATCATTCCTATGGTTCCCAGCGAGATAGTAGCCTGCCTTAATATCAGGTCTAGCCCTTCTGAATTCAGCTTCTGAACCGCAAATACCCCTTGCCCAAAATAAGAGTCACCTCCCTCCGCCCCCTGTACTGCTGAGTGAGAAATTACACTCTGCTCCAGTACTTCAGGAGAGTGTTTTGCCAAAAGTTGATGCAACTCAGGAAGAGGGAGTGCTGCTATCTGCCCAATACTATGCCCAGACTGCACCGCCTTGCGTAGCAGCAGCAGTTTTTCTACATCTTCGTCTGTGTAGAGCCGCCGGTTGGTGAGAGTACGGTCAGGGGTTAGTACGTTGTACCGGCGCTCCCATGCTCGAATTACATGAGGTGATAAACCAGTATGGCTCGCGACAAATTTGATAGTATGCATTGGTTCTCCTATATCTTAATATCTATTATGTTTCCTTGTCTACTATTTGTCAAGTTTTTGACAATAAATATATGACAACATAAGGCTTAGCCTCTCATGAGCAGGATGATAACCCTGTTCAACCCTCTCTGTTCACATTATTTCCAAAATATATTAGACATAATATAGACTGCACCTTGACAATGCGTAATTAATTTGATATAATCTTAGACGTAACGGACAGGAGAGAGAAATTCCTAAACTCTTTCGTTACACCGCACATTGCAGAAAGGTTTGACAATCAAATGAACTTCCGTAACACGGCTCTCAAACTCGCTCTTGTAGGAGTGTTTTTCAGTTTCGTAACAGGCGTTACCGCTGCAAAAGCCGATGCAGAAAAAGACATTGTAGACACAGCAGTTGCCGCCGGCTCTTTCAAAACCCTTGTGAAGGCAGTACAAGCCGCTGGCTTAGTCGACACACTCAAAGGCGCAGGACCTTTCACCGTTTTTGCCCCAACAGATAAGGCTTTCGCAGCATTGGAAAAAGCCAAGCCCGGAACCCTCGCCACCCTTCTTAAGCCCGAAAACAAGGCGACTCTCACCGCGATCCTGACCTACCATGTTGTCTCTGGCAAGATAATGGCGGCAGATGCAAAAAAACTCAAGAGCGGTACCCATGTCAAAACTGTCAATGGTCAATCCATCGCCGTTTACAATAAACATGGTGTCAAAATCAACAAATCCAAAGTAGTAAAAGCGGATATTGAGACGAGTAATGGAGTTATCCACGTGATCGACTCCGTACTACTACCTAAGTAACGGAGTGTGCCATAGTGCCGGATTTTCCTTTCCAAGAGTATAAATCCCCTGACAATAGGGATGTGCGAAACGACAAGCATGAGAGAAATCCGGCACGACACACTTTCCAATTTACCTTTACAGTGCGTGCCTCAATTACGGAGGTTGCCCAGTTTCACCGTCACACAGACACCCTCCGACGGCTGACCCCACCTCCTATCTGGGTTCAGTTTCACTCTGTTGAGCCAATTTCCGAAGGCTCTCTCTCCGATTTTACACTCTGGTTTGCCGTGATACCGCTCCGATGGAAAGCTCGACACGATAAGATAGACGCGCTACATGGCTTTCGTGACACACAGGTAGAGGGACCCATGTTGCGCTGGGAGCATACACACTCCTTCACTGAAGAGAGTGCTACTGTAACCCGCATTTCTGAGCAGATAGTGTACGAACACGCCAAAGGGGTACAGGGTCTCTTCACAAGGCTACTCTTCAACTCATTGGGTCTCAAAATGAATTTTTTGTATCGCTGCGTTATAACGCGCAGACTTTTGGAGAGAGGCGTTTAAGGAGATAACTACGATGCACTCTATCAATGGCAAGCCACTCTTCGCGGCTCTTTTGCTGACAATGCTCACTATTAAGCCCATCGATTTCGCTTCGGCGGGTATCGCTACCCCCCTTCACCCTCTACAAAAACCCATCAAAACAGTACGAAACACGACGGCAGGCGATATAAAAAAGACTGGGCAGAGCTGGACACAGTACGGCGGCGCGAATCGCGACTTTTTTGTATCGCCACTCTCTCGTAAAGCAGAGAGACGCTCTGGCATACTCTGGAAACGAAAATTGGGGCAGGGGACATCAGGAATCGTCTCAGATGGTAAGTCGCTGTTCACTCTCTATGCAGAGCCAGACCCTATGGACGCTAAAAAGCAGATAGAGGTGGTTATCGCTCTGGATAAAACGACAGGGCAGACACTGTGGGAGCATCGTCACTCGATTAAGATGCTGAAGAAGCAGGAATCGTTTACCGGCGACCCGCCGCGCCCACAGGCGACCCCCGCCCTTCTTGATGGACGAGTCTGTACACTAGGCTTTACGGGGCTATTGCAGTGCTTCGATACCGCCAACGGGCAGATTGTATGGGAACACAACTTGGTCTCTGAGTTTGGTGCGACCCCGGTACAGTTTGGATTTTCATCCAGTCCGCTTATTCATCAAAACAACTTTGTGGTGCATATTGGCGGCAAACAGACCGCCCTAGCGGCATTCTCTGCGGCGACAGGAAAAGTGTTGTGGAAGTCGGAGCCTGCCGAGCCTAGCTATGCCTCCCCTATCCTGATACAAGTCGCAGGGGAAATGCAGATAGTACAGGTAACACGAGACGCTATTCTTGGAATATCTGCACAGGATGGCGCAACTCTGTGGAGTTACCCTATGCCCTCGCTTGGGCTAACAAATGTCCCTACTCCTATCGCTCTTCCTGGGCAAAAACTACTTATTTCTGGGCAAGGGGTTCTCGGAACACACCTGCTAGAGCTGTCGACAGAAGAGAGTAAAACGAAGGTAGAGGCGGTTTGGAAGAACACCCGCACTCCCTTCTTCTACTGCAACTGGGCGGCAGACACCGAAGCCGTGTACGGCTCCGTAGGTAGTTTCACCGTCGGATTGAACCTTGCTACAGGAGAAGAGGTATGGAAGGAGCGGGGACAGACAGATGCGAACCTGTTAAGAGTGGGGAAAGAGGTCGTTCTGTTACGCGGAGACGGTCTTCTGACCCTATGCAGTCTCTCCTCCACAGGTTTGCAGTCTCTAGGTAGTTTTCAGATTTTGTCAGGACGCTGTTGGACAGCCCCGACGCTACTAGGCGATGTTCTCTATGTACGGGACGATAAGGAGATAGCGGCAGTCGGGCTAGCTTCTCTGACTCAAAAGCCCTGACCTATCCGATAGGAGGAGATTTCAGAGATCTATGAACCGCTCTTTGGCTTTCGGCGCACCGGAAAACTCGCTTACCTGTACACAGTGGATACCCGCTTCGATAGAGGAGGTCTTCCCATTTTTTGAAGACCCGCATAATTTGCAAAAAATTACGCCCCCTGAAATGGGCTTCCACATCCTCTCTGTGCAACCCAACACTATCCAGACGGGAACGCAAATCGTCTACCGCCTTCGCTGGATGGGTATCCCGTACCAGTGGCATACGCTTATTCAGGAGTGGGTACAGGGAACGCAGTTTGTAGACACTCAAGAGCGAGGTCCCTACATCCTTTGGCATCATACGCACACTTTTGAGGTTTGCGGAGGAGGGGTTCTAATGACGGACACGGTGCGTTATCGCGTGCCCTTAGGCTGGCTAGGCGTGTTGGCGCACCGCCTTATCGTCCGCAGTCAGGTGGAGGCGATTTTCGAGTTCCGCCGCAAACGCATAGCAGAGTTTTTCTCCGCAGGCAACATCTACACGCAGATGCCCGCCAGTGATTGAACCGCAGTCCATAACACCAACTACTCACAACCACGAGGTAAACCATGAAAACTAATCATCTTGTTCGTTTCGGCGCAATAGTAGCACTACTTAGCCTCTCCTCTTTTGCGAAGGCGGAGGACTGGGGACAGTGGCGAGGTCCCAAACGAGACGGACACATTGCGGGCTTTACCGCTCCCTCTGTCTGGCCCCAAAAGCTGGCAAAGCAGTGGTCAGTGAACGTTGGTGAAGGACACTCTTCGCCTATCATCGTGGGCAATCGCGCCTATGTCTTCGTTCGGCGCGGAGAGAGCGAGTGGACACTCTGCCTCAACATGGCGAATGGCAAAGTTATTTGGGAAGACAACGTAGCTGCCCCCTTCGATAGTGTTATCTTTCCCGCACAACGATTGGGAAAAGCCCCACGCTCAACACCGCTCTACCACGATGGGAAGCTCTACACGACAGGAATCAATGGGCTAATAACCTGCTTCCAAGCAAATACTGGCGGAATTATCTGGCGCAAAGACTTCTCAAAGGCGTTCCCTACGCCCATGCCGGTTTGTGGAGCCGCCCTCTCACCGCTGATTGATGGCAAGCGAATCTATGTTCATGTAGGGCATGAAGACAGAGGGGCATTTTTAGCACTAGACAAAGACACAGGCTTAGAGATATGGAAATGGACAGGCGAAGGACCCGGATACACCTCTCCCGTTCTGGCGACGATAGGCGGAACTCGTCAACTCATTACGGCTTCGCACAATATGTGGATAAGCCTCTACCCTGAAAACGGGCAACTTTTGTGGAGCATGAAGGTGCGGCAAAACTACTTTAACCACAACTCCATCACGCCCGTTGTTAAAGGGGATGTTGTCTATTGCGGAGCGAACCAACGCCCGACCTTTGCACTCCGAGTCTCCAAAACGGGAGGGAAGTGGGTCTCTGAGAAGATATGGGAGACCCGTGATGTCACAATGTCCACCTCTAGCCCCGTCCTTACTGGGAATATGCTCTATGCTGTGAATGAGAAGCGACGCGGGCAGGTCGTGTGTATGGCGGCGGATAGCGGCAAAATTATTTGGGAGTGTCCTGGTAACAAAGGAGAGAACGTTACGCTCTACGATGCGGGGTCGTGCGTGTTAGCGTTTGCGAGCGGGGGCGAGATGTTCGTCTACACCAAAAAGGCAGATGGGCTACAAGAGGTCGCCCGCTATGAGGTTGCCGATAGTACGATGTGGTCTAGCCCCGCTATTTCGGGCAGTAACATCCTTGTGAAAGGGGCTAGCACGCTCACACTCTGGAAAACCCCCTAAAGCGTTACTGCTTTCACCTCTGTGCCTACCATAGTACTGATATTGAGCGAAGCGATTTCCAATGAAGCCCCTTTCTCTATAAAAAGAAAGTAACTACTCACGATTCCCTCTTCGACATATTTTTCTGAAAGCACCTGTTTACCCATTCGGGAAAATGGCAGTTTTCAAGAAACTTTTGGGATTAGGGACAAAAGTTTCTTGTTTTATGCCACTTTCTCGTTCGGGAAAATGGCGGTTTTCAGGAAATTTTCCGCAAAAACGGAGCGTGAGTCGTTACAAAAGAAAAGGGGCTTCACAACAAATCCGAACCTACCTCTTACCGCTTTGTCAAGTCTAGTTGAGAGATACCCACTACGGAAACACCATTCGTGGTCTGTATTGAGCCAACCATATGACTTCGCGCATCCAAAGACAGCACCCCCGTATAGAGGTTTGAAGTAGTGGGGTACGCGAGCGTTATGCTGGTCGCCCCTGCATCGCTAATAGTGCCGCTCAAAACAGCACTCGTGCCTCTGGTAGCGTTGGCAAGCGTGCCGGTAATCGCACCGTTGCTTGAGACAGTTGTCGTAAGCGTTCCTTGTTGTCCGTTCCCTATATCTACCCAAGTACCGTCAAAAGTACCCGCAAAGCGCGAAACAGTAGCGGTATTGTTGCCTGATCCGCTACCGCATGCACACAAAATACAACCCAACACAAGTACAAAAAAGAGCATACCACTGCGTCGCATAGTACAAAACTCCTCCTGATAACCCCGATATATTCGCCCAAAACGGGGTAATAGTTCGCCATCTGCTTTTCGTTTATAGCTACGGCATCCACTATCTTACAAAAAGAACGTCGTTGTGTCAAGGCGAGAGGCGAAAATTAAGAAATAAGGTATAGGGTGTGACT
>Ga0114969_10004120_pt1 | contig 11535 bp, 8 predicted proteins | sample M_130807_MF_Meta_FD_87316 | JGI IMG/M metagenome (GOLD analysis project Ga0114969, IMG submission 87316) | Freshwater microbial communities from Lake Montjoie, Canada to study carbon cycling - M_130807_MF_MetaG | ecosystem: Environmental > Aquatic > Freshwater > Lake | place: Lake Montjoie...
CTATCCCGGCGACGTGACTCAACGTCTGCTGTATCGTTTGAGCCCGGCCTTTCATGGGGGCGGGATGCCACGCCTGGACATATCGCTGCTCTCGGCGCGCGTCGCGAAGGGCGGCGGATTCGGCAAAGATGTCAAACGTCCCAGTGGCTATCGCTTCTCGGCCGATCATGCGCCGAAATATTTTCGCGATTGCGACATCGCTATCGTCACCAGGCTTTCCGATCATCTGGATATCAATCATTTTTCCCATCAACCCGTCACAGCGGAGCTCCTTCGGGAAATCGTGCAGACGGGGCGCGCCTATTGGCTGGAGGATCTGGAACGGCCGCCGCTGCGATGGGGCGAAGCGCGCACAGGCCGGCTGGAATGGCGCTATTCCGGCAAGCAAACGATCACCGCATTTGGTGGTTGCGGGAACGATAACGCTGAACGACGAACCGCCCATCTATGTCGATGTGGAAAATTGTTTGGTTGGACCGGTGGAGCAGGGGCTGCCGCCGCGTTTGAGCTATCAACTCTTGTCGGCGCCCCCCATTCCGCGCAGCCAGATTGGGGAAGTATCGCGCCGTCTAAGCCAGACGCTGCCGAGCGAGCATCACGGATTTCTTCCGGCGGCGCCGGTAGCCGCGATCCCGATTCAGGAGGATCCCGTCCCCCTTCTGCGTCTGACGCTGGTGCGCATGGACACCCACGGGTATTTTTATCGTGACAGGCCCGACCGGATGCCGCTCGCGCGTCTGAGTTTCCGCTATGGCCCCATTGAGATCGATCTTTTCGAAAGGGCAAATGCGGTCGAGGCGTTCCTGGACGGCCAAATCTATGCCGTTGCGCGGCGGCGCTCGAAGGAAAAGGGCGCGGTCAAGCAGTTGACCGATCTCGGCTTCGTCGCGGCGCGATCGGTTTATCCCTTTCTTGACGGTCATCATGCTCACGATTTGACGTTTGCCAAATCGCACGATTGGCTCAGTTTCTTGAATCTACACGTTGCGCGCCTTCGGGCGGACGGTTTTGAGGTTCGTATCGACGACAGCTTTCCCTATCGGCTGGCGGAGTCGTCCGGCACATTCGACGCGGAATTTGAAAGCAGCGGAATCGATTGGTTCGATCTGACCCTCGGCGTCGAGATCGAGGGCGAACGGCATGACTTGGCTCCGCTTCTCGCCGCGCTTGTCGTTTCGCCGGATTTCTCCGCGGACCGGGCCAAACAACTCGCCGAAAAGGACGAGCACTTTTTTCTGCCGCTTGCCGATGGGCGCCATGTTGCGCTGGCGGCCAGCCGCTTCCTTCCGCTGATCCTCGCCCTTCACGATCTGCGGCTGAGCGGGGTGTTCCTCGACGCAACGCGAAAGATCAGGCTTTCCCGCGCCGATATCGTTCCGCTTCTGGAGCATGAGCGGGAAGATTTCACGTTCCGCGGTGCGGACGGGGTGCGCCATCTTGGCCAGCTGCTTCAGACCCGCGGCTTGACCGCGCCGCAATTGCCCGATGGCTTCCGCGCCGAACTTCGCCCGTATCAAGGGCAAGGCGTTGCGTGGCTTGAATTGCTACGCGAAAGCGGACTCGGCGGGGTACTGGCCGACGATATGGGCCTGGGTAAAACTGTCCAAGTTTTGGCGCTGCTGGCATTGGAGAAGGCGCGCGGTCATCTCGACAGGCCCTCGCTTGTGGTGGCGCCGACAAGCCTGATGACCAATTGGGTCGACGAGGCGCGAAAGTTCGTGCCGGATCTGAAGGTACTGGTGCTGCAAGGCGCCGCCCGCAAGCAGAATTTCTCCCTCATTGGCGAGCATGATGTGGTGCTGAGCACCTATCCGCTGATCGCGCGCGATCAGGAAATATTGCTGACGCAGGATTGGCACATGGTTATTCTGGACGAGGCGCAGACCGTCAAAAATCCGAATGCCGCAACAAGCCGTTTGCTGCGCGGCATCAAGGCAAGACACCGCTTTTGCTTGACCGGAACCCCGATGGAAAATCATCTGGGAGAGCTGTGGTCGATCATGAATTTCGTCAATCCCGGATATCTTGGCGATAAGACGGAATTCGCCCGCCGGTGGCGTAACCCGATCGAGAAGCATGGCGACGCCGCGCGCTCGGTGGCATTGGCCCGGCGCGTGAAGCCGTTTCTTCTACGCCGGACAAAAGCGGAAGTCGCCGCCGAGCTTCCGCCGAAAACAGAAATTGTGGAGCGTGTATCGCTGGAGGGAAGTCAGCGCGACCTCTACGATTCCATCCGCTTGTCGATGTCCGATAAGGTCCGCAAGGCGATTCAGGAACGCGGTCTGGCAAAAAGCCATATCGTCGTGTTGGAGGCGCTGCTCAGGTTGCGGCAGACCTGTTGCGATCCTGCTCTCCTGAAACTCAAAGACAGGGTTGCGCGGCCTTCCGCCAAGCTCGACCGCCTGATGGAAATGGTGCTGGAACTGTTGAGCGAAGGGCGAAAGATCATCGTCTTTTCGCAGTTCACCTCGATGATCGATCTCATCCGCGTGCGCTTGGATGCGGCGCACATCCGTTACGAGCTGCTGACGGGACGGACCACCGACCGAAAAAGCGCCATCAATGCTTTCCAGACCGGCGTCGCCGATATCTTCCTCATCAGCCTTAAAGCCGGTGGTGTTGGACTTAACCTGACAGCGGCAGACACGGTGATTATTTTCGATCCCTGGTGGAACCCGGCGGTTGAGGAACAGGCCATCGACCGCGCCCATCGTATCGGGCAGGACAAGCCGGTCTTCGTCTATCGGCTGGTGGCCGAAGGATCGATCGAAGAGAAGATGGATGCACTCAAAGCGCGTAAGCGCGCTCTCGCTGACGGCTTGTTTAGCAGCGACGGAACTATCGGCTCGGCTCTGACGGAGGCGGATGTGCGTATGCTGTTCGACGAATAGATGCCCGGCGAAAGCGGGCGCCGTGGAACTTAGCGGGGTACCCGCCGTTTCCGCTGGAACAAGAGCGGAGATACCATGACCACACCGGCCGAATTGGAAGAGAAGTTCTGGAAAGCCCTGAAATCCGACATGACGGTGATGCTGGGTATCAGTGGCGTCGATGACAGCCATACACGGCCGATGACGGCGCAGTTCGAGCACGACGACCGCGGCCCGATCTGGTTTTTCACCTCCAGGGAGAACGAGTTGGTGCAGAACATCGACGGTTCTGTGCGCGCCATTGCGACGTTCGTGTCGAAGGGCAATGATTTGTTTGCCTCCGTACATGGCACGCTGCAGGTCGATACCGACCGGGCCGTCGTGGACCGGTTGTGGAACCGTTATGTTGCGGCTTGGTACGACGGCGGGAAGGACGACCCCAAGCTGGCTTTGTTGCGGTTCGATCCGGAAGAGGCGCAGATTTGGGATGCGTCGAGTTGGATCGCGGGCGTCAAGATGATGCTCGGGTTCGATCCGAAGAAGGATTATGAAGACAAAGTCGCCCGCGTCGGCCTGCACTAGCACGGCAAGCTCCTCTCCTGCGCAACGGGGGAGGGGTGCCCATCCAAGCCCCATAAGAAGAGCGCCGCCTGAAATTCAAAATGCGTCGCCACCCCTAGCCAGCCCGCGCGGATGCCATTAAGCGAAGGTGCTAAGTTCGGCCCATAAGATAACGGGGATTGGGATGCGCAAACTGCTCGGGATTCTGTTGCTGGCGACCGCGCCGGTTGGTGTTTACGCCGCCGAGAACAGCCTGAGTTGGGCCTATCCGTCGGAGCCGCCGCCCGGCACCCCCAATGCCGATGCGTTGGCGCCAGGCAAACCCGTCAATCAGGCGCTGATCGCCACCACCTACACGGGCCTTCCGCGTATGCCCGAAGTGGTCGCCAAGGGTAAGCCGCTGCCGTGCATGCAGTGCCACCTTGCCAATGGCGGTTCGCATCCGGAATCGGCGGCTTTGTCGGGCCTGTCCGCCAATTACATCATCGAACAGGTACATGCGTTCCGCGACGGCGACCGTGCCGACGTGCGCACGGGCCGCATGGTTCAGGCCGCCAAGCTGGCCAGCGAAAAGGACATCAAGGAAGCGGCGGAATATTTCGCGGCCATCGGGCCCGATCGCCAGAAATGGGTGAAGACTGTCATCGGCAACGAAGTGCCGAAGGGGCCCGCGCCGTTTGGGGGCGGCGGCTTCCGCTACCATGCGCCGGACGGCGGCATGGAGCCGCTGCCTGCCGGCATGGTCGTTGAAGTGGCAGAGAACGACGACCTCGTGCGCGCCCGCGATCAGATCGACGGCGGCTTTGTGCAGTACGTCAACGCCGAAGACATGGCGCTCGGTGAGAAAGTTGCAAATGACGGTGCGTGCGGCACGTGCCACGGCGTCGATTTTAAAGGCAAAGGCGATGTGCCACGCCTCGCCGGACAGCACTCGCTCTACATGATCCGCCAGTTGAAGGACATGCAGACCGGCGCGCGCAAGGACAAGGCCGTGGCGATCATGAAACCGATCGTCGCCAAATTGTCCGACCGCGAAATGGTGGCCGTCTCCGCGTATCTGGCATCGAAGACGCCCTAAGCGCGGACCAGCTGAGTCTCGCCGTTACGCGGGGCCGTTGATGACGCGCAAGAATGCAGCACCATAGCGCACGAGTTTGGCCTGACCCACGCCCGGTATGGTCGCGAGTTCGTCCAACGACTCCGGCTGCCGTGCGGCCATTTCCGCGAGCGTCCTGTCGTGGAAGATGACGTAAGGCGGCACGTTCTGCGCCTTTGCCAATTCCATCCGCCGCGCGCGCAGCTTCTCGAAAAGCGCCCGATTGGCGGCAGGCAGTTCTTGCGTTGCCTCACTGCCGGAGGATGTACGCCGTCCCTTGGCGCGTTTGAACACCCGTAAGTTCAACGCCGGTTTGTCGCGCAGGAACTGGCGGCCCTCGGGTGAGATGGACAAGCCGCCGCCCTCCGTCGCAGCCACGCCGATCAGACCGCGCCCCAAGAGTTGACGCACAATGGAGCGCCATGTGTTGCGGTCGTACTCCTTGCCGATGCCGAAGGTGGAAAGCTTATCGTGGCCAAGACTTTCGACACGCGCATCGGTTGCGCCCAACAGCACGGAAATCACATGCGTCTGCCCGAAACGCTCCCCCGTGCGATAAATGCAGGACAGTAGCTTCTGGGCCACCACGGTGCCGTCGAACATATCCGGTGGATCCAGGCACACATCGCAATTTCCGCACGGCGCACAATCGTCGCCGAAATAGCGCAACAGCATCTGCCTGCGGCAGGTGCAGGATTCGGCAAACCCGAGCAGCGCATTCAGCTTGTGATGCTCCACGCGCTTGCGTGCTTCGGGGGCTTCCGACTCGTCGATGAAGCGGCGGCGCAAGGCGATGTCTTCCGCGCCGTAAAGCATCAGCGTTTCGGCCGGCAGGCCGTCGCGCCCGGCGCGGCCGGTTTCCTGATAATAGGCTTCGATGCTTGAGGGCAGATCGGCATGCAGCACAAACCGCACATCGGGTTTGTCGATGCCCATCCCGAAAGCGATGGTGGCAACCATAATCACGCCTTGGTCGAGCTGAAAGCGCCGCTGATTTTGCGCGCGCGCCTTCATCTCCATACCCGCGTGATAAGGCAGCGCGGTAAACCCGTGCTCGCTCAGGGTAATGGCGACCTCATCCGTTTTGCGCTTGGACAGGCAATAGACGATGCCGCTCTCGCCTTTGCGCGGCGCGAGAAAACGCAGGATCTGCTGCGTGGTGTTCATCTTCTCCGCAACGGCATAACGGATGTTCGGCCGGTCGAACCCGGCGATGAAACTGTTGTCTTCGCCGAGTTTCAGATGCTCGACGATCTCGGTCCTGGTCGGCGCATCCGCCGTGGCGGTCAGCGCAAGCCGAGGCACCTCAGGGAAAACTTCGGCAAGGCAATCGAGCGCGCGATATTCGGGACGGAAGTCATGCCCCCATTGCGAAAGACAATGGGCTTCGTCGACCGCGATCAGCGAGAGTCGCATGGACTTCAACCGGCTGAGCGTTTCCGGCTTCAACAGCGTTTCCGGCGCCATGTACAGAAGCTCCAGTTCGCCCCGCTCGATGTCGTTCCAGAGCAAATCCTTTTCCGAGCCCCAAATCCGCGAATTGAGCGCCGCCGCTTTGATGCCCGCCTGCCGGAGCGCCGCCACCTGATCTTCCATCAGCGCAATCAAGGGCGAAACGATGAGCCCCATGCCGGGGCGAACCAATGCGGGAATTTGGTAGCAGAGCGATTTTCCGCCGCCCGTCGGCATCAAGACAAAGGCGTGGTTGCCCGCGATCACATGATCGATGATCTCGCGCTGCCGGTCGCGAAAGGAATCGTAGCCGTAGACTGCCTTCAGAATGGAAAGTGGATCAGCCGGCACGGAACCTCCATCGCGCCACCGAGTCGGAGCTGCGAACAGCGACCCATAACGGGGCCGTCGCGGAGAAGCCAGTTAAGACGCCTATCCAGCCGCTTCTTTGCGATAGGAATCGTCGAGCACTGTCAGCGCGCGGGATGCGTGGTCCGCGCCAAGCCCGGCCTTCTGCATCAGCTCCACGGTTTTGGCGAACGCAGCGTCGGGGATCGAAAGATCATCCGGGAAGACGCGCATCTGCCGCATATAGTCCAGCGAAAGCCGTCCGTATTTGCCTTCCGCATGGATGACTTCGGCCATAAGCGTCAGCAGCGGGGCATCGTTTGCCGAGTCGTTCATCCAGGCTGTTGCCTGGATCAGGGCGCGCAGAAAGCCGGCGATGGACGCGCGGTTGCTCTCCGCCCAGCGCCTGTCCACGATGAGGGCGGTAAACGCGATTTCGGGAATGTAATTCGTCACTTCGCCGAGATTGTGAAAGCCCGCATCTTCGGCAATGAAGTTGAGCGGAATGAGTTGCACCGCCGCATCGATGGTTCCCGCCTGCAACGCCGTCCAGCGCGCGGGATGCAATCCGACCACATTGAACGTGTAATCGCCGGGATAATCCAGCCCATGCTGCCGCAGCACCTCCATTGTGTAGAGCGCGGTGCCTTCGGTGAGGGACGAGGTGCCAAGAACAGCGCCTTTTAAATCTTCGACCCGGTTGAAACGTGGATTGGCGATAAGAGAAAGCGGCAGCCGGTTCACATTCGCGGCGATCACCCGCAGGTTGCCGCCCGTAACTGCGTCGCGAATGGCGCCTTCGGGGGGCGTTATCGCAACGTCCAGCGCGCCCTCTTTGATGGCGGCGGTCGCTTTGTCGACGCTGGGCAACAAGGTCGTTTCAACTTCGACGCCGTTCTTAGCGAACAATCCCTGCCGTTCCGCCACATAGACCGGCAGAAAATTGAAACCTATCCCGCCCGCCGCAATTCTGATCCGCGCCATGCCAGCCCCCGTTTGTCTGAGGCAACTTACCTCAGCCGGAGCATTCGTGCATTCGCCGCGCAGACGACCGTGCTTACCGACATCAGAATCGCGCCAACTGCTGGGCCGAGCACGATCCCAAACGACGCCAATGCACCGGCCGCGGCGGGAATGGCAATGACATTGTAGCCGGTGGCCCAGATCAGGTTCTGGATCATCTTGCGATACGTCGCCCGCGACAATTCGATAATCGCCGCCACATCGTTGGGATTGCTTTTGACCAGGATGATATCGGCCGCTTCAATGGCGACATCTGTGCCGGCGCCGATCGCAATGCCGACATCGGCTTGCGCGAGGGCTGGGGCATCGTTTACGCCGTCGCCCGTCATCGCGGTGACAAATCCGCGGGCCTGAACCTCTTTGATCTTGGCGACTTTCTGTCCGGGCAACACTTCCGCGATGACTTCATCCAGGCCGATGTCTTTTGCCACCCATTCCGCGACTTCCTTTTTGTCGCCAGTCAGCATGATGCAGCGAATGCCCATGGATTTCAGGCGCGCAATCGCCTCCTTGGATTCCGGGCGCACGATATCGGCCAGCGCAATGGCGCCCGTCAGCCGGTCATCTATCAAGACAAAGATGACCGTCTTTCCCTGGGCGCCAAGACCGGCAATGCGCGGGTCGTTGGGCGTTATGTTGTTTTCGCGCAAGTAACCGGGGCTGACCGCCTTCACGGTTTTGCCCTGCACAGTGCCTTCCGCGCCTTTGCCGGGAATGGCGAGGAAGTTGTCGACGGGCCATTTCTGTTTCGCGTCTTTGACGATGCCTCGGGCGATGGGGTGTTCGGAGTTCTGCTCGATGGACGCGGCATAGGCGACCAAATCGTCCGCGGTCACGGCGTCGTCGAAGACCAGAACGTCGGTGATGCCGAATTCGCCCTTGGTCAGCGTGCCGGTTTTGTCGAAGACGATCGCCTGCGTTCGGCGAGCTTCCTCGAACGCCGAGCGGTCGCGGATCAGAAGTCCGTTGCTTGCGGCAATAGACGTTGAAACAGCTACGACAAGCGGTACGGCAAGCCCCAGCGCGTGGGGACAGGAGATGACAAGCACGGTGACCGCGCGCTCAATCGCGAATGCCAGGGGTTCCGTCGTGAATACCGCCCAGACGAACAGCGTGATCGCGCTGACGGACAGCGCGGATACGGTGAGCCAGAACGCGGCGCGGTTGGCGAGGTCCTGCGTGTGGGATTTGCTCGCTTGCGCCTCCTGCACCAGCCGGATCACACCGGAGAGAAAGCTGGCGGAACCCGTGTGTTTGACTTCGATTTCGACCGCGCCTTCGCCATTGATGGCGCCGCCGATGACCTCATCGCCCGGACGTTTTGGCACAGGCTTGGATTCACCGGTAAGCATCGCCTCGTTGGCGGAGGTTTCGCCTTTGACGATCACGCCGTCCGCGGGCATTTTTTCGCCCGGCTTGACCAAAAGACGCTCACCGCCTCTCAGGCTGTTCACGGCCACATCTTCGGCGCTGCCATCCGCCTTCAGCAGATGTGCTGTCTCGGGCATCAACGCGGCGAGGGATTCGAGGGCTTTCCCCGCGCCCATGACCGATTTCATCTCGATCCAATGGCCCAACAGCATGATGTCGACGAGGGTCACGAGTTCCCAGAAGAAATCGTTGCCCGGAAGTCCGAACACGGTCGCCACGCTGTACAGAAAGGCAGCCGTAATGGCGACGCCGATCAGCGTCATCATGCCGGGATTACCTGCCCGGATTTCCTGGCGAAGCCCATTGAGGAATGACCAGCCTCCGTAGAAAAACACGACGGTTGAGAGGGCGGTCACAACGTAAGTGTCACCAGCGAAGCGCCACATGTCGCCTGCGCCGATCATGTGCTGGATCATCGGCGAAAGCGCGAGCACCGGAAGCGTCAGGACCAAACAGAGCCAAAACCGCTTTTTGAAATCCGCAACCATATGGCTGTGATCGTGACCGCCATGCGCCCCATGGCCTTGATGAGCCGAGTGATCGTGCGTCATCCCTGTGGCGGCGTGCTCATGGTGCGGATACGCCGGACTTTGTTCCCGGTTAGGGTCCTTAGGATGGTCGCCGTGATGGTGTTCCGCCATGATTCCCATTCAGGTCTGTGCCAGCGTGTCTTTGGCTGCTTGCTGGATAACGCGCAGAATAGCAAAATCTCATCAACGCGCGTTGATCCATGACAAGTGACCGGGAGCGCCAAAATGTGCCGCAGCCAGATTTGAGGCAGGATTAGATGCGCACAGCGATTGCACTGCGGCACGTCCATTTTGAAGATTTCGGCACGTTCGAGCCGGTTCTTGCGAGCAATGGGTTTGAGATCCGCTATTGCGAAATGGGTGCGGACGATCTGCCGGCAGACGCATTGGAAGCGGACCTTCTCATCGTCCTCGGCGGCCCCATCGGCGTGTACGAGACGAGCGCCTATCCTTTTCTTGTCCAGGAGACAGAGCTGCTTCGGGCCCGTCTAACGGCGGGGCGGCCTACATTCGGTATCTGCCTTGGCGCCCAGCTTATGGCCCACGCGCTCGGCGCGGACGTGGCCCCGACAGGCATCAAGGAAATCGGCTTCTCCTGCCTGTCCCTCACCGCTGCAGGTGAGAACAGCCCGCTTCGTCACTTTCGCGATGTTCCCGTGCTTCATTGGCATGGCGACGCATTCGCAATTCCCGCCGGCGCAGAGCACCTCGCGGCGACACCGCTATGCGCGGCCCAGGCTTTTGCGATGGGGCCCAACATCATGGGTGTCCAATTTCATCCGGAAGTAGATGCGGGGCGTTTTGAGCGATGGCTGATCGGGCACGCTGCGGAATTGTCTGCCGCCGGTATCGATCCTCGCAGCCTGCGCGCCGCCGCCGCACGCTTCGGTGAGCAGCTTCGCGCAGCGGGCCAAGCCATGTTCGCTGAGTGGCTGAACGGCATTGTGTAGTGTCGCAGGGCCTTCCGAAGCCTGGGAAACATCGCTAGTTTTCCGCCCAGTGAGGGCCAGAGCCATGATGAAACCAATCCTAGTCGCCGCGCTGCTGCTTTTCGCCAGCCAACCCGCTTTTGCGGCCGCCTATGACGATGCGTTCGCCGCTTATCAGAAGGGCGATTACCAAACGGCGCTCAAGCTGATGAAGCCGCTTGCGGACGCCGGCAACGTGAACGCCCAATACAATATCGGCGCCATGTACAACGAAAGCCTCGTGAAGCAGGATTACAACGAAGCGGCGAAATGGTTTCAGAAGGCCGCGGCACAGGGGAACGTCTTTGCTCAGGTCGACCTCGGCGTCCTCTACGAATATGGGCGGGGCGTGACGAAGGATTACAAGGAGGCGCTGCGGCTATTCCGTCTTGCTTCCGAGAAGAAAAATCCAACCGCCGAGCTGAACATCGGCTCCATGTATGAGCGGGGCCTTGGTGTACCGCAGGATTACAAGGAAGCGGCCAAATGGTACCGGCTCTCCGCCGATCACGGCAACGCCGACGCGCAATATGATCTGGCGCTGCTTTACATCGCGGGCCGCGGACTGCCTAAGGATGAGAAGCAGGCGGCGGTTTGGTATCGCAAAGCCGCCGACGCGGGCAACCAGAGCGCACAGCTCAATCTCGGCGCGGCCTATTACAGCGGGCAGGGGGTAGCCAAAGACCCCAAACTGGCGCTGAAATATTTCCGCATGGCCGCGCAGTCCGGCAGCGGGCGCGCACAGTTTAATCTGGCGACGCTTTACACGAACGGAGACGGCACCGCGCAGGATCTCTCCCGTGCCCTTATCTGGTTTAATGCGGCAGCCGTGACGCTTACCGGCAATGAAGCGAAAATCGCCGACGAGAACGGCAAGTCCGTCGCGGCCAAGATGACGCGGGAACAACTTGTCGCGGCTCAGCAGATCGGCCGCAAGTGCCAAGCCGGCGACTACAAGGCATGCGACTAACGCGGCGGCGAACCTTGGGTCCACGGGCGCGCCGCTTACACGCGGCGGCATAATCCACAAGACATTTCTTCGCCGGTTTTTGAACGGCGCCACGCCTGCATTGCGGCGCGTCATCGTTTAAGCTGTGGAACATCGTTCTATTGCCTTGCGCGAGAGACGCGGCATCACAATGATCGCGGCCCCACATTCCCGAATCAGGACGCTATAGCTCATGGATATGGAAGCGCCTCGCCAGCTTCCCTACGACGTCGACATCGAGCAGGCTTTGCTCGGTGCGATCTTGGTC
>Ga0114969_10004121_pt1 | contig 11532 bp, 11 predicted proteins | sample M_130807_MF_Meta_FD_87316 | JGI IMG/M metagenome (GOLD analysis project Ga0114969, IMG submission 87316) | Freshwater microbial communities from Lake Montjoie, Canada to study carbon cycling - M_130807_MF_MetaG | ecosystem: Environmental > Aquatic > Freshwater > Lake | place: Lake Montjoie...
AGAAGCTAATGCTGACCCAGAAGTAGCAAAAATTAAACCTGATCTTGAAAAATCAGTGAATGCAGTAGCTGCAGAAAAAGGGGCAGATGTAGCATATGCTGAGAAATATGCAAATTATTTTAAGAAATCAGTTGCAAATAAGTATGGGGAAGGATTTGCTAAATCTGGGATACTTGTTGATTACTTTACTAAGGTTCAAACAAAAGATTAATACTATGTTAAAAGGTAAATTACTAAGTTCAAAGATCAATTTTATTATATCAACTGGAGAATCAATAGTTGATCTAATAAGCTCATCATTTAATTTTGGAAAATCGGGAATGACTAATGGTATCACTGCTGTAAATCAAGATGAAGTAATGCGACCAGACGTACTTTCTGAGAAATTATATGCTACTCAAGAATATTGGGATGTTATTTTAAAATTTAATGGAATATCTAACCCATTTTCACTAGATTTTGGAGAAATATTATTTGCTCCATCTACGAATTCATTAGAAAGATTAATAGTTCCACCGACCAGAGTAGTTGAGAAAGGGACTGAACCTGCTAAGAAGAATGAATCTGCATTAATTAAGCCTAAATCTAAAAAAGATGCACAAAGATTAGAATCAATTAGAACAAAAGTATCTGAAGTAGTTCCGCCAAATGTTAATTTATCTGGAGCACAAAATGTAAAAGTAGTGGATGGAAAAGTTATCTTAGGCGGAGACATGACTCAAACAAGTACAACGAATATTAATCAATCTATTAATAGGGCACGTATTGCAAGCCAATTAAAAAATAATACTAATTTATAATGTATGGCATTTAATCAGATAGTAAAAACGCATATTCAGCCATCTATTAAATTAATTAAATTAGATGATTTTGATAATTCAGCAAAGGCGACAACTCCATCAATTACAGTTAAGTCAGAATCTTCACCTGATTTTTCACAAACCGCTGGTGCATTAAAACCATTTATCAAAATAGGTGGGCAGGTAGTTGATTTTATCGAGTATTTTGTAATAGATGAGTCAGGATTTATTCCAACTATTAGTCTAACTTTTATTGATAATATTGGAGAATTTTCAGGAAGTTATTTTCCAAAAAGAGATTTATTAATTAGTGTTTTCATAAATAATAGTAATCCTAAATTAAAACCAGTAAGATCTGATTATTTAATAACTAGTATAAAGTCTATCCCTTTATCAAATAGAGGACCGAATATTACATTAAGTCAAGATACAACATATATTGTAAAAGGAGAATTATTTGTCCCTCGATTATATAATAATGTATCAAAGAGTTACCCTAATATGACTTCAGTAAATGCAATTAAAAAAGTATGCTCTGACTTAGGTTTAGGATATGCACAAAATGAATTTACGCCAGCTGATACAATGACTTGGATTAATACTAACACGAGTCCATCTAATTTTATTCGTGAAATTGTGAATCATACTTATCAGGATGACGATTCATTTTTTTCAGGATTTATTAGTAAAGAGATGATTATGACAGTCGTTAATGTAAATGAACAGATGAAAAATATTGAAGCAGATTTAACTTTTTCAAACAGTTCAGATACTTTATCTGGTTCTTTAACTCAAACTAATAAGAATAGTACACTATCGGATGCATTATCTGAATCTACTTTTTTAAATTATTTAACTACTTTTAAAAGCAGTGCAAATAAGGCTAATTATATCTATGAGGCAAATCTTATTTCGGATCAAGGCGGAATTCTTAAAACCGAGGGATATAAGAAAAAGATTTATTATTATGATCACTTTGAGAGTGAAAAGAGTAAATTTAAAGACTTCTATACAACTCCATTAAATACTCCAGGCTTATCTGAATCGTCGATGTTAATTCCAGACGATGAAGGATTGGATGAAATTGGAAATAAAAAGTGGATGAATATTAATTATGGAAATACTCATGAACATTGGAATGCAGCTAGAGTATTTAATGCGCATAATTTAAAAGAGTTAGACAAGATAAACTTACGTGTCCTATTAAAAGGAATAAATTTTCAAGTTATCCGAGGATCGATTATTCCAGTAATAATGACTCAATTCATGGCGGAAAAGATAAAAAAGGACATTAGTCCAGACGGTAGCAATAATGTTAATCCAACAAGTGAATTACTGGACCAAGAAGTAGCAGATACTCAACTTAGTGGATGGTATTATGTAAAGGAAGCTAAATATACATTTGATCCAACTGATCCACATCAATTTATAACAGAATTAATATTAGCGAGACGAGAATGGTCACCAAGTAAAATAAAATTTAACGCAAATGCATAATTTTTACGGAATACAAGCAAAAGCTGATTCTTTTAGAAAAGGATACTTATTGGATGCATATGATCAGCCGACATACTTAAGCTTTGCAATAGACTTTAGGTTTGAACAAACAAATTCAGCTATATCTGATGGATTATGGTCAAGTCCTCTATTTGAGAAAGGTGGTGCAAATAATACAAATAGTGCTCAAACTTATTTGGGATCAATCCATCATAAAGATAAAGAAGAGAATTTAGTAAAGTTTAAATCGATACTTGAATATCTTACGTTTAATGCACCATGGTATTTCCAGTCTATTTCTGGATTAGAGTCATTATGGAAAGGCGCTACTAATATGATAAGTGGAAATAAAAGTACAGGAGCAGTATTAACAATTGATACACTTGAAGCAATTGATTTAAGGATAACTGAAATTGCTAATTTATATAGAACTGCAATATATGATAAGCAAAGTATGCGAGAAAGAGTACCAGATAATTTAAGATGGTTTGCAATGGATATTTATATTGCTGAAGCTCGAAATATTAGATATGAACCACTTACTCAATTTAGTAATATGACAAGTGCAATGGGAATTAATACTGGTGGACTGAATAGAGCTGCAACTGAGGTAACATCGGGCCTAGGTTCAATTTCCGGTGGAGCAGATCTAGGAAGCCCAATGAAACAATTTGGATATATTAAATTTAAATGTAGACAGTGTGAATTTGATTTCTCAAGTAGCTTTGCAGGTGGACAGAAGATGTCAGTTATTCCTGGACAGTCTGCAAATACTAATAGTTTCAGTATCAAAGTTGGATATTTTGAAGAAGAGAGTGAATATCATGACAGTAGTAAATTAACTGATGATGGTGTTACATCATCTAGAAGAAATCCATGGAGTGCAATGAATACTGCTGCGAATCTTCAAAATGGAGTAGAGGGAGCATCATTTTTACCGGTCGTTGGAGATTCAATAAGTCAGGCTATTCAAAAAGGTCAACAGAAACTACAATTAATCGGAGGGCTAGTTAATCCTGCACTAGGTGCATCTTTTAATAACCCACCAGCTCGAAACCTAGGAAATATTTATAAGTAAAAGTAATTATGCACGAAAGAAATCATGACATATCAAATAGGGATGTTAATGACCTATTAGATAAACAATTCTTAGGAGTTGTTATGCTAATAGATGATCCCAGAAAGGAAGGTAGAGCTAGAGTAAAGGTACAAACTATCCATGATGATATTCCATCTAAGGATATCCCATGGGCATATCCTAAGAATAAAAGTGTATACTTTGGCCAAGATGGAAAGGCAGGATCAATATCAATTCCTAAAATTGGAAGTATTGTTGCGGTTCGATTTGATAACGGTAATCCATATTCGCCTGAATATTTTGCTATTCATGAATTAGCTGACGATATAAAGGATGAACTTGATACTGAATATGAAGGGTCACACTTTATTCTTTTTGATGGAGATCAAGAATTAAAAATATGGTTTAGTGTAAGTAAAGGACTCACATTATCACTAAAGGATACTTCAATTAATATTGCACCAGATGATAATGGGATTACTTTAGCACTAAAGGATGCAACTATTAATATTGCATCAGATAAATTAATAACTGTTACAACTAGTAATAAAGTAGTTGTAGATAGCCCAACGATTGAACTTGGCACAGGTTTGATTGAATCAATAATAAAAGGAGAAACTTTCCAAAAATTATTTAATAGTCACACACATGTTGGAAATTTAGGAGCACCAACATCACCACCAATGGTTCCACTAAACGGTAGTGAACTAAGCAGAGTAACAAAAACACAATAAAAATATGGCACTTGTACCTGATACATTAAATGTAGCATTAGCTAAAGCATTTAAAGAAGCAATGAAAGAATTTATAGATATTACTAAAAAGAGTAATGCAAAAGACGTTAGTGAGATTGCGATCGCAGCAGCATCAGTTAAATTTGCGCTAACTGCCTCTGCAGCGATAGACACATATATAAGAACAGCAACTATTATAATTCCACTAGGGCAAGGGGTACAGACAGTTCCATTAACTGGTACAGGATCAACAATTACTCCATCGTTACCTGCAATAATTGCCTAATTTGTAATATTATTATCGGATTTAAATTTTTCCCAATTAGTGTGAGGCATTAAATCTGGAAATCTCTCTCCATTATTACATGATTGAGTCACATATAGTTTTCCTGGAAGATTACAACCACAATATACACAATATCCCAATTTCATACACTCATCTTTACATATCTGAGAACGATATGCAACTTGTTCTTTTTCATGTTGTGCAAGAAGATGAAACTTATCACCGAACATTTTAATATTACCTTCAATGAATTGAAGGATCTTAGTAGGTGTTATTTTCATGATTTTAAAAGAAGTTTTTCATTTTTCGTTAATCGTCTAGCCTCATAGCCTCCTCTAGAGTTATTTATCAAGTCTAAACTATGAACCAAGTAGGATAATTCATTAGATTCACTAGAAAAGGTTAAATAAGATGTCTCGTTTAATTTGATAGAATATTCAATAAATTCTGCGCCTAATGTAGAAGCTGATATTAATAAATTAACATTATTTTCATTACATTGAGTAAAACCAGTTTCATATCTCTTTGAGAATTCTGATGAAATATGTTGAAGATAAGTTAAGTAATCTAGTTTAATATCTTCATATACTTCATGGATAAGAATATCAGGTTGAGCAATATTAATTGAATTATCGATTTGACTTTGCGTAGAAAGCCCAGTATAAAGGATAACATAATCTGCACATTCTTTTACATAATTAATTAACTTATAATCTTTAATTAAATTAGATGGAATTGCTGAAATATAACCAGATTTTCCATTAGGTAATTTATTATAATATGGCCTAGTAAAATCAATAACTTTAATTGAAGTTGCAATAGGAATCCATGAAATATTATTGGCTCTACATATTTCGTCAAATTCATCACATCTTTTACTATCTAAACCAATAATCTTCTCTATATCTAATTTAATATATGATATTCCAGTAGAAGACAATCTTCCTATTATTGTATTAAGTATCTCAATTGACTCTATGTTAGTCGGATACTCCCATATAATGTTTACACAGACTTTAATGTTTTTCATAATAGAACCTTTTATTTTTTTATTATACAATATAAGAAGATTAAGTTTATAAAAAAGCTATAGTTAATGGATCATTATTCAATATTAGGAGTCTCTCAATCTGCAACATCGGAGGAAATAAAGAAAGCATATAGAAAGTTAGCTTTAAAGTATCATCCAGATAAAACAGATGGAGACAAAGCATCAGAAGAGATATTTAAAAAAATATCTGATTCATATACTATTTTAGGTGATGTTGAAAAGAGAAGAAAATATGATGGTAGTAAATTTAGTAATCAAAGAACAACTAGAGGACCTGAAGCAAACGGCTTTAATTTTGAGGACTTCGTAAATAACTTTGGATCAGGTGACTTTAGAAAAAGAGGGTCAGATAATGCTAGAAAAACTCAAGGTAAGACTCATCCTAAGCCACCATCATCTGATCATTTAAATATTTATGTACATGAAAAAATTACACTATCTGATGCAATGGTAGGTAAAAAGATTGAACTTAAGTTTACTAGAGAAAAGATTAATTATACAGGTAAAGCCGGTAATTTATTAACTTATGATAAGGAAACTGAAGAAAAAGATATCGTTGTTACAATTAATCTAAGAAGTAAATATATTATAATTAAAGAGGATTTAGGTAAAAAAATAATATCTGCACGAGTTCCTAAATTAGGAAACGAAGAAGTAGCAAGTCAATTAAATATTTGGGGAGATATTGAACAAGCTCCATTAATTGGAGATTTACATGTAATTATTGAGTTAGATATTCCAGATAACATTAAGATTGATGGAAATTCAATTATTCAAAATGTTTCGATTCCATTAAGTAAAGTTATATTTAATGATGATAAAATAAAAATAGAGACTGTAAATAATAAAAAATATGAAGTTGATTTCAGTCGACCTGTATCTACTACAAATTTAAAATTTACAATTAATAACGAAGGATTAATTGATGACAAAGGAAACTTAGGAAAATACTTAGTACACTTTAGTGTTATTTTACCAAGCATTGATCTACTTAACTTAGAAGATACAGATAAATTAAAATCAATAATCTTAGATTGCGAAACTAAATCTTAAAAAATTTTAATTAGCCTTTAATAAATAATAAAAAATATTCTAGGCTTAGATGAATCAAAATTCAGGACAAGTTAATAATAACGATTGGGTACTAATCGTTGAAAATGTTGGAGAAAATCTTAAAGTACAAGAATCATCCTCAAATGGAACAGTACTTGAAGGAGTTTGTGCAGTATTTGGCGAAATGAATAATAATCGTCGAATTTACGAAAAATCAGAATATCTTCCTCATCTTACTTATTTACAAGACAAGATAGCTAAGAGGCAGCTAGTAGGAACAGTTGATCACCCTCAACATTTTGAACCAAAGTTAAGTGAAGCTTCTCATATTATTGAAGGATTAACTTATGATGGAGGAAATAAAGTATACATCAAAATAAGATTACTTGAAAATACGCCACATGGTAAATTAGCAAAAGCGTTACTTGAAGGAGGAGTTCAATTATCTACATCATCTAGATCAGCCGGTCAAGTAAGTGAAAGCGGATATGTTAAATTACAAAGAATTTTTACCTATGATTTAGTAGGTGAACCTGGATTTACTGAAGCAATTTTACGTAAAACGATTAATGAATCATTAAAGAGTGATTTTTCAATGATTAACGAAAGTTATAATGAGATGAAAGAAAACTCGTATGTTAATACTGCCGGATTAGTAGATATTTCAGAAAGTTTAAATTTCGCAGATAATTTTAAAGTTTATAAGATAAATAAATTAGAAAATAGTTCAGGAATACAAATCCAAGGAACTTTGCAAGAACAAAAAAATAATAACCCAATGGCCGAGTTTGTAACAAAAGAACAAATGGATACATATTCAGAAGTTCTTAAAAACCAATTTAATGGTATTAAGAAAGAACTTAAAAATCATAAATCTATTCTTGAATCTGCTCAAGGCGGAACTGATCAATCTGAATTGGTCAATTTTGTTAATTACTTAGCAGAATCATTAGAGGGAGTGATTAACTTTACAGATTATCTTTCTAACAAATTAAATGAATCAGTTCGTTATACTGAGCACGTAGCTGAAACTACTAATAGTGCAATTGATTACTCTTCTTATTTAGGAGAAAAATTAAATCAATCAGTTAATTACCAAGATTACTTATCTGAAAAAGTAAATCAGACTATTAACTATTCTGAGTACATTAAAGAAAATGTAAATAATTCAGTTAAATACCAAAACTATTTAGCTGGTGAATTAGATAAAAATATTCAATATACTGAATATGTTGCTGAAGGAGCTAATCGCGGAATAGAATTCGCAGAATACCTTTCTGAAAATATTAATCAAAATCGTGATTATTCACAATACATAGCAACTAAACTTGGTGAATCAATTGGATATTCTGAATATCTTGCTGAATCTCTAACTGATGGAACCACTTTAAATAAAAGAAACATTATGGGTGGAGTAAGTAAGTTAAACGAATCTTCTATTGATTCTTTAATTTCAAAAGTAGATCAAGTAATTACTGAAGTAAATGATAATTCATCTAAAGCAGTTCTTGAAAATAAATACCCATTCTTAAAAGTTATGGGAGAAGCAAATAAAAAATCTTTCTTTGCTTTAGAGTCAGATACTAAACAAGCAATTGTTGAAGCTTTAAATGGTGCAATATGGTTCAATGAGAATGATGTAGCAGGTATTATGGAAGCAGTAGTAAATCATAAAGAACAAAATATTCCTACTTATATCAGATTCATGCCAGCGGAATACAAACCAACTTGGAATGAAATGAATGAAGGTGAGAAAAGTAGAATTCATGCAAAAGCACAATTATACACAGTAAATACTCCATATCAAGTTAAAGCATTTTGGGATGATATTGATATGAGAGGTGTTAATGAAAGACTTGAAATTTATAAACATAATACAAAAATGGAAAAACAACTCAACGAAAGCCAAAGTACAGAAGGCCTAGTACCTGTAGAACAGGTTGTTGAGATGCAGAGAGGTTACTCTCAAGGTTACTTAGAAATGATGCTTAGAGGCGCTAATTCTAAATTGTAACAAATAAATATAAAAAAATCATTTTAACAAATGGCACGTACTAAAATTTTTAAACGTTCAAGCGATTCACGCTTAACAAACACGTGGAAGCCTATTTTGGAAGCAAATGGTGCAGATCTTACTAAGACTCCATGGTTAGCTGAATATGCTCACAATCACGCTATCTTTGATAACACTACACCACTTTTCGAAAACACAGCTCCAGGTGTATTTTTTCAAACACCAGGTTCTTTAGGTGGTTATATGGGTAACCCAGTTGCTCCGACTTCAGGTCAAACTCCTTTTTCAAATGGTGCTAAAAACGCTTATTCTGATTCAGGATCAGGAGATAAATTTCCATCATTGTTACCAGTTGCAATTCAAGTTGCTGCTAAAACAATCGGTTTTGATTTAGTTCCAGTTATCCCTATGGATTCTCCAGTAGGATTCTTACCTTACTTAGATTACTTATATGCAGGTGGTAGAACTTCAGGTTCAGCATTTGATCCATATATGGTAAAATTAGAAGGATTAAACGCATCTAAATTTGTAGGTACCCTTACACCTGGTGATGCAGTTACTGTTGCAGGTGGTGATTTCACAGCGGATTTCGTTGGTTACTCACGTGTAGATGGTACAGTAATCATTAAAATTATTAATGATGGTTCTGTAAATGGTGGAACTACTCCGGCAGATGAATATGCAGGACAGACAGTTACTATTGGTGCTATTGCATCAACTATAGTAGCAGCAGGAGTTTCTTTGGTTTCTGCATTAGAAAACCATATTTCTGGTTTCACTTCAGTATCTGATGCTGATTATGATACTACTGCATTCTCTGGATCTTACCTTCCTTCTACAGGACAAGTACCTGGATCAATGAAAAGAGAAGCTGGTGAAAACTCTAAATTCCGTCAAATGGGATTAAGAATGTTCACTAAATTTGTTGAAGCTGAAACTGATCAAGTTTCTATCTCTGCAACTGTAGAGCAAATTCAAGATTTGAACAGAGTTTGGAATTATGATGTTATCTCTATGTTGGAAAACGTAGCAGTTAATGACTTAGCTCAATCAATTAACAAAAGATTAGTTGATAAAGTATTCCAAATGGCTGATTACCACAATACTGAAATCGCTTTAGTTGAAGGTACAGATATTACTTCACTTAACTTAGTTGCTGGTGGATTTGATAATACTTCTACTTTACAAAGAAGATTAGTTACTAAAGTTCTTGAACTTGCTAACTTAATCTATCATAGAGGTCGTTTCGGAGCTGGTACTTTCTTAGTAACAAACGGACGTGTTGCTTCTGCATTAGCTGATGTTGCTGGTTACTCAATTGCTCAAGTTCCTACGGATATGGGTGGAGTTGCAGGTAACTTATACCCAGCTGGTAAAGTTTACGGTGTACAAGTTTATGTTGATCCTAACTTATCTTGGGGAGATTCAAGACTTGCTATTGGACGTAAAGGTGCTGACGAAGAGCCAGGTGTTAAATTCATGCCGTACATTATGGCTGAGTCTTTACAGACTATCTCTGAAGGTACATTCTCTCCAAAAATCGGTATGAAATCTAGGTACGCGATTACTGAAGCAGGATGGCACCCAGAAACTCAATACTTAAATATGGAAATCGATCCATTAGCTATTGGAGTTCTTACAGGTTCTACATCTATCATCTAATTATAAATTTAGATATATTAAAAGAGGATTCGAAAGAGTCCTCTTTTTTTGTTTATTGAGATAAATAATAAAAAACTTATGTATATGACAAGTTTAATGTCAACCTTTTTAGGTATACAAGCCCAGTTTAAAGTATTTCACTGGCAAACACAATCTTATTCTAAACACAAAGCATATGATGGGATTTACGAATCACTAGGTGGATTAGTTGATACTTTTATGGAAACTTATATGGGTAAATATGGAAGAGTTGCGCTAGAAGGAGAATCAGATGCTATCTTATTAGGTAATATCGGAGAAGTTAATATAGAGGAATTCTTAGAAACTATTTGCGAATTCTTATTTTCCTTTAATCACAAACTAGATAGTAACCGAGATAGTGATCTTTTAAATATCAGGGATGAAATGCTAGGATCAATTAATCAACTTAAATATTTATTAACTTTAAAATAATTTAAAAATATGTCATTTATTAATTGGGGACAAGAAGGTCCAGAACAAAAAGAAATTAGAAAAAGATTCGAAGAAAGAGACTTATTTGAGCAAGCAATGATTGCTTATGCTAGATCTTCAAGTGCAATTGCAACGACCGGCGGCGGAAGTCTGGATCCATTAAATGGTTTATATGGAGTAGGAATAGACGGTCTCATATATAGCTTAAATAGAGGTGAAGCAAACTGGTCCTTTAATTATGCACCGTTTCCTGATATTACACAGACCACCCTAAACACAGACGATGGATTAGTATATGCGACTGTTGATTTTGAAGGTGAGGTTTCCTTTGTAAGGATTGATCGTACTACAAGAGAACTTGAATTTATCGAGAACGATATTTCAGACTATGTTGCAAAAGGCGCCTCTTCTCTCTATTATGAAGGGGAAGGAAACTTTATCTACTTGGATAACTTCTTTAAAAAAGCGATTAGTAGTATTATTCGAATTGAGCTGGATCCTCTTTTACCAGAAGCAACGGCAACCGTAGTTTCAGAAGTGGACCCAGAGGAGACTGGATACTTACTTAGGAACCTATTCCTGTATGAAGGAGCTACCTGGGCAATTGCAATAGATAATGTGCTACCACAATTTATTACTGGCCCATTCAATATTGAGACTGGCGAGTTTACCTATAGTAATGTACTGTTGCCTTCACCAAGCGAACCAAATATTCAGTCAATCGATATAGTATTTGGAGCAGTTGAGCACAAAGGTGTAGTATATGTAGACGCAGTATGGTTAGATTCTGAAGATAATTCGAGCATTGGGCTATTTAAAATGGACACTGACGGTGGCGGAGCTGTCGCCCCATATTATTTGACTTTCGTTAAAGATTTACTTATTGAGTCAGCCGAGAATGTTG
>Ga0114969_10004122_pt1 | contig 11532 bp, 15 predicted proteins | sample M_130807_MF_Meta_FD_87316 | JGI IMG/M metagenome (GOLD analysis project Ga0114969, IMG submission 87316) | Freshwater microbial communities from Lake Montjoie, Canada to study carbon cycling - M_130807_MF_MetaG | ecosystem: Environmental > Aquatic > Freshwater > Lake | place: Lake Montjoie...
CGCGTCCCGACCGGACCTCCTTCGGCTGCGCCGAGGATCTGCAATACACGTTCTTCGACCAGTGCGTTCTGGAGACGCTGCCGACGGTGGAGGATTTCGTCGCGCTGGCCGACAAGGCCAAAACGTGCGTGGCGGATCGTGAGACGAAAGAAATGGTCATGCCGCCATCGGAGCCGCAGCTTTATGTCGGCACCACCATCGCGCCGGCGCTGACGCAAACCTACCGATTTATGGTGAAGTAGGAATCTCCCCTCACCCGGAGCGCCAGTGGCGCGCTTACGCGCGCGGCGCTCCACCCTCTCCCGCAAGGGGAGAGGGGAAATCATTTTGGGCGCGGTGGCGCAGGGCGTGATCGGCCAGCACACACGCCATCATCGCTTCCGCAACAGGAACAGCGCGGATGCCGACGCAAGGGTCGTGGCGGCCTTTGGTGAAGATTTCCGTCTCGTTCCCGGCGACATCGATCGTCTTGCGCGGGTTCAGAATGGAGGAGGTGGGCTTGACCGAAAAGCGCACCACAACGGGCTGTCCGGTGGATATGCCGCCCAGAACGCCGCCGGCCTGATTGGACAGGAACTGCGGTTTTCCATCCGGGCCGTTGCGCATTTCGTCGGCGTTCTCTTCGCCGGTCAGCGTCGCCGCGCCCATCCCGGCGCCGATCTCCACGCCCTTCACCGCATTGATGCTCATCATGGCCGAGGCGATGTCGGCATCGAGCTTGCCGTAGATCGGGGCACCCAAACCGGCGGGAACACCTTCGGCGACGACTTCGATGATGGCGCCGATGGAGGAGCCGCTTTTTCGGATGCCTTCCAGATAGTCCGCCCACTGATTAACGATGCCAGGGTCCGGCGAATTGAAGGGGTTGCGCGAGACCTCGTCCCAATCCCAACGGGTACGGTCAATCGTCTGCGTGCCCATCTGGATCATCGCGGCGCGGATCGCCACCTGACCGTAAAGCTGGTTCAGAACTTTCCGCGCCACCGCGCCCGCCGCGACACGGCAGGCGGTTTCACGCGCCGACTGACGTCCGCCGCCGCGATAATCACGCAGGCCGTATTTCGCCCAATAGGTGTAGTCGGCATGGCCGGGGCGGAATTTTTCGCGACTGACGCCATAATCTTTTGAACGCTGATCCATGTTTTCGATCAGCAGCGCGATGGGCGTACCCGTGGTGACTTGCGCCGGCATCCGCTCGTCCTGGAACACGCCTGAAAGAATGCGAACCTTATCGGGCTCCTGGCGTTGCGTGACGAACTTGGACTGGCCCGGTTTGCGGCGGTCGAGATCGCCCTGAATATCGGCTTCGGTCAGCGGAATTCCGGGCGGACAGCCGTCCACCACGCATCCGATTGCCGGCCCATGGCTCTCGCCAAAGGTGGTGAAGCGAAACAGGTGGCCAAAGCTGTTATGCGACATTGCTTTCAGACTTCGAGACGGCGATGTCGGGCGCGTCCTCGGCCTTCATGCCGACGACATGATAGCCCGCGTCCACATGCATCACTTCGCCGGTGATGGCGCGCGCCAGATCGGACACGAGGAACAGCGCGGTGTCCCCGACTTCCGCCGTGGTTACGGTCCGGCGCCAAGGCGCGTTGTACTCGTTCCATTTCAGCATATAGCGGAAGTCGCCGATGCCCGACGCCGCAAGCGTGCGAATCGGGCCGGCTGAAATCGCGTTGACGCGGATGTTCTTCTTGCCGAGATCCTCGGCCAGATAGCGCACGCTGGCTTCCAGCGCCGCCTTCGCCACGCCCATGACGTTGTAATGCGGCATCACCTTTTCGGCGCCGTAATAGGTGAGCGTCAGCAGACTGCCGCCATTGGGCATCATCTTCTCGGCGCGGTTGGCCACCGCTGTGAACGAGAAGCAGGAGATGTTCATGGTCATGGCAAAGTTTTCGGCCGTCGTGTCGACGTAGCGGCCTTTGAGCTGATCGCGATCGGAAAAGGCGATGGCGTGGACCACAAAATCCAGGCTGTCCCAGACCTTCGCAAGCTGCGCGAAAGCAGAGTCCAGCGAACCCGGCTCGGAAACGTCGCAATCGATCACGGCAGCGGGCTTCAGCGGCTCGACAAGCGGCAGCACGCGCTTCTTGAACGCTTCACCCTGATAGGTGAAGGCAAGCTCCGCACCTTGCGCCGCCAGCGACTGGGCAATCCCCCAGGCGATGGAGCGGTCGTTCGCAACGGCCATGATCAGGCCGCGTTTGCCTGCGACAATTCCGGAACCTGTCATGCGTGGATCCTAAAGTCCCCCTGGTTCCACCGGCGCTAAGGCATGCGGCGGAACGAATTCGAAACGGTACAGCATCCTATAGCGGAGGGTTGGACCAAAACTCCACCATTAGCTTTGGGGCGGTCAGGACTTCAGCTTGGCGCGGGGGTCGTAATTCGCGGCCCAGCCCTTGGCGAAACTCTCCAATGCCGAATCGCTGCCTTCGGGGAGCGTGACGATAAGCCGGACATAAAGATCGCCGGGCGTTTCGGCCCCGGTGCCGGCGAGCCCTTTGCCTTTCAGCCTGAGAACGCGGCCGCTGTTGGATTGCGGCGGGAGGGTCAGGGTCACCGGGCCGGTCAGTGTCGGCACGGGAACTTTGCCACCGAGCACCGCTTCCTTCAGCGTGATTGGCAGGTCGAGCCGCAGATCGCGGCCATCCCGTTCAAAATAGGCGTGTGGGGCAATGGCAATGGTGATGAAGGCATCGCCGGGTGGACCGCCTCGGTCGCCGGGGGCGCCTTGCCCTTTCAGCCGGATTTGCTGGCCGTCCTTCACCCCGGGCGGTATGCGAAATTCGAGCTGCCGCCCATCGGCGACGACAACCCGCCGCGTACCGCCAAGAGCGGCCTCTTCCAGCGTCACATTGGTCTGGAGCTGCACGTCCGCGCCCTTGCGAGGCTGCGCTGCCCGCCGCTTGCCGCCGCCAAGGCCGCCCAGAATGTCTGCGAAAATGTCTTCGCCCCGGATACCTTCCTGGCCGTGGCCCCATTCAGGATCGAAATTCTGCGGCCCGGCGCTGCCGCCACGCGGGCGGAAGCCGCCGAAACCCTGCTCGAAGCCGGCGCCCGCGCCGGGGTTGAAGCCATGCCCAAATCCTTTGGGTTGCCCGCCGGCATCGATTTCACCCCGGTCGAATTGGGCGCGTTTGTCCTTATCGCCGACGATCTCATACGCCGCGCTGATCTCCTGAAAGCGTTTGACCGCTTTGGGGTCGTTGGCGTGCTTGTCGGGATGGTGCTTCTTGGCAAGGTTGCGGTAGGCCTTTTTGATTTCGGCCTCGCTTGCCTTTTTAGAAACACCCAGGACTTCGTATGGATCGCGCATATCCGCTCCTTCGACGCCCCTATATAGGGAGAGTCTCCCCGTTCCGTTAAGGCCTGTTGCGGTTCCGCCCGTCCGCTATGATGCCGCGTGGGTACCCGAGGAGGACAGCATGCGGATCAATAGACGGCTTCTGCTGGGGTGTTTGGTTTCCTGGATCGCCTTTCCGGCCCTTGCCGCGGACCGGCTGACGTCCGTCGATGTGGCGCTCGGCGACGTGTCGCTGAACAAGGTGTCGTTCCTGATCGCAGCCGATGCGGGGATCTATGCCCGCAACGGTCTGGAGGTACACCAATACATCACGCCGGGCGCGGCTCAGGTGGCGCGCAATTCAGGCGTGATCGTGCCGCCGGAGAACGTCAAGGCCGATATCGGCAACGCGCCGATTGCGGTGGGCGGCGGCAGTCCGATGATCTACCGCGTTTCCACCGATCCCAAGGCGGTCCATCGCATCGCGCTGACGACGACGGAAAGCATCATTCGCGACCACATCATCGCCGCGCCGAATATCAAATCGGTGCAGGAGCTGAAGGGGAAGCGCCTCGGCTATTCGGTTCCCGGCGCGGTGACTCATGTGGGCGCCATCGGCTTTGCCCGCAAAATGGGATGGGAGCCCGGCAAGGACATCATGCTGGTCGGCGGCGGCAATGCCATCAATCCGCTGCTCGAAGGCAAGGAAGATGCGCTGATGGCCGCGGGGATGCTGTTCTCCAAGGCTGCGGAGAACAAGCTCAACGATCTCATCGATCTGACGCGGTACAAAATTCCGGTCGCCGGTTCGTCGATCCTGGCGGAAAAGAATTGGCTTGCCGCCAATCGTGACACCGCCGCACGCTTCGTGAAAGCGGCCATCGAAGCGGACGCGCTGATGAAAACCAACCGCGCGGCGTTCGACGCGGCGCTGGTGAAGTGGTTCAATATCAGGGATCAAGCGACCCAGGACAGCATGTATCGCGAGGCGCTGGAGATTCCACGCAAACCCTATCCGGCGGTAGAGGGCATCAAGGCGACTCTGTCGATTTACGATTCGCCGCGCATGCGCATGTTTAAAGCGGAAGACTTCTACGATCCGAGCATCATCGAAGCCCTGGACAAAAGCGGCTTCATCGACGGGTTGTATAAGTGATTTTCTGGTTCGACTTATTCTCCCTGTGTGTCATGGCCCCGCTTGACGGGGCCATCCAGCCGCCGCGTGTCCACGCGGCGAAAAGACGCTTGGTTTCGCCTGGATGGCCCGCTGTTGCGGGCCATGACATCTGGGGTATGGGCTGTCGAAATGAGCAATAACCAAATCGAAGCAGCCGAGCCGTTCGAGATTTTTCGCGAATGGTTTGCTGACGCAAAAGCCAAAGAGCTGAACGACCCAGAAGCGATGTCGCTTGCCACCGTCGATGCAAGCGGGCTGCCCGACGTGCGCATGGTGCTGATGAAGCATGTCGATGTGGAAGGCTTCGTCTTCTACACCAACCTGGAAAGCGCCAAGGGGCAGGAGCTCGCGGATCAGCCGAAAGCCGCGCTGTGCTTTCACTGGAAGTCGCTGCGCCGTTCCGTGCGTGTGCGCGGGCCGGTGATCGGTGTCAGCGATGCGGAAGCCGATGCCTATTTCGCATCGCGTCCCAAAGACAGCCAGATCGGCGCCTGGGCCTCGCGGCAGTCACGCGCGATGGAGGGACGTTTCGCGTTGGAAAAGGAAGTCGCGATTTACGCGGCCAAATACGCGCTGTCGTCCGTCCCGCGCCCGCCGCATTGGTCTGGCTTCCGCATCCGTCCGGTGGCCATCGAATTCTGGCGCGACCGTCCCTTCCGCCTGCACGAACGCATCCGCTACAGCCGCCAGTCACCCGATTTCGGGTGGACGGTCGAACATCTTTTCCCGTGAGGCAGTAAAAAGGGAAACCCCAAAGATCACGAAGAGACACAAAGGGCACGAAGAAAACTTTGTGTTCTTTGTGTCTCCTTCGTGTCCTTTGTGGTTTCCCTTTTTCTTACTCCGCTCCGTCGGCGCGGTTGCGTGTGCCGTCCGCGCGGAAGAAGCTGATCGAATTGGCGAAGCGTAGCGCGGCCGGACCGGCGGACGGCCCGTCCTTCGTCGGCAAATTGATGCCGGTAATCATGTACATGCGGCCGCGATGGAAAAAGAGGTTGGTCGTCAAACGGGCGCCATCGGGGCATTCCATGCCGAACGTGCCCTTGAACCAGGCTTGTGCGGCAACGTCCTGACCGGGTTGATCGGGCTCGCGCCCTTTTTTGCAATCGACGGTGATGAAGCGGCCGAATACGGCATCCTTGCCGGGCTCAACCCGCGAGGTGGAGTTGGCTTTGATCTCGCCGATCAGGTTGAGATTGAACTCGGCTTCGGTCATCAGGCTGGCGCCGTCGCCCGCGCGGTTCTGCAGGTCCGTAATCGCGGCAATGAACAGCGCATTGTCCTGCTTCTGCGAATAGATGTGGACGGGCGCCGAGTCGACGAGCTGGGTGCGGTAATTGCCGGTTGAGGTCGCTGGCGGATTGGGGAATTCGACCACAAAGCCAAGGTCTTTGTAGGGATGCTCCGACCAGGCGGCGTAGGCCGCTCCCGACGCAAATGTTGCAACTGCGAGAAGCATTGGACCGATGACGCGCAAGACATCCTCCCTGATTGGCTTTGCTGTTCTTCTGTTGTTAAAATAGTACATTCGTTTCGAACAGGCCAATCTTCCGAGGGACGTCCCATGAAATTGAAGATCGCTATTCTCGCCGCCACAGTGGCAGCTTTTGCCGCCCCCGCTTTGGCGCACCATTCCTTTTCCATGTTCGATAAAGACAAGACGGTCAAAATCAGCGGCACGTTGAAAGAATTCGAGTGGACCAATCCGCATGCCTGGCTGCATGTGACGGCGCAAGAGAATGGCAAGCCGGTCGAATGGTCGTTCGAAATGGGCTCGGTCGGTCAGATCGCCGGCATGGGCTGGAAGGCCGACACGGTAAAGCCGGGCGACAAAATTACGATCGAAGGCCACCCGCTGAAGGACGGCTCGCATGGCGGCCAATACCGTTTCGCCACGCTGGCCGACGGTAGGAAGCTTGGCCAGGGCGCACCTGCTGCCAATCCGAACAATTTGCCGCGATAAACGCTACAATTTACGCAAACAAAAAGCCCCGCGGGTTAGCGCGAGGCTTTTTTTCGTTTCGGAGTAGTTTGCGAACTATTCCGCTTCTTCTTCGGCTTTCGGGCCGGCGCCTTCTTCGAACAGGGCTTCGGCGTTTGCGAGCGCCTCTTCCTGCTCGGTCTGCTCGGCCAGGACGTTTTCGCCGCGCGCTTGCCGCTCGGCTTCGTCTTCTGTCCGGGCGACGTTCATCATCACGGGGATACGCACCTCGGGATGCAGCACGACGGAGATTTCGTGCAAGCCGATGGTCTTGATCGCCTTATCGAGCGGCACCTGGGTGCGGCTGACCGTGAAGCCGCCGGCCGTGATGGCATCGGCGATATCGCGCGGGGAAACCGACCCGTAAAGCTGGCCGCGGTCGCCCGCCTGGCGCAGCAGGGCGAACAGCTTGCCCTTCAGCTTGACGCCGATCTGCTCGGCCTCTTTGCGCATTTCGAGGTTGCGCGCTTCGAGTTGGGCCCGCTGCGTTTCGAAAAAGCCGAGATTGGCCTTGGTGGCCCGGAGGGCTTTCTTTTTCGGCAAAAGGAAATTGCGGGCAAAGCCGTCTTTCACCTTCACCACATCGCCGATTTGGCCGAGCTTCTCGACACGTTCCAATAGAACAACTTGCATAGCTGCGTGCTCCTATTTCACGACGTAGGGGAGCAGCGCCATGAAGCGCGCCCGCTTGATGGCGGTGGAAAGCTCTCGCTGTTTCTTGGAGGAAACAGCCGTGATGCGCGACGGCACAATTTTGCCGCGCTCGGAGATATAGCGTTGCAGCAGCTTGACGTCCTTGTAGTCGATCTTGGGAGCATTGGCGCCCGAGAACGGACAGGTCTTGCGGCGGCGGAAAAACGGCCGGCGGGCCAGAGGCGGTTGAGCGCTCATACCGCGGCTCCTTCAATTTCGGTTGTTGCTTCATCTTCGCGCGGACGGCGGTCGCGATTTTCCTCGCGCTCGCGCTTGCGGCTGGAGTTGGATTGCTCGAAAGCCTCAACGCGGACGGTGAGGAAACGAAGAACGTCTTCGTTGATCTTGAGCTGGCGTTCCAGTTCGAAAATCGCCTTGGCCGGCGCATTCAAGTTCAGCAGGACGTAGTGGCCCTTGCGGTTCTTCTTGATGCGATAGGCGAGACTGCGCAGGCCCCAATATTCCTGCTTCTCGACCTTGCCGTCTTCGGTTTCGATGATGGTCTTCAGGTGGGTCGCGAGTGCGTCCACCGCTTGCGCGCTGATATCCTGGCGCGCGATCAGCATGTGCTCGTACAGAGCCATGATCGCTCCTTCCGTTTAGGTGCGGCACGGGCGGGCGAGAAAGGTTCGCCCCGTCCACGTCGGCTCGCGAAAGCACCGGACCATCCGGCATTGCCCCTTTAGGGGCCCTCGCGACCGCACCTTGGTTTGTGGGCGGGGCATATAGCCGAACAACACCGCAAGGACAATGCTTGCTTTCCGCGTTGCGATATCAACATGAGATTGACAGATATATTGATAGATAGTATGTATCAATAAGTTTATAAGACGAGCTATTAAGATGATAAATCCGGATATGGCGAGGTTGGCTGCGGGCGCGGCGAGCAAATCCGAAAAGATGAGGCGGCTGGCAGCGGCGGGCTATTCCCGGCAGGAAATCGCTGACTTCCTGGGCGTGCGGTATCAGTTCGTCCGCAATGTGCTCGTTGAACATGAAAAGCGGCAGGGGCAGACTCAGGGACACGCACCTCATGCCGGCTTGGCTGAGGAGCGCAGGATGTTCGAGACCAAGGCTCTGGCGCCGGAGCATCCACCTGCCATCACGGTCGGGCCGGACGGTTCTGCCGTCATACCGGCTTTTGTGCTCGCGGGAGCGGGGCTTCTACCCGGCGATAGTTTTGTCCCGGATGTAGCAGGCGAGGGTGACGTCCGGCTGTTGTCCGGAAATGCCGCCCTTCAACGAGCGCAAGAATTGTTTCGCCGGGCGTTCGACGGCTCGGCCGGGCTTGTCGATGAACTGTTGCAAGAACGCCGCCACGACGCAGCCAGCTTTGCACGGGATGCCCATGGCTAAAATGGTGCTGGATTCGTCCGCGCTCGTTGCATTCCTAAGCGGAGAAAATGGCGCGCAAGCGGCCGGACAGCATATTCAGGGAGCGTTGCTGTGTTCCGTGAACCTCGCGGAAATTTTCGCCGTTCTGCTGCGGCGGGGAGAGAATGTTTCGCGCGTGCGGACGATCATTGGGCTTTCGCAGGTCCATATTGTCCCTTTTGACGGCGCTCTCGCGGAAGAGACGGGTGCCTTAATCTCGCGTACCCGCCAGCATGGGCTTTCACTGGCGGATTGCGCCTGTTTGGCGCTCGGCATCCGGGAAAAGCTCCCGGTTTTGACGGCAGATCGCGTCTGGAAAAGCCTGGACTTGGGTTTGGACGTACAGCTGATCCGCTGACACCGCGCAAATAGGGCTGTCCAACATTCCTTGCCTCACAGCGGCGCGGTAAAGCCGCCGCCCTTTGCGGCTTGCGTGACGGGCCGCTATCGCCGACAAACCGCACCGTAGCAGCGGCGGCGCCCCATGTCTGAGAGTGATGCGATCTTCGCCAAAGCGGCGCGCCGTCTGATACCCTTCATGATGGCGCTCTACACGGTCAGTTTTCTGGACCGCGTGAATATCGGTTTTGCCGCCCTCACCATGAACAAGGATCTCAGCTTTACTCCGGAGATTTACGGCTGGGGCGCGGGGATATTCTTCTTCGGCTATTTCCTGTTTGAAGTTCCGAGCAACGTCATTATGACGCGCGTAGGCGCCCGCCGCTGGATTGCGCGGATCATGGCGACATGGGCGGTGGTCTCGGCCGGCACCGCCTTCGTCCACAGCCCGATGAGTTTTTATGTCCTGCGCTTTCTTTTGGGGCTGGCCGAAGCAGGTTTCGCGCCGGGGATGATCTATTACCTGTCGATCTGGTTTCCCTCGCGCATCTGGGCGACGTACGCGTCGGTCTATCTGTTGGCCATTCCGCTCACCAGCGTGATCGGCGCGCCGCTGTCGGGACTTATTCTGTCCACGGACGGAATTTTCGGGCTGCATAGCTGGCAGTTGCTGTTCATCCTCGAAGCCGTTCCGGCGCTGCTTCTCGGCATCGCGGTGTTCTTCTATCTGCCGGACGGACCGGCGAGCGCCTGGTTTCTCTCTGCCCGCGAACGGGAGATTGTCGCCGCCGAGATGGCCGCCGATGCACATGCGGAGGAACGTGTTCATGGGGTCGCGAATGCGCTTTGCGATCCCCGCGTGCTGTTGCTGAGCGCGGTGTATTTCGGAATAGTCGTCGGGCTGTACGGCATTGGCTACTGGTTGCCGCAGATCGTGCAGGCGATGGGATATTCCAATTTCCAGATCGGCCTCATCGTTGCGCTTCCCTATGCGGTGGCGGGCTTGGCGCAATATGTCTGGGGCCGGCACAGCGACGCCACCAGCGAGCGGGTTTGGCATGTGATGCTGGCCTCCCTCGCCAGCGGCTGCGCCTTTGCCCTTTCGGCGGTTTTGCAATCCCCGCTGCTCGTGTTGGTGGCGCTAGCGGTCGCGGCGATTGGCATCTGCTCTACGCTGGCGCCATTCTGGGCGATGCCGCGGGTGTTTCTCTCGGGACGAGGCGCTGCGGCGGGCATCGCCATCATCAACGCCGTCGGAAATCTCGGCGGTTTTCTGGGGCCTTACGCCGTCGGCTGGGCGAAGCAGGCCACCGGCGATTATGCCGGGGGCATGTTGATCTTGGCGTTTTCTCTGGTGACGGCGTCCGTGTTGGTTCTGGGGATGGGCCGCTTCAAGCGCGTGGCGCTCGCCGTATCCTGATCAGGCTCTCTGGCTTTTGAGCCGCATCAGCTTCGTGTCGTCGCGAAGCTGTTGCGCGAGGTCCTTCAGGCGCTCTGCGAAATGGCCGTTGATCTTCGGATTGGTGCTGACGAACAGGGAAAGCTGGTCCAATTCGTCGGCAAGGCCCTCATAATATGAAATCGGCAGGTGCGAAGAGTTCACTCATTCTTGCCCTCAATCCGTCGGACAAACTCTTGTCCGTAAAGTGAAGCTTGCGCACTGATGTGAATCAATCCGGTGCCGGATTTTCCTCGCTGTCTTGGTCGTCTTCGAAGAAAAAGCGGATTGATTCGGCGAATTGCGCAAAGAAGGCGAACAAGTTCCAGGACACGGCGAGCATCACCAATCCGCCGGTTGGCTGAAATGGCCAGCCTGCCGCGTTAGCGAGAAGCAGCGCGTTGACGGCTAAACCTGAAGCTATCTGCACCTTCAGGCGCGTATCGATGGGACGGGAGGTGACCGCCCGCCATTGGCAAGGCGCCAGGCTGATAAGCACCAGCGATTGGAGCCCGATAAAGGCGCTCGCCACCTGCCAGGTCATCCGCTCCGAAAGCCCGAGACCGAACAGCAAGGGCGACAGCAGCGCGTTCATGGCTGTCACCAGACCCGACTGCACATAGGAACGCGCGACCCAGAGATGGAATCGCGACATGCCCGAGCCGCGCATATTGCGCAACGACATCAGGATCGCGGCAAATCCGGCAAAGCTGATACCCACTTGCGCCAGCGTGTAAAAATAGGCCGCCCCCGGTAAATCCATGCCGTCCCCTCCGTCGCCTTCGGTAAGCCGCATCTTGCGCTGGCTGCGCGCGCGTTTTAAGGGGGCACCCTCTAAGGGAGGAGATTTCTTGCGGGCGTTCATCTTTCCGGGCCAGGGCAGCCAAGCCGTCGGCATGGGCAAAGCGATTGCCGAGGCCTTTGCACCGGCGCGTGAAGTTTTCGAAGAGTTGGACGATGCGCTGTCGCAGCGCCTCTCGAAGCTGATGTGGGAAGGCCCCGAATCGGACCTGATCCTGACGGAGAACGCCCAGCCTGCGATCATGGCGGCCTCCATCGCCATCATTCGCGTGCTGGAAAAAGAGGCCGGTCTCGACCTCGCCAAGCATGCGCGCGTGGTGGCGGGGCATTCGCTGGGCGAATATTCCGCTTTGTGCGCCGCGGGCGCGTTCAGCCTTCCCGACACCGCGCGTCTGGTGCGGCTGCGCGGTCAGGCGATGCAGGCGGCTTCTCCGGTC
>Ga0114969_10004123_pt1 | contig 11532 bp, 11 predicted proteins | sample M_130807_MF_Meta_FD_87316 | JGI IMG/M metagenome (GOLD analysis project Ga0114969, IMG submission 87316) | Freshwater microbial communities from Lake Montjoie, Canada to study carbon cycling - M_130807_MF_MetaG | ecosystem: Environmental > Aquatic > Freshwater > Lake | place: Lake Montjoie...
AAAAATGGTGGAAGATGTAAGCGAACAAGGGGCATTGGCACTGGGGAATGCGTTGAAAGTGCTGCCCGTGGTAGGGAATGCGCTGAGCGCGGCAAATGCGCTCCAAAATATCACGAATGTCGTAGCAAGTGCAGCAGATGGGGCAGCAGGGGCGCTTGATGTAACAAAAGATCTAAGCACAGGTGTTCAACTAAATTTGAAGGAAGAAACAGTGAAACGGTTATTGAATGACCCAACGAAACAAATGGAATTGGCGGCGGCGTTTGAGGCATACAAAAATGCAGTGAATGACCAAATAAAGATAACAACAAGAGAAATAGAAGAAGAAAAGAATAATGACCCATCGTCATCCAGTGACAAAAATGACATATTAAACGAGATAACAAAAAAAGAAGCTGAGATCAAAGAGTATAAAACAACATTAGATGAATGGTCAAATAACAAAAATATAAAAACCGCGGTTCAAAAGTATTCGGAGAAGATGTCCGGGTTCAAATCCCAGACATTCTCTAGATCCGGACCCCCAGACCACCCATCCCAGACATTATTAGCGGCGGCAGCGGCGGGAGGTGGCGGGAAATCCCGTAAACGTCGTGCCCGAGCTGCTCATCAAACATCAAAACGTATCTCTGATTGTTTGAAACAGCATTTTAGCAGAACCAAGTGTGCCCCTAGAAAATCCCATACTAGGAAAAAAAGAAAACACATGAAACATATAAAACATGTTATAAGATAGAAGATACCTGTAAGCTTGCGACTGATAAGCAAGCAACAAGCTTGCGACCGATAAACTTGTTTATGCCTCCTCATCGGAACTCTCGTCTTGTACTGTGACTGGGTCGAACAACATTACACGCGGAAAATGGACAGGTACGCTATAAACTTCGTACAAGTGTCTTAGTCGGTTTGTGATCACATTGGGACGGAACGGGGATCGAACTGGACCATCTACTGCAGCAAACAATAGGTTCGTGAATTGCTTGTTCTGACTATGGAATGCATACCATCTCCAGCAATCATCCGAAACAGGGAATGCCAGACCATCTTCCGTCTTGGAGAAGATGAACAACCCAAGCATACCATTTAGGTTCCCATAATTTCTTTTCGGGGCACCATTCATCTCGCCCTGGAACATCGAAGAGATGATTGCAAAGTAGGATCTAAACACAAGTTGTACTTTGGTCATCTGGTCAGAGGTGATATCTATGTGGAGTAGAGGACCATTTACATCGTAACTAAGACTGATATTGTGCATTGAACCAGTGATTAGGGGGACTACTGCGCCAACAATATCGCTAAGTAGAGTGCGCGACTTGCCCTTGCCTACACCTTGCTGACTGACATACTTGGTAAACATTTCGCGGAAATCGATATGTCCCACTAAGTTTTCCATGATAAAGATCATTAAGGGAGCACATCGCATGTTGTGGTACTTGTCATTGCTGGTAAGTGGTTTGCACGAGTTGATGCGCTCGAATATCTGGGCAACCTGTAGTGTGGTGGGGTGCTCGACAATTTCGCACTGGAGGACATAACCAAGGAATTCGCGCTCCTGTTTCTTGGATAGTTCTGCAAACTTTTTTCCATTCCATGAATAAGCACCTAAAATATACTGCTGCAAGGTAACAAGGCGTTGCTGACCATCTTCAATATGGTAGATGCGGTGTCCTTCGCGGTCATGAGCAGACATGATGAAGGAGGGCATCGGGAAATTGTGCATAACGGATTCAACTAGTTTGGGACCCATTGTGTGCAAATCCCATGCATAATGTCTTTGATGATCAGGTACGACATATTCTGCAAGCGATGTTTGGATTGCGGTCTTGGAGCGGTCACCAGAACGCATATCGAATTTGGTCAGGGTATCTTCAGGGCATTCGCCAAGGACATCGGAAATTCTTCTTTGGACATTGCTGCGGTTTAATCTCATCATTTTTATAAGGGGTTTATGAGGGGTTTATGAGGGTTTATAAGGGTTTATGAGGGGTTTATATAGGTTTTATATAGGTTTTATACTTGTTTAGGGGGTTATTGCTTCCCAAATCAAGTATTTAAAACATTTCAATTTTTTGTTTTTGTTTTGGTGCGTTTAAATATTTATATAATATATAAATGGGAGTAGAAGACGTAAAAATTAAATTAAAAGAATTTCAAGCGTCAAATGACATAAATTCTCTTAAAAAAATGACATTAGAAGACGTCTCAGAACTCGTGACAAAATTCAGGTTTGTCAAAGAAGATTTGCCAGTTTTAAAAGAAATGATGTGCGAGAAACAGGGGGGAGGTAGATCATCTACTCGCAAAAATAGATTGAAGAAAAAACGTAATAAAAAAAATAAAACACAACGAGGAGGGGACGAGAAATCTGCATTTTTGGCAATAATAATTATAGTGATTGTTGGAATAACTATTAAACTAAATTCTACGCTGGATCTGAATTACGGTCAACCGGGTTTTGGTCATTAATTTTATTATATACACCCCCCCCTTACGCATCATCTTCGCAATCGTCCTCGTCGCCTTCTCCGCCACCACCTACAATATGTACCGCGATTTCCTCTGCACATTTCTCGTTAAATTGATTTAGGTATGTGATTTTCGCATTAAACGCGGTTTCTAGTGTATCGTTCTGTTTGACCCCTACTTTAGAGAAGAATCGGTTCTGCCAGTAGGCATCTTGGCAGGCCCGCGCAAAATGCTCCCAGAGTTCGCGCGAGACAACAGGAACTGTTCCTTCATACATTTTATAATAGACAAACAACCCTAGCATTCCATTGAGCTTCCCATAGTTTTTCTTGACTTTGAATGTACGAGGTTTCGATGCAAATGCCGACACGATAATATCAAAATATTCTTTAAAGATTAAGAATATTTTGTTCGAGGTTTCCTCTGTTATTTCGCTATCTAGATAAAACCCGTTGGTGTCATAAGAATGCCGGATGCAATCCGCTGAATGCACAATGATAGGAACTACTGCTCCGACAATATCTTTAAGTAATGCGCGCGTCTTACCTGCACCAATTGGTCCTACCAATTTATTAAAATGGGCCGAGAGCTCTGGGTGGACGATCAACCACTTGAAAATGTATGAGAGCACATTGGAGCAGCGCATATTGTGGTACTTGTCGTTGTCGGAAAGTGGTTTGCCACTGTTGATACGCTCGAAAATAGTCGCGAGCTCTTTGGTATTGGCATTGTCTACAATATCGCAATGCAACTTGTAACCAAGGAATGTTCTTTCTTCTGATCTGGAAAAGTCGCAATATTTCTTACCATTCCACGCGAATCCACCTAGCATAAATGTTTGTAGAGTTCGTAGGCGCTGCTGACCATCTTGGACATGGTATACTTCTCTATCTATGCATCGGTGTCTAGACATAACAAAAGTGGACATGGGGTAATTTTTCATGACAGAATCAATTAGTGCAACTTTTCTTCTGTCATCCTCCCATGCACCAAAACGCTGGTTGTCAGGCACAACATGCAATGCAGTAGATATTTTGTCTCGGTCGTCCCGGGGGTCAAACATTTGTCCGGTAATTTCGGGGGCGTCGCCGATAACTTCGCATACCTGTTTAATAATACGAGTGATTTGCATAGATTGTTGCATTGTTGAAATACTTATTTTGTTTTAATAAGAGTTTTAATAAGGATTTAAAGAATGATTTTAACACAAATATTTGAAAAAAAGAAGTTCAATTTTTAAAATAATTTTTTCAATGGTGTGTGAGTGGGGTTCGTTTCTTCCTTTGCTCCATCGAAGCGTTATTTGTTCTCCTTTAACCAATCGACAAACCCATTGCTCTTGATCAAGTGGAAGGAGGTCCCAAGGTGTCTTCTTGCGATGCGGTACGCCTTTAATTGTGTCTCATTTAGTTGGGATAGATAGGTATGAATTTTTTCTTTGGTCGCGTCGTCGTATACAACCACAGGGAAATCGGTGACAGGGTCGTAGGAAGACATGTTGCTGTTGTCTAAGTAGATATAAATGATGCAATCAATTTAATATTTGGAATAAAATTCAATTTTTATTTTTATATTTATGAATTTGTTTCGAACAAAGGAAGAAAACAAAACCAAAAACCAAAAACCAAAAACCAAAAACCAAAAACCAAAAACAATAAAAATAAAAATTGAAAACTTATTTTTAGATACAGAAACCAGTATTCATTTTATAAAAATTGTACAAACACGTAAATAACACAAACAAACAACAAACAATGGACTCGCCAAATGAAACCAACATGTCAAAGACCTACCGATACGAATTCTCTACAGATTTTTGCAAAATGTTGTCTGATTTTGCAAAAATCCATCAATATGATGAAAGAACCGCGTTTAAAGAAGCATGGAACATATGGGTCGAAGACAATACAGAACAAGTAGAGCAAGAATGCCGTGCTATTTATTCAGATGGGTATGAAGGCGACGCGCTAGACAAGATGTTTAAGAGCGCGCGCTACTATTTCAGGAAGAAAAGTGTCCAAAAGAAGGAACAATCCCCTAGAAAATCTTATGAGAAGACATGTGCAGAACTACTTAAAAAAATGGATATACACATAAAAGAGAATTTAAATATGAAACCTCATGACAGTTATCTCGCGTTCCTACGTAAAGAAGCATTTCGAAAAGAAGAAGAAGCATTTCGAAAAGAAGAAGAAGAAGACCTTATAGATGAAGAAAAGTTAAAGAAGACATTCAAGAATCGCTACTCTACTGCGAAAAAAGCGGCGCAACATGTAGACCTTACATCGCCTATATGTAAGTAAGTAATCAATCAGCAGCAAGAGGCGGCAGGTGCGTATGCTCGTATACCTTCTTGAATAATTATCTTCCTTTATATAATAATTTGTTTAACCCTGTTATGAACTCGAATGCAAAATTTGGTTGTTTATTGTATTCGACTGATTTGTCTACATTGCATGAGGATGATATGTTGTTTAGACGCTCTTCGCTCTCTAGAAGAGAGTGTCATACTGTAACAAACAATAAAATGCAATACAAGAAATCAGTAAAACCAATAGACTTTTTTTTATATAACGAAATTGCGTTTAGTAATCAATGCCGCGTCAATGACGATATTTACGAAGATGGAGACAATGCCCATTTTAACAATCGTTTCTATACTTTTTCTTCCTTTACTTTAATTAAAACCAAAAAGGATTCGGTCGAAACAGGCGATTTCCTCATACGGTCAGAAAGAGATACAGGCACTAGCAAAATTGCATATGGTGCATTTAGTTATGCCCCTAAACTTTCTCCATTTATCCCAATACTTGGTAGACACATTCGCGCAAGAACATTTTGCTACACAATTATGCATATTTTCAAAATGACACTAGATACACTTGCTTACTTGAAAAAGAATGACGCAATCCATTTGGGAATGTCACATGAGTCTATACTAACCAATACTGAATCAACCCATTTATTGATAGATGGAGTGCATCATATACGGTTTATGAAAGACTTGTTAAAGATGAATGACAAGACACTGGTATATGTATTAAAGTCGCACTTCCTCAACCAACCAGAGAACAAATTTCCTGTGGCATTTGCACCAGTGGAGGTTTCTCTGCTCTTGTTTATTTTGAACAATGATGATCTGGTGACAGTGTCTCCTAATAATATACGTGGTGTTATTCATGAGTATGTTAGGGGGCACAAAACATTTAAATCGTTGTCGCCTGCATTTCAAACCGATTTTGTAAACAATTGTGAGACGGCATTGGTAAAGTATGTAAATGTCTCTAAAAACGAAGTGATGAAAGATATATTGAAATCAGGGCATACGTGGGGAACACATGCGCTAAGTGTTATTTTCCTGAGTATTCTGATGACAATGAATGATTATGCGCCCTCTTTATTGAAAAACGGGTTTTATAATAAATGGTTTAAATTGTTGATAATAAATATGCACCCATCCCCTTTGAAAAGGAAACCGATAGATGAAACGATCGGGATTTTTGCTAAAATAAGCAGGGTGTCCGCGTTTGCAGAGCATATCAACAGTTTAAAAGAATTGGATAATGAAAAAGCGATGGTGGGTTTGACAAGACAATTCAGACTTTAATGGCGACGATGATGTTTTCTGGTGCCATGGTGTCTTCGTGAACCACTATGTTTTCTGGTTTTCTTGAAACTCTTGTTTTTATCCCCTTTCCAGAACTTCTTGGCATCCTTCATGGCATCCTGTAACTTGTACCCTGGTTTGTGCTTGTTATCGTAATAGACCTTTTTAACTAACTTAGACCACGCGTTCGCCATTTCTATATATGTATATTAAACATATATTTTATAAATTGAATGAAATGAAATGAAATGAAATAATATAAAATAAAAAATTAAAATGAACAATGAACCATGTTCTTACTGGAACGCATTTTAACAAACTAACTAACTAACTAACAAACTAATAAACTAATAAACTACTACTAACCACTATTTAAACATAATGCCCTTCCAATTTACTCGTTATTTATATATAAAGGAAGAAGTCCGTGTCGCACTATTATGCGCCCTCCTGTCAGGACGCAAAGACGAAGCACTCTTTTGGGCAGCGGAGCTTTACTGTTCTGGGTTTGAAGAAGAGACGCTAGAACTACTGTGGGAAATATACTATGACTTTTATGCTGCGTTAAACCCTTCATTTGAGACTTATTTGATTCGTAAGTGCAGTGACCTGTCACTCCCGAAGCATTCCTTAATTGTCTCGGTTATAATCAACATCTGCTTAAAACCTTGCACAACAGATGTTTATGTATTGAGACACTTGTACACATGCAAAAGCGCGAGCTCTTTTGCATCAGAAGTAGACCTTAACAAGATATTTGTAGAACAAGATTTCAAGATGTTAACAACATATATTTTAGGTAAACCAATGACCCCACAAGTGATGCAAGATATTCAACGCGCAGCGATGAAGTGGTGCAAAACAAAGAACTACAAGAAAATGCGACAACACTCTTGTTGCAAGGTAAGCGATCGACGAAGATTCTTGTCCCACATTATACAGATTTGTACACTAAGAGTCTATGACATTCCTAAGAAGAACCGGTTAAATATTTCAGACAAATTTATAGACAAAGAGGTTTCTGGAGAGTTTGTTAAGAATCTGTTTGACAGGGTTTCGGACGCAAATGCGTCTACGCCTTCCAGAAATTTCCAGGAATTTTCCAGAACTTTCCGCCCCAGAAACATATTAAAAGTGTGTTGTAAGTATAAGATCAATGAATCTGGGTTTCTTCCTTTGTTTCAATTACAAAGGTATAAAATAGGAGAAGAAGTCTTGGTAAACAGGTACTGCGCCGAATGGTTGTATTATGCATCTCGCACCCCCTTTTGGACAACGTGTCTAGAAAAATATGGAGGGATTGTAGGCGAAGAGAGAACTGTAAGGTTCTGTGATGCTTTGAAAGAAGAATCGTTTTATGAATTATATGGGTTAGAACCAGACGAGCAACCCAAGAGTGTTCAAGATGCATGCGTTGCACCGATAGTCAAAGAGGCACATGGTTTGAAAACCTTTTGTGCCCAGTTTGGCGGACTTGATATATTTGATCATTCGGGCGATTTATCGTTTGGAACCGAGAGTGTAGTTTATTAGCGCTATATGATAGATAGAGGACAATAATTAAATAAAAAATTGAAATGGTATTTTTTTATTAAATAGGAATCAATCTTTTAAAACGCTTATTAAAACCCGCTTATTAAAACAACACTACAAAAATGGTCAGAAGTGAATCAGGAGGAAAACATAAGTTTCTTGCTAGAAAAGATGCCGCACCATCTACATCCAATAAACTGCGCGTCGTCGAAGAAGAAGGTGCCTTTTATGCAGTCGTGGTCAAAATGCTAGGAGGTGGCAACTGCCATGTCGAATGTAGCGATGGTCTGAAACGTTTATGTCATTTTAGGGGAAAATTTTCAGGAAAAAACAAGAAACAGAATGAGGTCACTGTAAATACATGGGTAATGGTTGGCGCCAGACTATGGGAAACAGCAAAACCAGACAAATTAGGCAATTGCGATTTAATGGAAGTATATAGCGAAAATCATAAAAAACAATTAAGGGTAGCGATGGGCGAAGCGTGGAAAGTCTTGGCACAACATGACCCCACGGTTGCAGGCGAACAATCTGGAGAGAGTCTGTTCAAAACAGAAGCAGAAGAAGAATACGAAGAGTTGATGGATAAGTTTGTGCAAGATGGGGTTGAGGCACTAGAGATCAAAGATACTAGCGCAGGCGCAAGCACAAGCGCTAAAGAAGACGAGAAAACTGCACTAGAAAAACTAAGAATAGATGTCATGGATATTTAACTTGATAATACATCTTCTATACTAAACCCTTATTTATATTATATCTTTTTTTCAACCGATTTAATACACTGTTACGATAAATGATATAAATATAAAATATGTAATTAATTATCCTTACACGTTTTACCAAGAAACAAGAAACAAGAACAAGACAAAAACAAGACAAAAACAAGAAACAATGAGTTATTCAGAGTACAATGATTATGGTCGAAACTCATTCAAGACCATTTTTAAAGGAGTTAATCAACCATCAGGACAAACTACCCCAGCAATACCCAAGATAATGGTTGCAGATGTTAGCAAAGAGGAAGAATTCCCGACGCTGGGGACAAAAAAGAATGGAACAAAGAATGAGACAAAAGAATCTGCAGCAACCAGTAGCGGTAGTGTATCTGCATCGGTTGATTACAAGAAAGCGATCGAGACACGTGCATTGGAGGAGGACGCGTCGATGGCAGAAGAAGTGGTCCCACCAGGATGGGTCAAGTATACATTTAACAAAAAAACCCAAAAAATAGAAGAAAAAAAAGGAGAAAAGATAGCAAAGGAAGAAGAAGAGGACAAGTTAGGTCAAGATTTAGAAGACGAAGAGGCACATCATGCGCTTCTACATATCCTGCAAAAAAATAGAGAAATGCATCGAAAATCTTTTATCGAATGCCATGGCGAGGAACACTACAAAAATCAATATTATACACCGAATAATTATGTAGAAACAGATAGTTCAAGCGAAACCAGCGATTACGATCAATAAGTTGTGTCCTGGTTTGTTTTATATATTTTCAATATAACTCAATATTGCAAATATGCTAGAAGCGACACAACTGGAAGAAGACCCCTACTCTGAATTTGACTTGTGTGAACCACTTGGTTTAGATATGTCTTGGATGGAAGAGTCTGTCATAGAAGACTCTAAATATACAGATTTTTACGAAGAAGATGTCTCTTTTGTCCAGTTAAGAATTTTGTATATCAATCCTGTAAACGATATTTTTAAAATAGTGACCGAAAAATTTCATTTCCGTGAACCAAACAAAATATCCAAGGAAGAACTGCTACAAATCATCAAAGAGCGCAGGACACTAGACAAAAAACGCTACAACATGGTAAGCGTCGCCAAATATAACATCGATTTGTCGCCGCACCATATCAAATCGTTTATCAAGACCCCTCTTTCAAAAGGTACAAACACCCCCTTTTTGACAGCGCTTAACCAAATAGAAACAGTGCACTTTAATAAAACAATCACCATGTTTCAAGATTTGAATGAATTGTTTATCGCGTATTATGACACAAAACCTGGTGTCTCAACTACCCCCAATCGCGCCATTACCAAACGTGTGCGCTATACCCCTCACCGCAACAAAACAATTAAAAACAATGACTTAAAGATACCACAATATATTTAAATATATACACGACATCGCATTTTATTTACCCCAAAATATGTCAGCACTAATTCATGCACTTGATACCCATACTGGAAAACAAATCGGCGAGAATGGTCATGCCGAATATTCATATTCTAATGGATTGCGCGAACAAGTCGTGCAGTTAAGTTTTCAGCTGACGCGAACCCAGAATTCGCGTAGTGTAGAGAAAGTATTGGACAATTTGTTACAAACCATAAAAACCGACTTAACAGCGCACCATTGGTTAAGTGGCGTCCATATCGAATTATTAGTGGTGTTGTATAAAATGATTGGTCATACACGCGATGCCCAGAATGGCAAGGGGGAATATGCACTGGCGTATATGATGATCTATGTCTGGAACAAGCATTTCCCTGAATTAGCATCCCGCGCGGCATCCACTTTTGTGCAGAGTCCTGAAGGGACATCAGAACCACCCTATGGGTCTTGGAAAGATATCAAGCATCTATGTACTTACTTGAAGGGACGTGCTGTGACTGCAGAGAACTCTCCTTTGGTGCGACATTTGATTCAATTAATGGTGACACAATTGAAACAAGATGTAGAACTGTTGTCCAACAGCGCCAGCGCCAGCTCAGATCAAATCAGTTTAGCAGGGAAATGGGCACCACGCGAAAGCTCGGCAAAGAATGGGTGGTTACACAACATCTTGGCACTAAATACATTCTCCCATTTTTTGCAGACCGCAAAAACATGCGAATCGCTTTCGAAAGCAGAAAACAAAGCAAAAATGGAGTTCCGCAAAATGATTGTGAAATTAAATTCGGCGTTAGACACAGTGCAAGTAAAACAGTGTGCCAAACAGTGGGTCGAGATAGAACCTGGCAAGCAGACATCGATCACGATGTTTAAGCAGAAGCGTGCGTTCTTGAACAAGACCAAGAAGGGGGAACAGAAGAGTGCCGAAGAAGATCGCATCTTGTGCGCTCAAAAGTTTGAAGAGTATATTGCAAAGGCGTCAACAGGTGAAGTAAAGGTAAAGGGAGCACGTGTTTCGCTGGTAGATTTTGCCAAAGAAGCAATCTTTTTATCGACGCAACATAGTGCACCCGATTATAAGGTAAATGTGGCACTGTTGGATGCACAATGGGCGAACAATTCAGAGAGTACTGGTGCACTAGGAAGTATGATCGCGATGGTAGATGTCTCGGGGTCTATGGATTGTGACCCATTGCACGCCGCTACTTCTCTAGGAATCCGAGCCGCAGAGAAATCGATCTTAGGAAAACGTGTAATGACGTTTAGCGCGCGACCTACTTGGGTAAATCTGGAATCATGTAATGGGTATACAGAATGTGTTCAAAAGGTGAAAGATGCGGAATGGGGGATGAATACCAACTTTGAAGCGGCGTTGGGTATGATATTGGACACGATTGTCGCAAACAAGTTGTCTGCGGAAGTAGTGCAAGAGATGGTGCTCGCTATTTTCTCAGATATGCAGATGGATGCGGCGGGTGGTGCACCCAATGATGCACTGTACGAAGAGATTCGTAGAAAATATGCGCTGGCGGGCCTGGAAGTATGTGGGAAACCTTATACACCCCCACATATCTTGTTTTGGAACTTGCGCTCTACTAGTGGGTTCCCAGTAACAAGTGTAACAAAGAATACCACAATGTTGTCGGGATTTTCTGCGGCACTACTGAACACTTTTTGCGAGAAGGGGGTCCAAGAACTGCAAGAGTCGACACCATGGAAGACACTACAGGAACAAGTGGATGCGGTCAGGTACTACCAATTAGAGAAAACATGTATCGATATGGTGGAAAGAGAACAGACA
>Ga0114969_10004125_pt1 | contig 11527 bp, 13 predicted proteins | sample M_130807_MF_Meta_FD_87316 | JGI IMG/M metagenome (GOLD analysis project Ga0114969, IMG submission 87316) | Freshwater microbial communities from Lake Montjoie, Canada to study carbon cycling - M_130807_MF_MetaG | ecosystem: Environmental > Aquatic > Freshwater > Lake | place: Lake Montjoie...
CCTATAGCCTTATGCCCAGTTACGCAGAGCATCCAAGGCCTTCCCAGCACATTCTCGGCATTGTGGGGGGCAACGAGGTGCCCTATAAGAACCGTGTGTTCCAGGTGGACGCCGAGTCAGATCTGCGTGGCATAACAAGAGCAAATACCTTCTGCCCGAAACGCCAGCATGCGCCTACAGATCCCGCTGTAGCCAGTATCCAGCGCGATACACCGAAGCAGAAGGTAACGATTCCTCTCCACAAGGAGCCTCTGAAGAACTCACAGATGTGGGCATACCCGGCAACCCTCGCCCCGGAGGCGATGACGATAGAAACATGCCTACGGCCGGAGAAATATTGAATTGCCCTGTGTTAGAGGAATACGAAGATGTGCTCTATTGAACCGAAGCAGGCAAATCTCACAAGCTCCAAATGGGACGATGTCCATCAAGCCGACGACCAGAGAATTTCCACATACGCTGGTCGCTATGCTTTTACACCCTATCGCAATTGCTTTGACAGTTTCCCCGTAAACGCGACCACTCGCCTACAGGAATCCGGCAATGGCTGGGTCACGGGCAAGTGGCGCACAGACGTGGAGTCTGATTTGAAGGGCGTGGGGCGCCCACCCACTCGTTGGCGCGAGGACAAGCTCTTGTACAATCCCGAGACGAATCCCATCAATAATGCGGGCTATACAAACGGCCCTGACGAGAACATCTCCAACAACTTCAATCGCCTCACAAATCCTCCCTGTACTCTGCGCGCCACAGGATGGAATCGCTGGCACCCCCTTTTTCACAATCCTCAGGCCGTCTTTGAGACGCCATTTGATTTCTTTATACCTTCTCGCTTGATTGATAAGGAGCGCTGTAAGCCGTCCAAATAAGTTTAATAATCACTTGTAGTATGGAATTGGCCGCCTTAGCATTTCTAGGGGGCGCAGGATTCCTCCTAGCAAAACACGCGTCGCCTACACCGGTATATCCTACGAATTCAAGGGGATCCAATCCCATCGTAAGAAATGCTATAGGGACAAAAGAGGCTTTCGTGGGATCTCCCGACGTAAAGGCAGGAGCTCCTAGTCCTGCGCAACTCAATAAACAGTATGCCGACAAACTAACAAAGTCAAGTGTCCGTGGCTCGAATCCCGAGCTAGATCTGAAATACAACGACCTCATGGGCAGAACGCCATTTCCTTCTGAGCCAGTGCCTTCTCCGGGCGGAAGACTTTCTATACAACACCCGTCGGTCTTCAGCTCCAGTGCCTTTGCTTTTGCCACGCCCGCCCCTATTGCCACGGCCACTCCCGATGTGATGATGAATGCTGGGGGCATAGAGGAGAACCCGAATTACATTGACGGTGACAAGATAACAAGCTTGCTCACAGGCCAGACGATGAATACGAGCGACTTTGTACACAACAACATGCAGCCCTTTTTCGGCAGCCGAGTGCGCCAGAATGTGGGCCCAGATGCCAATACGGGTCGTCTAGATCGTTACACCGGCTCTGGATCTACGGATATTCGCAAGAAGGAGGTGGAGCAGATGTTTGACAATACCACCAAACCTTTCGGCAATGTGTATGGCCTGGAAGATTCGTCCGAGTTCATCCAGGGCCGTATCAACGACCCGAGGAATCGCGCGGGAGAGCGCCCCTTTGAGCCTGTGAAGGTGGCTCCTGGTGTTGGCGAGGGATTCAGCTCCACGGGCAAGGGCGGTTTCCAGCAATTGGAGGTGAATGAGCTGATGATGAAGAATATCCGCAAGACGGAGGATCTGCGTGTACTCACAAATCCCAAGGAATCATATAATACGCCGGTGGTGCCTGGCCAGCAGTTCATTGGCAAGGCGATGGACAGCCCTGGCGAGGTGCGCAAGTACCGCCCTGATACCTTCTATGTGGATGAGACGGGCGAGCGCTTCGGTCCTGGTGGACAGGGCGCGTATCAGAAGGAGACGGTGCGCCCGATTCAAGTGATGCCTCACACGGCGCGCGAGGACACGAGTGTGGAGTACAAGGGTCCTGGTGGAAGCCAGGAGTTCGGCATGAACTACGTGGTGGGAAGCTATAAGACGCCCGCGCACCAGCAATACGCGGGTGCTGGATACCGTAACGCCGATGGCACCACGTACATGAAGCAGGGCGCCCAAGACGATTATGGCAAGGAGGGCTTTGAGATTCGCCCGAATGAGCGCTATTTCACCGGCGACAGGAGCCAGGGTCTGAACTTGTCGCCGGCCGAGGCGGGGGCGGTGACGACGCACTACGAAGATGAGTCGCGCCCGACGCGTCGTGGAGAGACGATTGGCAATATCCACCAGGCGGGAGTGGCCACGGGCTATGCGAACTCGGCTCCTGCGATTACCGTGTGGGACCCCAGTGATGTTGCGCGCACCACCGTAAAGGAGGGCACTATACGCATGGACTATTTCGGAGGTGCTGCGCCAGCTGATATTCCCACGCGCCTCAAGGTCTATGACCCCGCAGATATCGCGCGCGTCACCCAGAAGGCACAGATATCAGCGAAGTCGGCATATACGGGAGGACCGAAGGCGGCACATGAGCGCCACACGAGCCACATATCCGCGTACAATATGCGCACAAATCCGAATAAGCAGATGGTGACGAAACGCCCTGCGCTAGGGGGTGGCAATATCCAGATTTTCAAGGGTGACGAGCCGAATGTCAGCTCTCGCAAGCTGGACACGGACATTATAAATGACCGTGCTCTGGCCGTGAACCGTTCCATAGATTTCGGCCCTGGGTCTGCGGATATTGGCCGGGTGAAGTATCGCGCCCCGCCTCGCCTGGATGTGTCCATGGAACGGAATCAGCGCGAGATGATTTCCCAGACGGAGAACAATCCTCTCATGCAGAGTCTTCATGTAAATGCTGGTCTATGAGAGCAAAGACTCTTCTCCTGAAGATTCCTCCAAGCGACGAATTGTATGAAACCTGGAAGACATCTCGGACATTTTGTTGGTGATGCCATTCAACCACACGACCCTTTCGTCATTCATCAGACAACCAATCAAACACCCTTTTACACAGACCCATTGACGATGTATAGTATGGAAACGCTCTAGGCAGTCTTCACCTGCCACGGCCGAATCCAATAACTGTGTAAGAGATCTGCTCAGGCGTTCTGCTTCTGTGGCCAAGCTGTCCCAGTCGGAAGCAGATACGGGGACGGAGAGCTTGGAACCCATTTACTACAAGAACCTAAACATCCTTTTAACACAGTCTCTAGTATGCCACAGCCGGCATGGTTGATTTATGGCCCCCCAGGATGTGGAAAAACTACCTGGATTCTCGCGCAAGTCAAGCAGGAAAACAAGAAGCTCTTTCATTGGAATGCGCGCACTGATAGAAGTTTGAGGGAAGGCCGGGAGAATTTACACAGACAGGTGAGGAGCCAAGAGCCTCTTATTGTGTGGATAGAAGGGGCTGACGATCTGACACCCGAGTCCCAGGCGTTTTTGCGGAGAATCTTGGAGACGGCCTCCCCCAATGTCCAGTGTATTTTGGAGTGTAGGGATCCACAACGCATTACGCCGGCGATTCAGAGCAGGTGTGAGTGGAAGCAGTGCGGATTCAAGAAGTCGTTTCGGCGAGAACAACAACAACAGACCATTGGAAATAAACTTCCTGTGAGGCCAGCTCAGACAAAAGACGATTCTTGCCGCAACGCCTTTCATAAAGCCGAACAGCCCGCAGATGTGTTAAAGGGATATTTGAAGGACTCTGCGTTATGGGAAGACGCTTTACTATCACTGAGGGCCGTTGGAAGTGGTTCCAGCCCTTGGGCACATATGTATTATATGCGTGCGGTCAAGGAGAGGATAATTCAATCCAAGGAAGCTTAGAATGGATGGCCAGGAGATTTCTGTGTACGGCGAGGCGAAGGGGGAATATACTCGCCAGCTCTGTGTGTTTCTGGCTCCGTGCCTAGAAACGTATTTCCTGCGCCTGCTGGATGAGGCGAGGAGTCAGGCAGAGAGTTCTCAGAAATACTTGTGGACATTCCAGAATCTGTTGCAATGTATCCCGGACTGGAACCAGGATAAGGTGGTGCGAGAGACGGAGGTCATTCAGAAGGATTGTAAGTGTGATTACTTGGAGGAGCTTCTGACTGCCGTATTTATTGCGCACACGAAGGTGCTTTCTGCGATTCGTCTGAGCACGAAGCAGAAGAAGTTACAGATAACGATTCCGAAGATTGACCATTTTCTCCATCGCGTGTTGTCAGAGTGTGCGCGGACTCTCTGGACGAACGCGTTCTTGTTTGTGGACACGAGCAGTATAGAGAAGCAGAAGAATCTGCGCCAGGTGTCTGGGCTCATCCACGACTCCATTTTACAGGCGATTCGCGGACTCCTTCCGGTGAGGACGATTCTGCGTGAGTACCTGCACGAGGATGATGAGGAGGGAGGAGATACACCTGTTGCAGCGATAGAACCTATTCCTTTAGTTACGGCAGAGGAGCATGAAGAGCCTCCTAAGGCAACTGTCTCAGAAGAGCCTCCTAAGGAAACTGTCTCAGAAGAGCCTCCTAAGGAAACTGTCTCAGAAGAGCCTCCTAAGGCAACTGAAGCAGGAGAAGTCCCAAAACAGCCGATGATTTACATTGATACAAAACCCTCCGTGTCATTTGCACAGGAACACGTGATGTTTGACTCCAATACCTTGGAGGCGAATGAGATACACGATCTGCCTTTCGCGGAGGCTGAGACGCGTGTGGAGCAAGAGGAAGAGGAGGACCTCGATAAAATAAAAATAACGGACGAAGTTCTCACGATGGATGCGGATGAAATACTCTCCTAGAAAGATGGAGGCGCCTTAGATGGAGGGCATGACCTTTACGACAAAACCCGGTTTCTGGATGGCCCTGGCGATTGGCGGAGCCTTAGTGGGTGCTGCGAGTTTTGCGCAACAATCAATGACGAGAAAAGATGGCGAGCCGTATCGCCTGAGAGCGGTCTTTCGTGACTTTATCCTAGGAGCGTTCCTTTCTGCCACGATCTACACGATGCTTCCGGACTCGGTGGATTCTTTGACTACCTCTCTCATGAAGACAGGAGGTGGTGTCATGAGCGCGACTGTATCATCGGGTGCTTCTTCCGACCTTGAATTACACACGGGGCCAGCTAGGTTTTAGGATTTAGTAGTTATATGTTAGATGGATCCAGTAGTGCAAGGTATTATAAATACATTTACATCATCTTATAAAGTTGTATCTAAAGAAAAAAAAGATATTATGTTAAAATGGAAAGAACCCTTTGTGATTCAAGGACTTCCTTTACATATTTTTAAACGTGAGGCGGCAATAGGTGATGGAAATTGTATGCTTCACAGTTTCCTCTTTGCTATATCAGCGATATATAGATCACATGATAATGAAATGCGCGGTTATATTGCAAATGAGTGGCGTAAACAACTGATAGCTAAAACCGAGGAATTAAATGAAGATGCGGATATATTTTATGCAGATTCAGGTGGTAGAGTTGTTATTCAAGAGTCTATTGACGACTTATTACCAGAGGAATATACAGAGCTTGAATTAAATTTTGGCCCTATAATTGCAAGAGTATATGGGCATAATTGGATAGCTGTGCGTTTGGATGAAATAGGGGCTCTGCACCCTGTGCGCCAAAGCTATAATAATTTTGATCCTGCTAAACCAACTATTGTAATTCACTATCTGGGTGGAGCTCTTGATGTTGGCCAAGCCAATCAAGAATTCCGCATTGACGGACATTATGAAAGTGTCATTCATACAACCATATCTACTGCAAATTCTCCTAAGCCATCGAAAGAAGCTTCCAATAAATTAAAGCGAACGACCGCGAAGAAACCAAAGGATAAAATTATAAGATTACCTCCTGAAACTATCTATATGTTTCCGCCTGGATCTCATGAATTACAACCCTTACTACAATTATTTCAAGCTCCTTCTCCATAGGTAGCAGTATAAAGCCCGGCGCAAGAATCTGTAATAACCAATAATGCTCCCCACAATCCTATCGATTATAGCATATGATATATGGTTCTATATATCACATGTTATATTACATAACCGCGCAGTCTACAAGTATCATAAACAACATCATGAAAAACCAGTTCCACAATTCCTAGATACGTACTACGGCCACTGGATAGAATCCCCTTTCCAAAGTCTCGGATTCTTCGTACCCATGGGATTTCTCGCCTACTCGGCAAAGGATATCTTGACCGCATTAATAATCCTAAATATACGTGGGATGATGCGCCACGATGAAAGAGGCGTGTATCTAATAGGTAACCACCACCTTTTACACCATTTACACCCTTCCTACAATTTCGGAGAATATTGGCTAGATTCCTTATGCGGCACGTTATATCCGAAACAAGAGGAATATAGGGCTGGGCTCTTATACATGTAAAGTGCTGAGGATCCTATTCAATCGCCTATACTTCATACGCGCTCCAAGAAGAAAGCTAGAACGAATATCAGCCTTGATTGCGTCAAGCAAGGCTGATATAACCCCCTTTTGCTCATTGTCCTGTAAGTGTTCCAATCTGTCATCTAGATTTACACGCTCAATGACAAGTTCCAGCATACTCCCATCTCGCCAGGAGCGCGTATTCCACTTTATAGTACCCATCATATTCGGCGTAAACTGTGTATCGTGAAGAAGTGCCTTCAAGACTTTCTGTAAATGCCAGAGGCTATAGCCCTCAAGGTCACGCAGAACAGATTCTTCCACCTTGACGAATTCCCCCTTCTCTACCCTCTCACGAATCCTACGAAGTAAAAGGGCCTTCAGCTCTGCTGTCTTCTCCTCTCCCAAATCAAAGGATATTCCAGGAGCCCGATATACTTTCCCATCCATCAATGCCAAATAAGGATAATAGTCGTCATTCAAATATTTATAAAATTCACTAAGCTCAATACACGACTCCGACATCTCATAAATATTAACTGCGCGCCCCCCAACGCTTAGGACCTTCTCCAAATCCAGAATACTCATGTGTGGCGTATGTTGGTCATAGCCGTCTATGAAACGAAAGCGATTCGTAAATAGTTCTGTAAATCGTTTCATCTGGTCTTTATTGTAAACATCAATAACACAGATGACCTTCTGGTGGAAAGAATGCTTCTCCAGATACGCAACATTCCTCTCAAAGCTTTCATTGAAGCCCCAGTTGTTGCAGAAGAAGACATCAAAATCTGAGAATTTCTCTAGATTTAGAATACCCCCCTGATCCAAATCGCCGGCTCCCATGATCAGTGAAAGCCTATCTGCTAGAAGCCATTCAGGAAGACGTTCTACGCCTTCATGAAAGTTCAATACGTGCTCGTTATCCATGGTAAAGGGGACTTGTCTACACTATTTGCCTTGTGTTTCAAATTTATTGACACTCTCTATTGTCGAGAGAAGTGTTTTTATCAGAGCCTCTTGTCTTGATATTATGACTAATTGATTCTCTATCACCGCAATAAGTGTATCATTGCTCTTTTTCAAACGATGTAACTCTTCTAGGATACACTTATACTCCTTGTCACCTGACATCTTCTACTACTTCTAGCTTAGCAAAATAGAGGGTACAATTTCACCTCGGGTCCCAATGATTCACGAGCAACATGGAATACGCTAAAAATATCTTTGCGTATCTGATCCTGGGGCTTACAATTCGTGACCTTCTCCGAAATGTGCTGGTATAAGTCAAAGTCCGGAAACCTCTCCTCGCCGTATTCCTCACGCAACACATTGTTTCCGTCTTCGTCAATAAGCCACGACCAGAGGAGATTCCAGAAGGGTGATACAGTCTCGTGGACCTTCCACAAACACTCCTGGCTCAGAATAGCTCCGTCGGGCTTCTCTGCCGGCTGTTCCGGATATAGAGCGTCAATAATACTCACCGCATAACGGCACAGGTCAAATGACGGGTTCGGGTAAATAGGCTTCTCAGAACCATTTAATAAATTTCTGAAGACATACTGGCCCTCGGCATCTCCCCCTATCTCATAGTCGTCACTCACGAACCACTGCTCTCCCACGCGATATACTGCACGACCGAAATCAATGAGGCACATTATTTTTCCAAAGGTTGGCACCTTCCATACATTGCCATCGCGAGAAATGTAGTGTAGCCACTCCTGGTCAGTCTTCTTCCATACGATGTTATTCGTATGTAAGTCGTTGTGCGTGAAACCGAGGGCACCCTGAGAAGCAGAGAGCGCTGCCACAATCTGAAACGTCCACGCAATCCATCGTTGTTCCCAGGCCTCTGAGTGTCTGGGCGCACCTACTAATTCACCCTCGTCATCTAGCATAGAATCCAATACGCCCTCCATCTTCTCCTGGAATATTAACATAACGGGAAACTCTTTCAGCTGCATAAATACCGCCGACTCTTCATAAGACTCTTCCGAGCACTCAGATTCCTCTGACCCAGACCCAGAGCCAGATCGATCTTCGTGAGAAGAAGACGCCGATTCCAGGGACTCCACGCTCTCCATCTCCACAATCTCAGGGTTCAGCTCTCCCGCATCCTCCAAACTAATATGGCTCGCCTGAGACCTTGGTGTGGAGTAGTGAAATGTGGTGGAGCGCATTGATGAATTAGGAGTTTCTATCTGTGACTTATTATCCTCATAGTATACTGAGAATAATCCTTGGCGACGGCGCTCCCAGAATAACTTATACCGACGATAAGATTCATATTCCCCGCTGATATTGAAACGGTACTTATCGGCAACACCCCGGTAGCCACCATAAAATAAGCAGAAATGCGGACTGATATTCCTCTCACGGAGTTGGCCAAGTAAATAACTCGCAAGACAGTCCACATATGCTTGATTCATCGGATTTCCTATCTTTTTTCCACGCCTTCTCTCTCCCTTCTCAGGGCTAGAATAATAGGCCTGGATTGTGCGTATCGGGTCTAGCAGGTGGGTAACCTTACAAAACGCATCTTTAACCTCCTTTGACACAGTCTCTATCTTACACTCACCCGGTCCATTAAATTCCGTGGCTCGTGCAAATAAATTGTCGGTAGCTAGTTGTCCCTCAGATGTTGGGTCGGAACCCAGGAGTATTCCAATAATTGGTGTTATAGAGCTTATTTCATTATATCCGGCAAAGCGAGGAACCCCGGAGAATCTCCTCCAAACTGGCAAGGCCACATGTACTGGCTGGGTTAAACACGGATCCATTCTAGCGGCTATGACGGATTTCCTAATGAGTTCGTAACCGCACCAATAAGTATTTTCACCCTCCTTAATACAAGAAATGTCTGACAGGACTGATGCATTGAATGTTGGTATCCGGAAGTTTGATATGAAAATGATTCCACAGGACGCCGTGTGCGTTTTCATTGGTAGAAGACGTACCGGCAAGTCAACTCTTGTGAGAGATCTCCTTTATCATCATCAAGAAATGCCTCTAGGGACTGTGATTAGTGGCACAGAAGAGTCAAATCAGTTCTATAAGAAACTCATTCCCCCGCTGTTCATCCATGGCGACTATAGTCCTCTTATTATTGCGAACTTTTGTAAGAGGCAGAAGATGATTATGGCGAAGATAAACAAGGAAGTGGAGGCATATGGACAACAACGCACGGATCCGAGAAGTTTCTTGATTATGGACGACTGTCTCTACGACGACAGTTGGCTGCACGATCGCAATATTCGCTATCTATTCTTGAACGGTCGTTGGCTCAAGGTCTTCTTCATCATTACTATGCAGTACCCCCTTGGTATTCCTCCAATGTTGCGCACGAATGTGGACTATTGTTTCATTCTCCGAGAACCCTATGTTACCAATCGCAAACGTATTTTTGAGAACTTCGGAAGTGCTTTTCCGAGTTTTGAGTTCTTCTGTCAGGTGATGGACCAATGTACGCAGAACTATGAGTGTATTGTTATGAACAATAACTCGCAGTCCAATAAGCTAGAAGATACGGTATTTTGGTACAAGGCCGAGATGCATGGCGAGTTCCGCATAGGCGCCCAGGAGTTCTGGAATCATGCCATGGCGAATTATAAGGAGAAGGATGGCGAGGAGGGGAATGAATACGACGCTACGGCTGCGAAACGGTTAAAGGGGCCTATGATACAGGTGAAAAAATATCCGAATCAATAAGATTTATACTTCTTAGAATGGCGCTTACAAGCGAGATGAAAGATATTGGTCAAGTACTTATTCTTATGTTGATTCTTGGATTATTACTAGTGTTTCTAAGAAAGCCTCTTTCTGAAGGATTCACAAGTGGTGGATCTGCGCGATGTGGAGTCGACCTGGGACCGTGCGATGCGGGCCTGAAATGTATCAACGGATTCTGTACGCTTACAGAGCCTAAAGCCGCATATGATAAGCAACCTGTACCTCTTGCTCCCCAGGGTGTTTTATCTCCTCTCCCGTATTTTTAAAAGATATTCATTAGAAAGATGGCGAAGTCCACCATAAAGACCGGTACATGGTATATACTGCTCTTATTGGTTGTATTACTGGCCCTTTTACCTATTCTACAGGGAACATCAAATGTACAGGGGTTTGTAAATCCAAATTACCCAGCTACGTGTAACCCTGTTTGCACAGAAGGACACTTCTGTGCAAGCCCAAATCAGTGCCTTAAAAAATATGCTGGAGGAAATGTACCTACCGGCAACTTTTAAATTTTTTACACCTTTTCTCATTAAAACCGCCCATTTTATAAATATGTTCTAATTTGTTCCCATCCGTTTCTTGTATCTATAAATCTAATCCATGCGTTCTATCTTCCTCTGGATTGCCAGATCGACAGGAACAGAAAACAGGCCCTCATAGCTACTGCTTCCCAATGTCGTTGTGGTGGTATCTGGCACAGCCTCCACTGTCGGGGTTAGAGTAGCCTCTTCGGCGGACACGCGCGTCTTCGCATTTCCCATTCGCGACTTCTTTTGCTCGTTGTAAAAGACTTCGCGACTCTCTTCGTTCTCCCGGTACTTCTTCATCAGAGTGTTCAGCTCCTCGTTCGCGTATTCCTGATCCCCAACTTTGTTCGGGTCGGGCTCCCAAGCCATCCACTTTCCTACATGACCCTGGTAGATATTGAACGAAGGATCCGCCTTTTGAAGGCGCTTGGCACGTACCGCCGCCTCGGCCTCCGACGAGAATACGCCGCGCACCTTGATTCCACGCATCGTCGTGCGGAACTCATTCTTCGCGAAGAACTCCTCCTCTAGCTTGGAACCATGAGTAAACAGGAAGTTGTCGAACTCCTCCTGAACCTTGGAATCAGCCAGCTCGCGCATGTTCTTGCGGACGTACTGCTGGACCTCCTCGACGGGCACATCCACCCGCTGAAGATTCTTGCGAATCTCGTCGGCAGGCTTTAGAGATACCGCAGCAGGCGTGGGCGTAGCATCAGGCTCTGCTGCCTCTGCTGCCTCTGCTGCCTCTGCTGCCGCAGGCGCAGGCACCTTATCGAGGTTACCGGCAAGGGTCTCCAGCTCTGTATTGATTACACTCACCTGCTCAGCCAGCCACACCTCCAGCTTCTTCGTACGCCACTCCAAA
>Ga0114969_10004128_pt1 | contig 11522 bp, 8 predicted proteins | sample M_130807_MF_Meta_FD_87316 | JGI IMG/M metagenome (GOLD analysis project Ga0114969, IMG submission 87316) | Freshwater microbial communities from Lake Montjoie, Canada to study carbon cycling - M_130807_MF_MetaG | ecosystem: Environmental > Aquatic > Freshwater > Lake | place: Lake Montjoie...
AGACGTGCTACTTTTTCATCTAAGTGTTTTGGTAATGTATACACTTTATTTTCGTAGTTAGCAGAATTTTCCCATAACTCTAATTGCGCTAATGTTTGGTTAGTAAATGAGTTAGACATTACAAAAGAAGGGTGTCCTGTAGCACAACCTAAGTTTACTAAACGTCCTTCTGCTAACAGGATAATATCATTACCGTTAACATTATATAAATCCACTTGTGGTTTGATTTCTATTTTAGAATGACCATAATTTTCATTCAACCAAGCAACGCTGATTTCATTATCAAAGTGACCAATGTTACAAACGATTGCTTTGTCTTTCATTTTCAAGAAATGCTCACCAGTTACGATGTCTTTGTTACCAGTAGTTGTAACGATGATATCTCCTAAATGAATTATGTTATTCAATTTTTTAACTTCAAATCCGTCCATTGCAGCTTGTAACGCACAAATTGGATCGATTTCTGTTACGATTACACGCGCACCAGCACCTTGTAAAGAAGCAGCAGAACCTTTACCAACATCTCCGTAACCACAAACAACAGCAACTTTACCAGCCATCATAATGTCTGTAGCACGACGAATTGAATCTACTAAAGATTCTTTACATCCGTATTTATTATCAAATTTAGATTTAGTAACTGAATCATTCACATTAATTGCAGGAACTAATAAAGTACCATTACTAACACGTTCGTGTAAACGGTGAACACCTGTAGTAGTTTCTTCAGATAAACCTTTAATAGCAGCAGCTAATTGTGGGTAACGATCAAAAACCATGTTTGTTAAATCCCCACCATCATCTAAAATCATGTTTAACGGTTGGCTATCCGGGAAAGCATAAAGCGTTTGATCAATACACCAATCAAATTCTTCTTCATTCATTCCTTTCCAAGCAAAAACTGGAATTCCTACAGCAGCAATTGCAGCAGCAGCGTGATCTTGCGTTGAAAAAATGTTACAAGAAGACCAAGATACATCTGCTCCAAGATCCACCAATGTTTCGATTAGGACTGCTGTTTGGATAGTCATGTGCAAACATCCAGCAATTCTAGCACCTGCTAATGGCTTTGAAGCACCGAATTCTTGACGCAAAGACATAAGTCCTGGCATTTCAGCTTCCGCTAATGTAATTTCTTTTCTACCCCAATCTGCAAGGGTAATGTCTTTTACTTTATACGCTAATTTTTCTGTTGTGTTTGTCATATTAGTTTTTTTAGTGGTATAAAATTACAAAAGAAGTATTGATAAAAAAAATATTTTTAGGGAAATAAAATTATAGATTAACCGTCGAAAGATTTCGGATTGGCAGAATGTAGATTGATAGATTGACAGATTGCAGAATGACAGATTGTTGGAATAAAAAAACCACCGGGTTGGTGGTTTTTTTATATAATTATTTATATAATACGAGACGCAAAGCATTGCGTCTCTACGATAATTTTGATAATTCTTCTTTGGCGATTGTTGAAATTACTTTTCCATCTGCTTTACCTGCTAATTTACCCGATAAAACTCCCATAATTTTTCCAATTTCTTGTGGTGATTTTGCTCCTGTTTGTGCTATTGCGGCTAAAACTTCTTGACGCACTTCCTCTTCGGACATCATTTTAGGCAAATAGACTTCCATTACTTGCGCTTCAAACAACTCATCTTTCGCTAAATCTTCTCTATTTTGAGTAACATAAACAGCATACGTTTCCATACGTTGTTTGTGTAACTTCATGATAATTTTAATTGCAACATCATCTGAAACCTCACCGTTACCGGAAGTCGCTTCTAACAATAGTTTAGATTTGATATCGCGTAATGCTTGTAATTTTTCTTTTTCTTTCGCTAACATCGCATTCTTGATGTCCGAAGAAATTTGTTCCATGAACCCCATAATCAATCTACGTTATCGTGTAAAAAAGAATTGTTACTTCTTAAAGAGATATTTTCACCATTTCCAGAAACACCATAACGAGAAACAGAATTTTCTGTACTTGGTCTAGATTGGTCTAATTGAATATTTCTTCTTTCAAATGCAGGTTCTTTTTCTAATTGTGTAAGACCATCCGCTTTTTTCAATTTTTGTGTATATGCATGCAGACGCTCCATACGCTCTTGTTGAATTTTCAATTGTTCTTCAGGAGACATATGTGTTTTAGGAGTTGCTCTGATTGTATTTTCTAAAGGAATAATAGCATCATCTAGTTCTAAGGTATGTACTATTTTCTCATCGGAAGGATCTTTAACTTCAATAACTGGTATTATTTCTTCCTCCACTTTCGGAGAAGTAGATTCAACTTCCCAAACCAAACTTACAGGTTCTTGTTCTTTTTGTGGCTCAACAATTGTTTTTGTTGCTTCTTCTACCCAATTTCTAATTGTAGGTTTAGCCTCAAGTGTCGGTTCAACCGTTTTCAAAAAAAGTTCGTTGTTATTATCAACATTTTTAGTAGGTTCAGCCTTTGGTGCTACTTCTGTTGGTTTTCCTAATTGCGATACGATTTCATTTTTTGGCTCCTCGTGTAAAGGGCGAACAATCTTTTCTGGAGCCTTCTCAAAACCCGTGATAGGAGATGAATTAAATCCTGTAGCGATTAATGTTACACTTAATTTTTCACCTAATGTTGGATCATAACCATGTCCCCAGATTACGTCTGCAGAAGATCCAGCTTCGTCTTGAATAAAGTCTGTGATTTCCGTAATTTCATCCATCAATACTTCTTTATCCCCATAAGTGATATTTAAAAGTACAAATTTAGCACCCGCGATATTGTTATCATTTAACAAAGGAGAATCTAAAGCTTCTGTTACACAACGAATTGCTCTATCTTCCCCTTCTACAGCAGCAGAACCCATGATCGCAACACCTGAATCTTTCATTACAGTGTATACATCATTAAAGTCAACGTTTACAGCGCCAGTAACTGAAATTAATTCAGCGATACCCTTTGCGGCAACGGTCAAAACATCATCTGCTTTAGAGAAAGCATTATTAATGGTTAAGTTACCCGTCATTTCACGCAACTTCTCATTATTAATCACTAACAATGTATCCACCGCTTTACGCATTTCTTCTAGTCCTAATTCCGCTTGTTGTCTTCTTTTACGTCCTTCAAAACCAAAAGGAACGGTAACGATACCAACAGTAAGGATACCTAACTCGCGCGCGATACTTGCAATCACAGGAGCTGCACCAGTACCAGTACCACCACCCATTCCAGCGGTAACGAACACCATTTTAGTGTTATCCCCTAACACGGATCTAATTTCGTCAATATTTTCAATTGCTGCATTTTTACCAATTTCAGGAATTGCGCCTGCACCATTACCCTCAGTTAATGAAGCCCCTAACTGAATTTTGTAAGGCACTGCAGAAATATCTAATGCTTGTTTGTCTGTGTTACAAACAATAAAATCTACACCTTTAATTCCAAGGTTATACATGTGATTTACAGCGTTACTTCCGCCGCCACCTACACCGATAACTTTAATGATAGATGAAATGTTTTTTGGTAAATCGAACTCCATTTTTTTTATTTTTTTATATTTTGAATGTTGCTAAGCAACATTGTTTTTATTATTTATTCAAGGGTATGTTGTAGTACAACATACCAACTATTCAGGTTCTTTGAGAATTCCTTCTAATTTTTCAAAGATAGATTTAAAGAATGGACCTCTGGATTCTTTTTGAACAGTTTTTGATTTTTCATTTTTCTGACCCTCTTTTTCAGGCGTATTTTCTTTTGTCTGTAATTTTTGTTTTACATCCAATGATTGAAATCCTTTTAAAACTAAACCAATACCTGTTGAATACATTGGGCTTGTCAAATTTTCAATTGTATTGGAACTACCTAAATGTTCTGTAGGATATCCTATACGTGTATCTATACCTGTGATATAATCAAAAAGTTGAGTAATATGTTTCAATTGAGAACCTCCACCTGTTACGACAATACCGCCACTCAATTTTCTTTCAAAACCAGAATTTCTAATTTCATAGTGAACATGCTCAATAATTTCTTCCATACGTGCTTGTATGATACTTGCTAAATTACGTAAAGAAATTTCTTTGGATTCTTTTCCACGAACACCTGGTATACAAACAACTTCATTCGTTTGACATTCGCTTGCTAATGCAGAACCATATATGACTTTTAAGGCTTCTGCATGTTTTTTCATGATCGAACAGCCTTCTTTGATATCTTCGGAAATTATATTACCTCCAAAAGGAATTACAGCTGTATGGCGAATTATTCCTTCATGGAAAATAGCAATATCCGTAGTACCACCGCCGATATCAACTAAAACAACTCCAGATTCTTTTTCATCATCAGATAATACTGCTTCCGCAGAAGCAAGAGGTTCAAGGATTGTATCTTTAATAACCAAGCCTGCTTTTTCAACACAACGGTTAATGTTTTTAACTGCAGAAACATGACCAGTGATGATATGGAAATTTGCCTCTAAGCGAGAACCGGCCATACCGATCGGATCTTTAATGCCATATTCGTTATCCACGATATATTCTTGTGGAAGTGCATCGATAATTTCCTCCCCTGGCTCCATCGATAAACGATACATATCGTCTCTCAATGCATTTATATCCGTAATCGTAATTAAATCATCCGTTTTTCTGCGGGTAAGAATCCCTCTATGTTGGTAACTTTTAATGTGTTGACCAGCAATACCTACATTCACTACGCGAATAATCAAGTCGCCTTGCACTAGAGATTGCGCTTCTTTTACAGCTAATTCAATTGACTCAATTGTTTTTTCAATGTTAGAAACAACACCACGTGAAACGCCAAGGGAATCACTTTTTCCCATCGATAAAATTTCAATTTTACCATGTTCGTTCATTCTACCAACGAAACATGCAATTTTCGTTGTACCAATATCTAAACCTACAATTACTTGACTCATATTTAATCTGCTTTCAGGTCTGACCCTAATTGTTTTTTACTACAAACTACTTGATTTTCGTACTTCAGATTAAAACAATCATACGTACTCCAACCTTCATAGGGAATGCCTTCCTTGTAAAAGTCTGCTAATTTACGGAATTTTACTTTAACTTCCTCGTTAGAAAGGGCACTTCCGAAAATAATTTTTTGCTCTCCAACACGCGGTACAAGCACAAAATCACCGTTTTTTTCTTTATGAATTTGACCTATTTGTAAAGAAAAGAATGGATCGTTACAAACATAGCGAGAAATTCTGTAGATATCGTCTAAGGAATATTTAGTTATTAAATTTTTATTGTTAATAATTTTATTCACCATTAATCCATTATTCCTGTCCGGAATATCCCCTGTAACCACCACAACTCTAGCTGTATAAAGATACGAGGGTGAAATTGTGTAACCAAGTTCATCTAAATAAAAACTCTCCCCGTAATTATTAAAAATACGTGCAATTGGTCTTCTTATTTTAACATTTATCGCCCAATCCCCTCCTAATTTTGTATACACATTACAATCGAGTACTTCTGTCATGCCATTTACGAATTTTTCAATTCGATTTAGTTGTAACTGCTGATTTTTTTGACTGTTCAGAATTAAGCCTTTTCGTTTTAATCGAATGAACAATTCTTTTTCTGTTAAGAACGCGTTTTCGTCTTGTATATCAATATGAATTTTAGGCGATTTTAAAACTATTGATTTTTGTTCTCTATTAGTTACTGCTAATAATATAAGAATCAATGTAAAGAAGAGAGTCCAAATCGTAATTTTAAGCCAAGGTTTCATAGTTACTATTTTGTCAAATTACCGTAGAATTAAAATCCAGCGGAGCTTTCATTTATAATTTTTTCTTTCAATGGTTTAACCAAGCGATCAATATCCCCTGCACCAACCGTTAAAACAACTTGATTAGAAGTTAATTCAATCGCCTCAATAAGTTCCTCTTTTTCAATCAAGCGCTTGGATTTAGCCGTGATTTTGGACAAAAGTACATCGCTTGTAACGCCAGGTATTGGCTTTTCTCTCGCAGGATAAATAGGCAATAAATACAAATCATCCACCTGTGATAATTGCTGTGCAAAGCCTTCCATAAAATCATTCGTTCGGGAGAATAAATGTGGTTGAAAAACCAAGGAGATTTGTTTTGTAGGATATAATAAGCGAACAGAATCTATCAATGCTTTTAACTCCGTTGGATGGTGTGCATAATCATCAATATAGACTATATCTTCTGTTTTGACGTGGTATTCAAAGCGACGTTTAACCCCCAAAAAAGTATTTAATCCATGGCGAATTTCTTCTTCTGACAAACCAAGAAAAACGCACAATGCGATACATGCTAGTGCATTTTCGGCATTATGAATTCCTGGCAATCCTAGAATAATATTATTCCAAACCTTTCCTTCGTTAACTACATCCATCACCTGCATTCCATTTTCAGAACGTAAATTCCTTCCTGTAAAATCAGCCTCTTCCGTTAAAGAGTATGTAATTACATTGGCATGACTTGTTAATGGTAACCCTTTTTTAATTACTAAAAGTCCGTCATGATTAATCAAATTTACATAATCTTGGAATCCTTTTAGGAATGTTTCTTCATCGCCATAAATATCTAAATGATCTGGATCACACGCAGTGATAATGGAAGCGAAAGGATTCAACTGTAAAAATGAACGGTCAAATTCATCTGCTTCAATCACCGTAAAATCAGAGGAAGTAGATGCAATAAAATTGGTGTTATAATTGGTTGAAATCCCTCCTAAAAACGCATTACATTTGAGCGAAGAAGTAAACAATATATGTGCCAGCATGGTACTTGTTGTCGTTTTTCCATGCGTACCTGCAACGCACAACCCTTTGGAATTATGCGTGATTAAACCCAGAATTTGTGCGCGTTTTAAAATAGTAAATTGTTGCTCTAAAATAAACACATATTCTAGCATCTCTTTTGGTATGGCTGGGGTAAAGATTACCAATGTATTTACTTTATCAATTTGTTTCCCAACTTCTCCTCCTAAATCTTCAAAATGAATTGAAATCCCTTCTTCTACTAGCGCATCCGTCAAAGCAGATGGTGTTTTATCATAGCCGCTCACTTCAAAACCTTTTAACTTGAAGTAACGTGCAATCGCAGACATTCCAATTCCTCCGATACCAAGAAAATATATTTTTTTGAATGCATTTAAATCTATATTGTTTATCATACCATGCATTTTTCAATTTCATTTACAATCAATTCAGCAGCATTTGGAATTGCAAAATTTCGCAATTTTACAGCCATTTGCTTTCCTGCACTATCATTTGTCAACAATTCAATACTTGCTTGAATTAATTTTTCTTTTGCTTCTTTATCGGTAATTACAAGCACTGCATCTGCCAACGAATTCGCATTGTGTGTCTGGTGATCATCCGATACATTTGGAGAAGGAACCAGTATCGTTGGTTTTTCAATAATCGTTAATTCTGAAACCGACATTGCTCCAGCTCTTGAAATAATTACATCTGCAGCAGCATAGGCTAAATCCATTTCCTTGATGAATTCAAACAAATGAACTCCATGCGCTACTAAATACTCTTGTTTATTCGCGTAATTTGGGAAATAAAATTTTCCGCATTGCCAGATCACTTGTACATTTGATGCGGCAATTTTATCAATACTATTTATCAAACTTTCATTAAGCGTTCGAGCGCCCAAACTACCACCGATGATTAAAATTGTTTTTTTGGAGTTATCTAACTTAAAATGTTCTATCGCTTTCGCTTTTTTTCCATCAATTAAGACCATTTCATTTCGAACTGGATTTCCGGTTAATACGATTTTTTCGTTTGGAAAAAATTTATCTAAATTAGGATACGCGACACAAATTTTAGAAACCACTTTTGAAAGTATGCGGTTTGTTTTTCCTGGAAATGAATTTTGTTCTTGCACTACCGTCGGAATATTTAGCATCGATGCAATTCTCAAAATTGGTCCCGAGGCATACCCTCCAACACCAATCACAACTTGGGGTTTGAATTTCTTTAAAATAAAAAATGCCTTGCCCAGGCTATATACTAACTTAAAAGGAAGTACAAAATTTGAAAATGTAATTCTGCGTTGAAAACCAGTAATAGGCAATCCGATAATCGAATAACCGGCTTGTGGAACTTTTTCCATTTCCATTTTACCAGATGCACCAACAAACAATAATTCAGCAGCTGGATTACGATTTTTTAATTCATTCGCAATAGCAATCGCCGGAAAAATATGTCCACCAGTCCCACCTCCAGATATGATTATTTTTTGTGTGCTCATTACATTTTATTTTATAAAATGGGGATGTTGCAGTGCAACATCCTTACATATTCTCCGATATTTCTTCTGATTTAGTGATTTTTGTTTGTTTATAAGCAATCGATTGTACCATCCCAATTGCGAGACAAGTCATAATCAGTGCGGAACCACCCATCGCAAGTAAGGGCATATTTTGACCTGTTACCGGAAAGATACCAGTGCAGACCATCATATTTACTGTCGCTTGCGTTAACAATAATATACCTATCCCAATACAGAGGTAGGTTTCAAAAAGTTTATCCGACTTCAAACCAATACGAATTATTCTAAAAAGCAATACGCAATATAAAAAAACCAAGATAATTGCTGAAAAGGATCCGAACTCTTCCACAAAACTTGAGAAATAAAAATCTGCATATGCTTCTGGTAAATATTCTTTTAGTTTTCCATCCCCTACCCCTTGTCCTATGAAACCACCATTAAAAATTGCTAATTCAGCATTCAAGGACTGTGCATTTGCCTGAACATCTTTATCTGTTTCTAAACGATTGGTAATTCTATTTTTCCAAGTTTCATAACGCGGCAAAACATTTAGTGAAGGTGCAGAAATGTGTATTAAAACTAAAAGTCCAGCAAGCGCAATACCGCCTCCAATTGCAGCCAAAATTTTAGTGAAAGGAAATTTTCCAATGATTAAAATTAAAAAAGAGATACAAAAAAGTAAAAAAGCAGTAGAGAAGTTATCTTTAAAAATCAAGATGCAGATTACGATAATCGGAAACATGATTGGCCAAAATCCACTTTTCCAGGAATTGAAAGAATCTTTCTTTTTGACTAATAAACGAGATAGATATACAATCAAACCTAATTTTGCGAAATCGGATGATTGAAATGTCAATCCTACAAACGGAATTTTCACCCATCTTCCAGCACCATTTACTTTGGTTCCAAAGAAAAATGTAAACAGAAGCAATAGGATAGATGCATAAAACATCAGTCGAGCAAACTTTGAAAAATATGCAGGATCCTTTCGATGTACCCAGAACATGGTAATAAAACCAAGCACTACATAAATCAAATGTTTAAATAGATATTTAAACGGTGTACCTCCTTCTATTTTTACTAAAATTGGGACGAAACTATAGACACTTACTAGCGAAAAAGCTAGTAAAATCAGTGTGATCACCCAAATTCCGCGATCTCCTTTTAAGTATGAAAAAAACTTATTCAAGGAATAATTATAATGCTCTTACAGCAGATTTAAACTGATTTCCTCTATCTTCATAGTTTTCAAAAAGGTCGAAACTAGCACAGGCTGGGGATAACAAAACTGTTTCCTCTTTTTTAGCCAAGCGGTAACCATAACTAACTGCTTCCATCGCAGATCCTGCTTCAACAATGGTTTCTACAACACCATTGAACGTATCTTTGATTTTTTGATTGTCCGTACCTAAACAGATAATAGCTTTCACTTTATCTTTTACTAAATCTAACAATTCAGAATAATCATTTCCTTTATCTACACCACCAACTATCCAAACTGTTGGCGCTTCCATACTTTCTAATGCAAACCACGTTGAATTTACATTTGTTGCTTTAGAATCATTGATAAATGAGATGCCGTGTACTTTAGCAACAAACTCCAAACGGTGTTCTACGTTTTGAAAATCGGAGAAGCTATCTCTTACAACTTCTTTACGTATTTCAACTAATCGTGAAGCGATACCTGACGCTAACGAATTTTGCACATTGTGCTTGCCTTTTAAGGCTAAATCATGAATAGACATAATAAACGGATCTTTATTTATATTTAAGGTTAATTGTTTTTCATCTGCATAACCTCCATTTTCAATTACTTTACGAATTGAGAAAGGAAGAGAATTTACATTTGTTTTTATCTTATCAAAATTGGAAGTAATCACCTCATCATCTGAATTATAGATAAAGAAATCATTTTCTCCTTGATTTTGAATAATTCTAAATTTTGAGTTTACATAGTTTTGCATGTTGTACGCATAGCGATCTAAATGGTCTGGTGTAATATTTAGGAGAATTGCGATATCCGCTTTAAAATCAAACATTCCATCCAATTGGAAGGAGCTCAATTCCAAAATGTACCAATCGAAATTTTCTTCCGCAACTTGTTTTGCAAAACTTTTACCAACATTACCAGCTAATCCGACATTTATACCAGCCTTTTGAAATGTATGGTACGTTAGCATCGTAGTAGTAGTTTTTCCATTACTGCCGGTGATGCAAAGAGTTTTAGCCGTATTATAATACCCAGCAAATTCTATTTCAGAAATTACAGGGATATTTCTTTCTGTAAATTGTTTAACCACGGCTACTGTATCTGGAATACCTGGTGATTTAACAACTATATCTGCATTGTGAAGTAATTCTAAGGAATGTTTTCCCTCCTCCCAAGCAATTTCATATTGGTTCAATTCTTCTTTGTATTCTGGAGAAATAACACCAAAATCAGATACAAACACTTTCCATCCATGTTTTTTTCCAAGAATTGCAGTACCAACACCGCTTTCTCCAGCACCTAAAATCACTAAATATTTCCCTTCGCCTTTCATTTTATCTTACTTTAAGCGTTACGATAGTAATCACGGCTAACAAAACAGCAACAATCCAAAAACGGGAAACAATTTTTGCTTCATGTATTCCTTTTTTCTGGTAATGGTGATGTAATGGAGCCATAAGAAAAACTCTACGACCTTCTCCAAACCGTTTTTTGGTCAGTTTGAAATAGCCAACTTGAATCATTACGGATAAATTTTCAATTAAGAATACACCACATAAAACTGGGATTAATAATTCTTTACGCACAGAAATTGCGAATACTGCAATTATTCCGCCTAATGCCAAACTCCCTGTATCTCCCATAAACACTTGTGCAGGATAAGAGTTATACCAAAGGAAACCAATACATGCCCCAACAAATGCTGAAATAAAGACTACCAATTCTTCTGCCGCTGGTATATACATCACGTCCAAATAATCTGCAAAACGAACATTTGAACTTACGTATGCAAAAATCGCCAGTGCAATACCAATAATTGCAGAAGTTCCTGTCGCTAAACCATCTAGCCCGTCCGTAATATTTGCACCATTGGAAACAGCTATCACAATAAAAATCACTATAGGTATAAAAATTAACCACCCCCAAGATTTGTGAACATCATTCACCATCCAGTTGTAATTAAATTCATTTCCTTTAATAAACGGAATCGTGGTTGTCATATCGCGTGTTTCAATCCAAACAGAATTGGAATCTTTTGCAAACTC
>Ga0114969_10004132_pt1 | contig 11517 bp, 8 predicted proteins | sample M_130807_MF_Meta_FD_87316 | JGI IMG/M metagenome (GOLD analysis project Ga0114969, IMG submission 87316) | Freshwater microbial communities from Lake Montjoie, Canada to study carbon cycling - M_130807_MF_MetaG | ecosystem: Environmental > Aquatic > Freshwater > Lake | place: Lake Montjoie...
CGCAGCGCGACGTTGGCGAGGATCTCCGCGGTGCAGCACAGGATGGGCGCGTCGCGGGTGATGGTGGCGTCGCCCGTGCTCAGGCCCACGTTCTGCGGGCCGAACTCGCGGCACAACGACAGCCACTTCTCGTTCACCAGCGCCTTGATCGGGCAGGTGTAGACCGAACGACGGCCCTGCGCGAGGGACTGGAAATGCAGCGCCGAGGCCACCAGCGATTTTCCCGAGCCGGTGGGCGTGTTGAGGATGACGTTCTTGCCCTCGAACAACTCGAGGATCGCCGCTTCCTGCGCCGGGTACAGACTCAGGCCGCGCGCCTCGACGAACTCGAGGAAACGCCCCAGCAGGAGATCGTTCGTCGGCGTCTCCAGCTTCGGCAGGAAGTCATACAGCGTCTTGTCCACGTCGACGTCCACGCTAGCAAGCCGCGGCCGCCAAGGTCACGAGGCGGATTTTCCCGCGCGCCGCGGGGGCACCGGGTCCCCCGCCGGGGACGGACCCGCCCGACACCTTCCCGGAACCTTGTTTTCACTTGGAGCGGCTTGCGCGGGGTGGTCAGAGTCCCGATAGGATTCGTCGACGAACATGAAGCCAACCTTCGATTCACGGCCTTCCCGCTGGCCCAACCCCGGTTCGCCCCGCCCCCACGCCAGGACGGGCTTCACCCTGATCGAACTCCTGGTGGTCATCGCCATCATCGCCATCCTCGCCGGAATGCTGTTGCCGTCCCTGGCCAAGGCCAAGGAACGCGCCAAGAGAACGGCCTGCCTCAGCAATCTCCGGCAGTTGGGCATCGGCGCCCTCATGTACGCCGGCGACGATTCGCACGGGTACTTGTCCGGCACCGCGGACGACGGCGACGACGACCTCACCTGGCTGTATCCCACCTACGTCGGCGGTGCCGTCGCCCGGTCCGCGTTCGTGTGCCCGTCGACCGACAATTTCATCGGCACCAACACCACGACCATCCGCGGCAAATCCATCCTGGCCGACCTGACGCACCAGGCCCCCTACCGCCGGGCCCAGCGCCCCGCGACGCGCGACGCGGATCTCCGCGGCGTGAGCTACGAGGTCTACGGCTTCATGAACAACGACGGGGCCAACTCCAGCACCGTCTATTACTACGGCAATTCCTATGTCACCGGGGGCATCAAGAAGTCCGAGTCCTCCGTCCTGAACTACGTCCACAAGAACACGCCGTTCGGACTCAAGGGCCAGACCATCGGTCCCGGCCAGATCTGGCTGATCTTCGACGGCGACCGCTCCGGGCCGGGCGCGGTCAACAACTACCCCGACAAGAACGACGACCACGGGACCGCAGGTTCGAACATCCTGATGTGCGACGGCCACGTGGAATGGGTCAAGGGCGGGATGAACTTCGTCCGCTCGTACGAAACCGCCCAGGACGAGAACCGGTCCGGCCAGTAGCCGCCCCCGTCACTTCCCGCCATCCCGGATATAGATCGGGTTCCCGTAGATCCACGGCCTCCATTCGCCCCCGATCTCCAGCCAGACCTCGACCCGGTGGACCCCCGCGGCCGCGACCGGCGCATCCAGATCGGATCCCTTCGCCTCCGCCACGGTGACGCCGTCCCGCAACAACCGGATGCGGCCGGGCAGCGGGCTCTCGACATGGATCCGGTTTCCCGCCGCGAACGGAATCGCGTCGCCCATCCGCGCGACGGGTTCGGCACCGGCCGGCCCGGATGCTTCCAGGGTGCAGCGAAAGCCCTTGGCATTCCCCATCCACTCGTGGGCCACGAACACGTGCCCCGCGCGGACCGCCGCCCGCAGGGCCGGCTCCGTCTTTTCGCGGGCCAGCACGTGGGTCGAGACGCATCGGAACGCCCGGTAATAGGGATCGAGATCCACCCGCGCCACGATCTCCCCCGCCTTGCGGCCCTCCAGCATCCGGCGCAACCCGGGTCGCACCGCGACCGACACCGGCCGCAGGTCCTCGTCCTTGTCCACGATGGTTCCCAGTCGGGCGGTGTCGTCGTCGACCTTCTTGAGGATGAACACCTGGTTGTGGTGACAATCGTTCGCCCCGACGCCCGCCAGACGGTGCGTCTTTCCCTCGCGGTCCCATTTCTCCAGGTAGAGCTGCGGGTACTGGATCTGCCCGCACAGGACGCCGTCGGGATACATCCGCACCAACGCCTGCAGTTCGGCCAGGTCGTTGGGGTCGGTCACGCGGGATGCCATGGCCACCAACCCGGCCATGTCGCGCTTGGCGTCGTAGTGCCGGTTGTAGATTTCCACCCCGGTCAATCCCTCGACGTCGTGGTCCACGCGCTCCTCGAGATGCGACAGGAAGATCATGCCGGTCCCCGCGCCCACGGTTTTCACGAACGCGGGAATCGGCGCTTCCATCTGCGCCATGACCGATCCGTCCGGATGCGCGAGGAACCCGCGGCATTCCGATCCCGGGACGAACAACACGCCGTTGGTCGCGAACCGCCACGAGGCCATGAAGTCCCGGGGCGGCCGGAAATGGTCGCTGAGAAAGACCACGTCCATGCCCGCTTTCACCGCGTCGGCCAGCATCTCGGGGCGGGTCCCGCCCGTGTGCGAGGCATCCTCGGCGTGGGCGTGGAACGAACACCGCAGGTCGAGCCAACCCGACGGAACCGCCAACTCCCGGCGTTGCCGTGCCAAGGCCTCGACCGACGCCTGTGCCGCCGCCAATCGGTCGCGCGTGATCCGTTGCGTGGGGCTGTACCGCGGCTTTTCGAGCGGCTCCGATCCCCGGGCGACCGCCGTTCCCAAACCCAGCGCGAGCAGCACCGCGACGGAGAGTCCGGCCCGGCTTGCCTTCCGACGCCGGGCGCCACGTTTCTTCGGGGAGTTCACCGGGGGCGATTTCAAAATGGCGCGGGGGGATGCGCAACCCGCAATGTGGGCCCGTGCCACGCCGCATCCTCGTTGCCCCCGACAAGTTCAAGGGAACCCTCACCGCGCGCGAGGCGGCCGAGTCCATCGCCGCGGGTTGGCGCCGGATCCATCCCGACGACGTCCTTGACCTGCTGCCGATGAGCGACGGCGGGGAGGGGTTCGGCGCCGTGCTGGCGGGCGCCTTGGATGCGGAGACCCGGGTGTGCCCGACGACGGATGCCGCCGGGCGGCCCCGCGACGCGCAATGGTGGTGGTCTCCGGCCCGGGGCGTCGCCGTGGTGGAGACGGCGCAGGTCAACGGGCTCGCGCTGCTGCCGCCGGGCCGCTTCCACCCGTTCGAACTCGACACCTTCGGGATCGGGGCGGTGCTGCGGGACGCGGTCGCCGTCGGCGCCCGGGAATGCTGGATCGGGGTCGGCGGCAGCGCGACCAACGACGCGGGATTCGGTCTGGCGCGCTCGCTCGGCTGGCGGTTTTTCGACGGGGCCGGCCTCGGGATCGAGCGCTGGCCCGATCTGGCCCGCCTTGCCCGGATCCAGATGCCGCCCACGAACCCATTGGAAGGCTGCGCCCTGACGGTGGCGGTCGACGTCGGCAATCCCCTGCTCGGCCCCGACGGTTGCACGCGCGTCTACGGGCCGCAGAAAGGGCTGAACCCGGACCGTGCCCCCGAGGCGGAAGCGGCGCTCGGCCGGCTCGCCGAGACGATGCGCGCGCAATGGGGACGCGACCTCGCGGACGTGCCGGGCTCGGGCGCCGCGGGCGGGCTCGGCTACGGGTTGCAGGCTTTCCTCGGCGCACGGGTCGAATCCGGATTCGAGATCTTCTCGAAGGCCAACGCGCTCGATTCGCGGCTGGGGAAAGCCGATCTGGTGTTGACGGGCGAAGGCAGCCTCGACCGGCAATCGTTGATGGGAAAAGGAACCGGCCGGATCGCCGCGCGCGCCAGGATCCACGGGAAACCATGCATCGGATTGGCCGGCCTCGTGGAACCGCTTTCCGCGGAGGAAGCCGGGCGGTCGCCCTTCGCCGCGGCCCACGCCATCGCGCCGACCCTGGCCACGCCGGAGGCCGCGCGGGCCCGGGCCGCCCATTGGCTGGAGGAACTGGCGGCCCGCGTCGCCCGCGGCTGAACCGTCCCGGCGTGCCGCCAGCACGCTAGGCGCTGGCCGCGATGTCCTTCAGGTCGGCGCGCACGCTCTGGTAGCTCGTGGCATAGCCCGCGACCTCCGGGTTCGGCTCGATGCCGTTCTTGCCGCAGTATTCCCGATACAGGTCGGGCCACCAGTTGCGGTGCTCCGTGAGTCCCGCGGCCCTCCACGATTCCCAACCCGACAACACCCGGCTCCAGCATTGGTCGCCGTACGCCACCGCCTCGTGCGCGCTCGGCATGTCCGCCACGTACCAATCGCGGCCCACCCGCGCGTGCAGCACCTCGTCCGCCCAATCGAAATCCTGGAAAGTCGACGCCAGCGGGTTTTCCGCGGCGATCGCCACCTCCCACTCGTGCCGTTTCCCCGTCCTCGGCATCAGGCCCTGCTCGATGAAATAGAGCACCGCGTGCCGTTCCTTCGGCGTCAACTGGGTGTTCAGTCCCAGCGACCAGGTGAAATTGACCATCACGTTGCGGGGCCAATCCACGCCCGACGCCACGAACCCGACCTCGCCCATCATCGCGTGGCGCGCCTCGTCCCAGAGCTGCCGCGTCAGGTCGCGGTAATAGCCCCACGGCTTGTCCGGCGTTTCCGCGAGGATGCTGGCCATCATCTCGGGCACGTCGATCTCGCGGAGGCGCTTGTAGTACATCATCAGGACCTTCGCGTCCGCCGGCATCGCCGGGTCGTACAGGAACACCTCCGCGTTCACGCCCATGTTGTAGGGATCCGGAAACCGTTCGTCGCGCCGGGGCTTCCCGTCGTAACGGTACGGCACCACCGAATGACGGCGCCCGGGAAGGGTGCCCGAGGGCGCGCGGGTCCCATCGATGCCGCCGGCGGCGTCGAGTGCCCCGCGCAGCAAGGCCAGCGCCGGACCCGCCGCGCCCCGGGCGTCGGGCGACACCAACGCGGCGATGGCATTGCGCCCGTAGTCGAGCATCTCGTCGGTCTCCGCCAGCGCCGCCCGCAGGAGCCGGCGCGTGGGTTGGTCGGCCAACACATGGGCCGCGTCCAAGTGCCGTCGCAGGGCATCGCGCAGCGCGGGCAACACCACCTCGTGGATCCCCAGCAGCAACTCCTCGGTCGTCGGCGCCTGGAGCACCTCGTCGAAGAGCAACTCCAGCGCCGGATGCGGGACCTTCTCGAGGCCCAGGGGTGGCTCGCGCATCTCGCCCACCCGCGCCCGCAGGGCCGCGACGTGCTCCGCGCAGAGATGGGCATGGTACGAGAACGCCATCTTCAGCTCGTACACCGGCTCGGCGGTGATGCGGGCGACGCACAGGTGGTGCAACCGCTTGAACGCATAGTGATGGCACTTGAGGCGCGCCACGCTTTCCTCGACCGACAGCCCGGGAGCGATGGCCTCCACGAATGTCCCGAGCCCGGCCAGGGCCGGCAGGCCGCGGTGGGGACGGTATTCGGAGGCAAACCGAAGCGCGTTGGCAGACACGGCATCCGTGGACATGCCCGCGATTTTGGGGAACACCCCGGGGCGCCGCAATCCCTCCCTTCGCCGCCGGCACGCCGGGGGTGCGCCTTGCCATCGCGGGTCCGCCGCCGGACGACGGGATCCACCCGGCGGGTGCCCGCCCCGGGACCGCGTCGCTACCGGCCGGGCAGCCACCGCGGATGGTCCGCGCCCGCCCCGTCGATGCCCCGGCTCAACAACCGCTCGCCGCCCCCGTCGGCATCCATCACCCACAACGACGGCATCTCGCCCACCCCGTTCCGGCAGAATGCCACCCGCCGTCCGTCCGGCGATTCCGCCGCGCGGCATTCCCACTCCGGCGGCACCCGGTGGGTGAGCGGCTCGATCGATCCATCCCGCGGATCCAACCGGCAGACCGTGGCGGCACCGCGGGCGGATTCGGGTTTCCAATCCCGGTTGAAGTGGTCCGTGTCCGGGCGGTTCGCCGCGTATTCCCATGGCACCCGCGCGCCGGGCGACTTCCGCGAGAACAGGATTTTCCCGTCGTGGGTCCAGGTGGGCATGTTGGAACCACCTCCCCGCCGCGTCGGGTTGCCATAGGTGGCGGCGAACCATTGTTCCTGGCCTTTCGTCGCCACCCGGAACCCCGAACCGTCCGGCCGTGCCACGCAGATATCCGAGGCGTCGTGCCCGGGATCGGCCTTGAAGAGGCAGTCCTGGAAGAGCAGCCATTGGCCGTCGGGCGACCACGTCGGGCCGAAATAGAGATGGTCGGGGTGCGACCGGACGAGGACCCGGTCGCCGCCTTCCGCGTCGCTGGTCCAGATCTGGTAGCCCTGCGGGCTCGCGAGATGGAAAGCAACCCGCCGCCGGTCGGGACTCACGGAAAACCCGTAGGGAAGCCCCTCGCCCGGTTTCGTGAAATCGCGCGCGTCGCTTCCGTCGAGGTTCATCGAGACCACCTGCCCCACCTTGCCGCGGACCACCTGCACGAGGATGCGATGGTCGTCGACCAGGGCCTGGGGCGTGTAGAACGGCGCGCGTCGCTCCCGGGTGGCGACTTCCTCGAGCGTCCCCCGGTCCAGGTCGTGGATCCAGAGATGGGTCGGCGTCTGGGTATAATACTCCTCGAACGGACGGCCCGGCCCGTCGCGGCGCGGTTCCATGCTGAGGAACAACACGCGGCGGCCGTCCGAGAGGAACGGGCCCGGTTGCCAGGTGGCTTGGTTGGGGACATCGAACTCGAGCGTCCGAAAACCGGTGCCGTCGGCGTGGATCAGGCAGGTCTTTCCGGCGGAGGTGAAGAAGAGGCGTTGGGGGGCACGCGGCGCGGCGCCCGGACGTCCGGCACAGCCCGTTGCCAAAACCAACGAACCCCCGGCCAGACGCCCCAGGAAATCACGGCGGTGCATGGGCCATTGAGCGTGCGCGGCGGATCCACTTTCAAGCCCCAACCCACACCGCACCGCACCGCCACCCTTCGGCGCCACGCCTTGGGAGCCGCGCGCAGGGGTTCCAACCGGGTCGGACGCCGGAGTCGGGCGGTGGCGGATCAAGGGAGATTCCGGACGGACCCTCTCCACGGGGCACATCCGGATGCGATCGAGGGCCCGGGGCCGGTTTCGGGAATTGGCCCGCCGGATGTTCGCGGCCCCGGGAGACGGAAGCCAAGGCCGTCGCGGCGGGAAGGACCGCGGGCTCACCCCGGCTACACCGAGCGCCGCGCGTCGAGGAAGGCCTTGAGATCCACGGCGATCTTCCCCCCGAAGCCGGAGACCTCGGCAATCTGCTCCGCCGTCGCCAATTGCAGGCGCTGGACCGACCCGAACTTGCGGAGCAACGCCTGTTTGCGGGCGTCACCGATCCCCGGGAATTCGTCGAGGACGCTCTCGCTGATCTTCTTGAGCCGGAGCTGGGCGTTGTAGGTGTTGGCGAAACGGTGCGCCTCGTCGCGCACGCGCTGCAGGAGTTTCACCGCCCCGCTGTCGAGCCCGAGTCGCAGCGGCTCCGCTTGGCCCGGCCGGTGGATTTCCTCGTATTCCTTCGCGAGCCCGATGACCGCGATCCCGGTGATCCCGAGCTTCTCCAATTCCGCGCACGCCGCGTTCAACTGTCCCTTGCCGCCGTCGATCAGGATCAGGTCGGGCAGGCGCGGGTCCGCGGGAGGGCGGGGAACCCATGGCGCCTCGAGCCCGCCCGCATCGCCGCCCGACGCCGCGTCGGTGGTCGGACCGGGCGTCGCGCCGCGGGCAACCCGCGACACGTCGTCGATGGCGCGCTGCAATTCGCCGGGTCCCGCCTCGCCCCCGTCCGCATCGCGCGCCAAGGGGCGGCCGGCCTCCACTTCCTTCGACAGGCGCGAATACCGGCGCCGGACCGTCTCGGCCATGCAGGCAAAGTCGTTCTGCTCGGTCACCGTCTGCATCCGGAACCGCCGGTAATTCGCACGGTCGGGCCGCCCGTGCCAGAAGCTGACCATCGACGCCACCATGAAGGTCCCGCTGATGTTGGAGATGTCGAAACCCTCGATCCGCGCGGGCGGCCCGGGCAGGTCGAGGACGCGGGCCAGTTCGCGCAGGTCGGACTCGGGATTGATGGCGACCGGAAGCTTGTAGGGAATGCGCTCGAACTTCTCGGTCTTCTGGGTGGCGCGGCGCATGTCCTCCAGCGCGTCGCGCAACTGCGCGGCCTTCTCGAACTCGAGGCTGGCCGCCGCCTTCTTCATCTCGGCCTCGAGCTCCACCTGCAATTCATCGGTGCAACCGCGCAGGAAATCGATGCCGGCGCGCACCTGCCCGAGGTAATCCCCGCGGGGGACGTTGCCGATGCAGGGCGCGGTGCAGTTCTTGAGGTTCCCGTAGAGGCAATGGCGGTAGTCCGACTCGGTGGGCGTGAGGGGCCGGCATCCGCGCAGCTTGAACTTGCGCCGCATCATCGTGAGCGCGCGCCGCACGCTGCCGCTGTGCGCGAAGGGACCGAAGTACTCCGAACCGTCGTCCTTGCGCAGCCGGGTCAACGTGAACCGGGGGATCGGGTCGTTCAGGTTGACCTTCAGCAGCAGGAATCCCTTGTCGTCCCGGAAATCGATGTTGAACCGCGGCTTGAAATCCTTGATCAGCCGCCCCTCCAACAGCAACGCCTCCGCCTCGCTCTTCACCACGTGCCAGTCGACGTCGTGGATCGCGTCGACCAACGCGTTGAACTTCAGGTCCCAGCCCATCCGGCGCGACGGATGGAAATACTGGGACACGCGTTTCCTCAGGTCCCGCGCCTTGCCCACGTACAGCACGGTGCCGAAGCGGTCCTTGTGCAGGTACACGCCCGGGCGATGCGGGATCTGGGAGAGTTTGTCGCGGAGTTGTTCCGAGGCGGCCATGCCAAGCGCTTTCCCCTGATCAGTGGCACCGGCCGCGCCCCGGCGCAATGCCCGGGGTCAGGCCGGGTTCTCCATGAACGCGTAGCAGAGGATGTGCAGGATGTGCATCTGCACGTCCTCGACCCGGCCGTAATGCGTGTCGCCGACCACCACCGTCTGGTCGGCCAGTTCCGCCATCCGGCCCCGCTTGGAACCCACCAGCGCGATGGATTTCAGCCCGTTGGCCTTCGCCCATTCGTGGGCCTTCACCAGATTCGGCGAGTTGCCGCTCACGCTCACCCCGATGAACACGTCGCCCGGGCGACCGTAGTTGATCAGTTGCCGCGCGAAGATCTCGTCGTAGGAATAGTCGTTCCCCAGCGCCGTGATCCACGCGATGTTGTCGGTCAACGACAGGACCCGGAAGCGACGCGCCAGTTTGTCCGAGGCGCCCTTGCCGAGGTCGACCGCGAAATGGGACGCGTTGGCGGCGCTGCCGCCGTTGCCGGCGACGAAGATCTGCCGGTCGTTCGCGTGCGCCTCGCGCAGGGTCGCGACCAACCCGGCGAGCTGTTCGGGCGAAAGCGTGTCCACCGCCCGCTTCTGCGCGGCGAGGTATTCGGAAATCCACTTCTGCATGGCCCGAGCTTGCCGTGGGGAATCCGACGCGTCGAGTCCCCGAAAGGAGCCCTCGTGTCGCCGCCGATGCCGCGGGAAGGCCGCGATGCGGCGGGCACTAGGCCTGCGAGGCGAGGGCAAGCGCCCCCACCGGCACCGCGTCTTCCTTCAGCCCGGCCAGCACCACCCTTGGCCCCGGATGGAACGCCTCCATCACGTACCGCGACAGCGCCTCGGCCATCGCCGCGCGCAACGGTTCGCCCACCAGCGACACCCCGCCGCCGACCACCACCACCGACGGGTGCAGCAACTGCACCACGTGGGACAGCGCGAACCCGAGGTTGTCCGCGAGTTCGCTCAGGATTGCCTGGGCCGCGGGATCCCCGTCCGCCAGCGCCGCCGCCAGATGCCGGGCCTCGCCGCCGTTCATCCCGTCGACGCGCCGCCCCAGCGGCCCGTGCGGATCGAGCGCCGCCGCTTCCCGGATCCGGCGGTCGAGAGCCCAACCCGAGCAACGGTCCTCGACCGTGGTGCCCGACTTGTCGAGACGCACGTGCCCGACCTCGCACTCGCCCGGAACCGCCCCGTGATAGATGCGCCCGCCGACGACCAACCCGCCTCCCACGCCGCTGCCCATGTTGATCCAGAACACCGGATCGTGCCCGCGCCCCGCGCCGTGCAACGCCTCGCCCAGCGCCGCGACATTCGCGTCGTTGTCCACGCGCACCGGCAGGCCCGTCCGCTCGCGCACCCAGTCGCCGAGGCCGAAGTCGTGCCAGCCGGCCACCTGGTGGGAGCACTTGATCCGGCCGGTCCGCCAATCGACCGGCCCGCCGAACCCGACGCCCACGCCGGTCGGCTTGTGCCGCGCGATCAGGTCGGGCAGGACCGAGGCGATCTGCTCGCGGATACCCTGCCCCCCGGCCTTGGAATCCACATCGAACCGGCGGCGGTCGACGATCGTGCCCGCGCCGGTGCCGGCAACGACCTGCAGCTTGGTCCCGCCGATTTCGATGCCGAGGAAGTGCATGGCGGGATGCTGATCCGGAGGCGTGGCCGGGTGGCAAGCGCGCATTGCTCCCGGAGGACCAACGCGGCCGCCGTGCGCGCATCGAATTCCCTCACCCGGCATCCCCGACGTCCCGAGGCCCGCCGCAAAAGGTCGTTCGACGGCGGCGGCGCCCGGCCCCGTCCGCGGGCAGCGTGCCGGGAACCCGGGGCACCACCGTTGCCTATGGGTTCAGGAAGGGAAATTCGGGCTGGCGGACAACCGCGGTCTCGTCGGGTCCCATTTCACCCTTCCGGGCATTGGCCATCGGATCCAGGTAGCCGAGCAACTCGCCGGGCGCGATGGGGCGGACCTGTGAGTCCGCATGGGTTCGCCAGGTGTTCGGAAGCGGCACGAATTCCACCGGCGGGGCAACCGCCGCGCCGGCCAGGCTCCGGATCGACCGGGCGAGCAAGAGACAATCCCTGGGAACGGCACCGACGACCGATGGCGAATGGGTGTTGACGATCACCTGCCGCAACGGGTTCGTCGTGTCGGCCATCCCGCGCGGATCAACCGCCATGGCTTGCAGCAGCATCACGATGGCCCGCACCCGCTCCGGATGAATTCCGTTTTCGGGCTCCTCCAGACAGATCACGCCCGGCGTCTCGTCGTCCCACTCCATCGCCGCCAGCGCGAGCACCCGAAGCGTCCCGTCCGATAGGGAACGGGCGGGAAACTCGGTTCCGTCCGAAGTCTTGAGGAAAACGGTGTAAACCTGCCGCTTTTCGTCCCGGTCCACCCGGATTTCCCGCGCGTCGCCAACCAACTCGGCGAGTCGGTTGGCGATGAGTGGACCGATCGGAATCCCTTCCGCCGGCGCGCCGGCGCCTGCCGAAGACAATTCGGCGGCGGCCGGCGCCGGCACCGGCTTCGGCGTGCGCGGTTCGACCAACCGAGCCAGCGTCGCCGCCAGATGCCCGCCATCCGGCCGCAGGCGGGCTTCCGCCTCGAAATCGTCGGGACGCCGCATCGCCGCCGGCTCGAGTTGGAAGACTTGCCACCCTTCCATCTC
>Ga0114969_10004133_pt1 | contig 11517 bp, 18 predicted proteins | sample M_130807_MF_Meta_FD_87316 | JGI IMG/M metagenome (GOLD analysis project Ga0114969, IMG submission 87316) | Freshwater microbial communities from Lake Montjoie, Canada to study carbon cycling - M_130807_MF_MetaG | ecosystem: Environmental > Aquatic > Freshwater > Lake | place: Lake Montjoie...
CACCCCTGCGATCTTCCAGATGTCCACTCCAGCTCTAGCTGCAAGCGTGGCCCATGTGTGGCGGAGTGTGTGAGGTGTAATCTTTAGGAACTTCTGGTTCTGGAAACGCTTCGCGCACTCTTTCTGAACCCGCTCGAAAGCGTACCTCATATCACCTCCATTGGAGACGACGTATGCTTTTCTTAAGTCCTTGTCCTCGGCTTGCCACTCGGCCATCTTTGTCTTTAGCGCGTGAGACATAGGCACACATGTACGGCGCTTGCAGCGGTGATGAAGTTCAGTGTCATCGAATCGGATAAGTCCACCTTCCATATCCACTTGATTCCATGCCAACTCCAGAACTGATGCTTTTCTGGAAGCGGTTTCAGCCAACAGATTGATGTACCTTGCGCCGGCAGAGCTTCCAAACATCTCATCTGTGACCAATAGGAATTGGCTAAGTTCTTCTCCTGTAAGCCACAGGTCTTTAGCTTTGGTTTTAACCACGATGTTGATGTACGGCACATCACCAGGCTCAAGAGCCCGCTGTTTTACAGCGTATGCAATGGCAGCTTTCAGGCATCCGACTTCCAGCTTAACGGTGCTTTGTGCAGCCCCTCGGATCTTGGCGTAGTAGTTGACGGCAGACACGTTAAGTTCTTTCATGCGCATCTTTCCGAAGAACACGTTCAGATGCCCGATGATTACCCTTCTCCGAATCAAGTCAGCGCAGTTATGCCGGCAGTGTTCATGGTAGTACACGTACAGGATTTCAGCGATTTGACGCTTGTACCCCTCCCCTTTTGGCAGCGGTTTGAATGGGATATAATCCAGAACGAGTTCTTTTTTTCGAGCCATAACCCGCACGGTACTAAGTTTATTCGCACATTCAAGTAGAAAGACGAACTAAAGTTCGCACTTTCCACTATGCAGATTTCAGAATCGTGACATGGTTAGCGGTGCAATGAGTCTACTCGACACCAAGTCAATCATCCGATCTTTCGGAGGACGCACGTTTCTATGGCGAAAGCTGCAAGCGAATGGGCATATCTTCAGTATCCGCACCATCGACAAGTGGATGGAGAACGGAATCACTATGAAATGGTTCATGGTACTGAAGAAGCTGGCGACCTCTGAAGGTTGGGAATTGAAACTGGAAGACTACATTGCAGAACAAAAACGAAAGGAACATGAAGTATCACCCAAAAGAAATGACAATGGCGGATCTCAAGTCTGGGATCCTAAAGGCTGAAGAGGAAATCAAGTTTCAGAAAGCATGGGTCACTGAACTCTACACAGAGGTCGAAGACCGATGTGCAGAAGAGATGGCGCGTGAGATGGCGCGGCGCGGCAAGATCACGGGATCACTAAAGCAAAACGTCGAAGGGATCCCTGTGTCCTACGAGGTTGTGGCGCGTGACACTTGGGATCAAGACGCACTCCGCAAACTCATGGAGGCAATGCACCCAGACCAACATGTAATCGAAATGAAACTATCTGTCTCAAAGAAGACGTTCGATTCGTTGTCTGACGTAGACCTGATTGACAGGCTCATCGACGCCCGTACCACCAAGTACACCAGTTCAGTTTCATTCGTATAACATGCTCAAGATAATCAAGGCAGATCAGCGTGGAGACAGCTTCGTGAAGGCTGTAATCTTTGGCCCTTCAGGTTCAGGGAAGACAACACAGGCTCGGACTCTTCCGGAAGATGAAACAATCTTCATGGATTTAGAAGCCGGCACACTGGCGCTGGGAGACTGGGGGAAAGACTCAATCGTTTCAGTGCGAGACTTGGCTAAACAGTTCAAGGCACATCCGTGGGAGATTGCGCGGGCGCTCGCAGTATTCATTGGTGGCCATGACCCATCCGATGCTGCCGGCGCGTATTCATTGGGTGCCTACCAAGGGATCTGTGAAATGTTCGGGGATCCAGCAGGGCTTGCAAAATACAAGAACCTGTTCGTTGATTCGATCACGGTCGCATCGCGGGAGTGTTTCAAGTGGTGCCAGACACAGCCAGATGCGTTCAGCGAAAAGACAGGGAAGCCTGACACTCGCGGAGCTTACGGTCTTCTGAAGCGTGAAATGATGCGGTGGATCACCCACCTTCAGCATACGCCGAAGAACATCATCATGGTTGGTATCCTGAACACTGTCATGGATGACCTGAAGCGTGTCACCCACACGCCACAGATTGAAGGCGCTGGCACGGCGCAAGAACTTCCGGGTGTCTTTGACGAGGTGCTAACGCTTAACACATTCAAGGCAGAAGACGGTTCTGATTACCGCGCCTTCTGCACTCATCAGGTGAACCCTTGGTCGTATCCCGCAAAGGATCGCTCCGGAACACTGGCTCTCCTGGAGCCGCCAAACCTAAACGCTCTGCTGACCAAGATCAAAACAGGCAAGCGTATCGACACTCTCGTAACAACAACTCAACCTCTCTAATTCATCCCTATGTTCGACGTAAATTCAGGCAAAACATCATCCAGCAATCTCATTCCACGCGGCACACTTTGTGAAGTGATGCTCAATATCAAGGAGGTAAAGAACTCAAAGGAAACCGGAGGTTCCTATCTCAACTGTGAGCTAACGGTTCTCAGTGGCCCGTTTGAGAAGCGTAAAATCTTCACGCTCATTCCTGATGTCTGGGATCAGCGCAACTCCGAAAAGTGGCGTGACATGGGCAAGGTGCCAATCGTTCGGTTGGCTGAAAGTTGTGGCCTATTTACCACGGCGCAGCCGGAAAGCTACGCTCAGTTCAATGGTGCTACTGACATCATGCCTATCGCACAGCGCATCCAAGGCGCTCGCGTTGTGATTCGGGTTGGGCTAGAGAAAGGCAAAGACGGCAACCAAGACAAGAACTCGGTTGATGAATGGGGAACACCAAGACCTGACTCTGACGGGAACAAAATCTTCAAGGCGTACCACACTCCAACGTCTGCTGTTGGATCTATTCCGGCTCCCGCTCCGTCATTTGGTCAACCTATACAGGCACCATTACAGGTTCAGCAACCTATACAGGCTCCGGCTCCCGGAGGATTTGTTCAGCCCACACAGGCTCCAGTACAAGGCACACCGAGCTGGCTCAAACCTCCTCAGTAGTATTAGTTGCGACATGGCTTAATCTCAGGTAATTAACTCTTAGACTCCGGGTGGCGTAGTGTGCGGCGAAGTGCCGTGACGGGTTTCCATGTTGACCTGTTTAATCACGCCCGGAGTCTTTTTCTTTTCTAACGAAACATGATTCTACGACCAAGGCAGGAGGCTGCCGTTGAGAAGTGTCTCTCCGCGCTGAATACGCACGGGAACACGCTGCTAAAAGCGCCGACCGGCGCTGGCAAGACCGTAATGATGTCAGCGGTAGCTGGGCAATATGCTGGCGACCAACCGATTCTAATCCTTCAGCACCGAGGGGAACTGGTAGACCAGAACAGGGCCACGTTCAAGTTATTGAACCACGGCGTTCAGACATCCACGTTTGATGCCGACAGCAAACGCTGGAGCCCGAAGGGTGCCACGTTCGCAATGGTTCAGACGTTGACCCGTGCGACTGACTGGATGCCAAAGGACATTGGATTCGTCGCCATTGATGAATGTCACCATGTGCCGGCTCCTTCGTACATGAAGGTGATTGACAAGGTTTTGGAGAATAATCCGGACTGTCACATCTTTGGGGTCACAGCCACGCCAGAGCGAGGCGACAAGGAGGCGTTGTCTTGTGTCTTCTCCAATGTGGCAGACAATATTTCAATGGGGGAACTGATTGCCGGTGGATTCCTGGTTCCACCGAAAGCGTTTGTCATAGATTTGGACGGCATTGGTGCGGAACTGTCGGCGCTCAAGAAGAAGGGCGATGAGTACGACATGGATGCGGCGGCGGCCATCATGGACAAGGAGGCGGTGTCCTCAGCTATCATTACACACTGGAAAGAGAAGGCCGGCGACCGGCAGACGGTGGTATTTGCGTCTACCATCCTCCATGCCGAACATCTTTGTGAGGCGTTTCAGGCTGCGGGAGTCGCATCAGGCGTAGTTCACGGGAAACTGACAGACAACCACAACGAGTCTGCATTGAAGGCGTTCGATCGTGGGGCGCTGCAAATCTTGGTCAACTGCATGAAGCTGACGGAAGGATGGGACTGCCAGCCGGTGTCATGTGTGCTGATGGCTAGGCCATGCTCCCAGAAATCGACCATGATTCAAATCGTCGGGCGTGGTCTTCGGACAGTGGATCCGTCTCGTTACCCTGGCGTAATCAAGGATGATTGCGTGGTGCTGGACTTTGGCCGGTCGTTACTGACGCATGGCGATATTGAAGCCGGCGACAGGCTAGAGCCAATTAAGCAAGAGGGCGGAGAGGCCCCAATGAAGGCGTGTCCAGAGTGTCACACGGAGGTTTATGCGGCTGTAATGAAATGCCCGGAGTGCGGGTTTGAATTTCCACCGGCAGAGGAAGAGGAGAAAGAGAAGCTGGTTGAGTTTACGATGACAGAGTTCAAAATCCTTGAGCTGTCACCGTTCAAATGGGAGGAGATGTTTGAAGGACTGGTACTTATCGCAAATGGCCTAACAGCCTGGGCATGTATAGTGAAGATGGGAGATGTCTTTTACGCTCTTGGCCGTAACGACTCGGTTCCCGTTCCATCCGTGACGCTTGTGACACGCAATAAGACACTGGCAGTGGCTTCTGCTGACGATTACCTACGGACACATGGCGACTCCAAGAATGGCCGGAAGACAAGATCATGGGTAAGTCTTTGCGCGACAGATAAACAGGTTGAGATGTTAGGTGGCGGCTTGTCTCCATTCTCGCTGTCCCGCTACCGTGCAAGCTGCATGATTACTTGGAAATTCAACGAACAGAAAATAAAATCAATACTCGTAAAGCAAAGGACACGTTAATGTTATGAAGATGAAACGATGCGGACATGTAACTATGCTAAAAAAAGTAGCAGAAAGTAGTTGCTTAGTTCAGTGCGAGTACCTAACTTCTCAATCCAGATACACGAAGGACGGCAGGAAGATTCCGGTGTGTGCCGGTCACGCCGCCCTTTACGATCTGAAACCAAAATAACTACGACCTATGTTCGATAACATGAGCATCATTCCTCCGCACGGGTTCAGGAGGATCTACGGCAGGATCCCGTCACGGGTCTTGTCGGTCTCGGAAGCCAGAGAGATCGCTATCTCTGCTATCTCTGCCGGCAAGTTGTCTTTGTCTGAGATGGCCGGCGATACAAAGACCTGCATCCAGTGTGGCGTGTCCAGGTTCTCCACCCGGAAATCCGGCATCTGCGCTATCTGTGTGCCAGAGGTGTTGACTCTCGGGAAGAAAGCAAAGGCTCTTGAGCCACGCAAGTGCGTGATGTGCGGTGACGTGTTTGAGCCACGGTGTTCCACGAACAAGTTCTGCCACAACGGATGCGCTGCCGACGGTAAGCGCAAGCACGAAAATCAGCGGTATCGGAAGCAACTAACTGTGACAGCGTAATTATGAGTACATCAAAAGACACATGGCCAGAGATGGAAGAAGGAGTGGACTTCATCGCCCGAATGGAACGTGAAGAACAGCGTGACGCAGAATTAGGAGAGGCTTTCGTTCTGCTTCGTAGATTCTCTATTAGACTGCAAGAGACACAACTGGAATTTGGACCAATCGCAACAGAAAGGCAGATGAAAGAAGCAAGTGCAGCGGGATGGCAACTCAGGCAGAACGAGCAAATCTTGGACGATTACGAGGCATTCCTTAATAGGCAGAAGTCCTAACACTTTCCCCGTTGTCTATCGACACGACCGGCGACCCTTCTGAGGAGTTGCGGTGCGGCTGGGAGTCTCCTGACTGAGTTGGGAGAGCGGGAAATTCACTTTCGGTAACAATAAATAATAAACACATGAACATCGACGAACTAACACTGGGACAGATTAAGCAGATCCGCGAACTAACTGGTGGATCACAGGCACAACCGCAATCGCATCCGTGGGTAATCGGAGAGCATTATGTTGTGCGGACGGTTACAATGATTCAGACGGGTGTGCTTATTGCAGTGCATCCTCAGGAGCTTGTTTTAGCGGATGCCTGCTGGATAGCGGACACTGGACGCTGGCATGATTTCCTCAAATCGCCTGACACCGTTAAAGAGGTAGAGCCATTTACAGAAGACGCAATCATTGGGCGTGGCGGAATCATCGACGCGCAGAAGTTGCCTAAATTCAACCGCATCCAAAAATGAACGCGGCACTATTACGGACAGGTCTGGACTGGAGCGGGAGCAGGAGCAGGAGCGGGAGCAGGAGCTGGAGCTGGAGCGGGAGCAGGAGCAGGATCAGGATCAGGAGCTGGAGCAGGAGCAGTAGCGGGAGCAGTAGCAGTAGCGGGAGTAGGAGCAACTAAACAACAAACGAGGGGCGCGGCTCTATACGCGCATTATTATTATGAATACAAGTTTGGAGAGTCTTGAGGCAATAAAGCCAAAACCATCACGATTAGAGATTGCTGCTACTATTGCGGCTTCGTTAGCTGGCACTATTGGGTATCCAACGCAAGACGATATAACCCGTGTTGCATGGGTATCAATGCGATACGCGAACGCACTACTATCAGCAGATAAGGAGGTGCAAAGTGAGTGACTTAATTGAGCGACTAAAAGAAGGGTGTATCCACGCAAGGAAACGCTGGTCTGGCGACTGTGGGGAGATGTCTACGGTAGACGAGGCCGCGACAGATGCACTATTACAAGAAGCCGCAACAGAACTAACCGCACTCCGCAATATCGTCTCCGATATAGCAACCGCCATCGGCAACGGATCAGCGGTATCAGAGCAAGCGTCTATCGAGTTCATGCAGGAGATTCCGGGTGAGCTTAAGCTGTATACGGATAGGTTGCGCTCTTCGCAGATGACTGAGGCCAAGGCGCGGGAGGTGCGGGGGTGAGTGATAACACAAAATGCCCCGATTGCGGTTCTGTAATACTGAAGCGATATTCTGGCGGTGTTAGATATGAGTGTTGGACGGAGAGAATTGATCCAATAGCAGAAAGTTCGATATGGTTTAACAGAAGTTCGGCTTGCGTGATTATCGCCCAACTCCACGCCGAGCCGGAGCGAGTCACAAAGGAGCGGGATGAGTTAATCGAGAAAAACGAAGAGTCCATACGGCTTTATGTCGAATGCAATAAACGCGCAAATTGGGCTGAGGTTAGAGCATCGGACATGATTAAGGAACGCGACACGGCACGCAAGCAACGGGATCGGGCGATGGAGTTGATGTGCGAGGGGTTAAATCGCTACGGAGTTCCGTGGACGCATAATAAGTGGCAGAAAAGCAATTCAGAGTACCGGAAACTGCGAGAAGAAATCACCAAAGAGAAGGAGCAAGGATGAGTAAGTGGAAGCCAATAGAATCGGCACCTAAAGATACAGAAGTGCTATTGTATGCTGGAAAGTATATCGGCATGTATCTCGGCAAGCTAAGAAAAGGACGATACTACAGTGAGCCATCACCGGATTCCGTGGTATGGCGCGATGCTGGTGGAAGATTTGGAACACCAACACACTGGATTGAATTACCTAAACCACCAAAAGAGGAGCAATAAAAATGAAACAATGGGAAATAATCAGAGAAGCGCAGGAGAATGGTAAGAAGATTAGAAACACTAAATGGAGAAAGACGGATAATTTTGTTATGTGGGGAGGCGTGAATTGGATAGATAATCAAGGAAGGATTACTTTTCCAGTTCTCAGTGCGGATGACTGGGAACTTTACGTCGAGCCTATCAAAACATTCGGCCCAGATAGGGCGATGTATTGGCTTGAGAGGGGGAAGTGGTTGCGTCAAACAATTTGGGAGCCAAGAGATCTTTTTATTAAAAGGGGGGATTCCGGAAATATAGTATTTGGCCCAGATAAATATAAACGCGGGAAGCCAAATTTGTATTGGTTTCCAACCAAATGGCACCTATGCGACTCAGAAGGTAACTATGTGCCGGAACCGGAGGTGGAGGGATGACCCCGAACGAAATTAACGAAGCGATAGCGAGTAGTCTTGGGTGGACTAATATAGTTGTGATAGTCCATGACGGGATGGGTATGGCGCAAAAAATGCGGACAGGTGATTGGACTACACCGGACAAAAAGCATCGACTCATGCTACCAAACTACTACTCCAGCCTCGATGCCTGCACCGAGTTCGAGTCGAGTTTGACTCAGCAAGAGTGTTGGAATTATGACACTGAATTATATTGTTGTGATTGTGGTTTTGCATGGAAAGCAACAGCCGCGCAGAGGTGTGAGTCTTACTTGAAAATTAAGGGGCTTTGGAAATGACCCCAATCAAACTCCAACACTCACCAGATGGCGTCACCTGGTTCGACCATGACCTAGTGGGTCTTGAAAAGACATGGACTAGAGAGGTGTTTGGCAATCCCAAGTTGCAAAACATCACAGTTAGGACTTCACTAGACATCCCGAAAAACAACAAAACAACACATGAAATGAAGATGAGTAAGCCAGACCAAAACCTACACGTAAGTCTATTAAAGCAAGATATTTGTGACGTGTCTGAATCGCTCAAAAAGAGCGAGATTCAACGTACCTTCACCAAGACCCAGAACGCCGTTCTGGAAGTCCGATGCCAGCAACTCCGTTACGAGTTAAGCGAGTCGCGCAAGGAAGTGCGGGCGCTACACAAGCAAATCAAGCGGCAGTCTGCCGAGGCAGACAAGAAGACAACACGTCTACTGGACGCGGCACAGAAGGAATACCAGTTCATCCGCGATGGCTTGGTGGCCCGTAATGATGAGCTGTATTCAATCGCAATGGGAGCCATCTCAAAACTCCAGCATATCGTGGACTTGGCATCTACTAAGAGACGGAAGCCGACTTCAGTTGAAGTGGCTATCCATGATTTCATTCAGGCAGTAAAGTCGAAGCTGGGACTATGAGTTTCGGATTCAGAAACGGAGAGCCGTACTTTTGCTATCGCTCGCCCGGAACTATCAAAGAAAAGAGGGCGGACATCTATATGCTGGCTAGAGAAGCACTCATGGAGGCCCGCCCTGGGGCGTTCCGGTTTCCACTGCAGCATCAGACCGTCAAGAACACATGCCCGTGCGGGAAGGCGTTCACGTCAGATGTGCCAATGAAAAAATGTTTCGAGTGCGCACTCACCCGAAAAGACAAGAGGGTTCGTCCCGTGCGTCCAAGGAAAGTGTTCGCAGATGAGCAATGCGATATTTGCCAAGCAACCTTTACCCCGATCAGACTTGGCTGTAAAACATGCGGCCCGATCTGCCGGCAGGAATATGAATTGGAACTTGGAAGGAAGTACAGAGCAGCAAAAAGAAAAGCATTATGCCAGAACAAGACCACGAAATCGCGCAACTAAAGGCTCAGATTCAAATTCTGGAACGCCAACTACGACAGCAGGTTAAGGTTTCATCTGAACTGCTAGGAGAGTGCAAGACAATGGAACATGCACTTGAAATGATGAGGATTAAAATGCCAGTAACCGCGAAAAACTAAAGATGGACACACCCCAACAAACAACGCAGAGCGGGCCCGAGATGTTCTCGGCCCTGATTGACAGCACTTGTCAGGAGATCAATTCCCGACAGAAACCACGCTCCTATCTGGGAGCGTCGCGGCTCGGAGAATCATGCGAGCGCAAACTGCGCTACGAATTTGAACATGCTCCCACTGACAAGGAGCATAAGTTTCCGGGGCCAATCATCCGGATCTTTGACATGGGCCATGATGCAGAGGCTCGCCTTATTACGTACATGCGTGAGGCAGGGTTTGAGATCATCACCCATAGCGCCGTCACAGGGATGCCTATCGGGTTCAAGACGATGGACGATAAGATTGCCGGTCATATTGACGGGTACATTATCTCCGGCCCAGACCTTCCTGGCTTCAAGTATCCGATGCTATGGGAGTGCAAGGCGTTAAACGACAAGTCGTGGAACGACACACTGACCAAGGGAGTAAAGGCTTCAAAGCCGATCTACTATGGGCAGATGAACATGTACTGCGCTTATCTGGAAATTGAGAACGGCTCTTTGTTCACGGCAATCAACCGGAACACCGGAGAGGTATTCGCGGAGCTTGTGCCATACGATGCACGGAACGCTCAAGAATCTTCGGATCGTGGTGTACGTGTTGTTGGCGCGACGGATCCAAGCCAGCTCGCAAGAGCCGGCAGAACCAAGTCGGATTTCTGTTGTAAGTTCTGCGATTACAAAACGATTTGCTGGAAGGAAGCGAAGCCGTCTCAAAATTTCATGCCCGGAACCCCGTCTACCACCATGCAGTCAACCCCAGCGGTTCCCGCGCAAGGCAACGCGATAGGGACGACACCTGCATGGATGTCTGGTTCACAGAAATAACTGAATGAACCCGATCACCGAGAACCTGGCCCTTGTAGACAGGGGCCAGGTGGAGAGGCATTTAGCCGTCATCTTCGGGAACCATGACTGGCACACCACCCCGTCACAGAATGTCTGTGTGCGCGGTATTGGCGAGAAAGGCACAGTACAGGAAGGTGTCTTCCGGGAAGACATCTTCATTAACCCACATAGCGAGTTCCTGCCATTCACGGATGCAGTGGGCGACCATTGCGAACGCTGGAGCCAGTATCATGTGGCGGCGTTTGTAGTGCCGGCGCTCTTAGCGGAAGGGCGGGCCACAGCCGCGAATGTCGCAGGGTTCTACGCTGTTTCCGTGGATCTGGACTCGCCTCCCATCGAGGCGAAGCTGGACTGGCTACGCAACCATGCCGGTGAACCAACGATGGTTGTCAAGTCAGGCGGATATGTAGATGGAGAAGAGAAAGTACACGTTTGGTATGCTTTACAGAAAATTGAAACTAACATTGGGCGGGTTGTTCAGCTCCGTGATGCGCTGGCTCGAAAGTCGGGAGGCGACTTGGCGTTTGGGATCGGCGTTGAAGGTAATCCCTTTGGTCGCTCCCATCAACCGATACGAATCGCTGGATCTGTTCATGCGAAGAGCGGTAAAGCGACGCAATGCACGATTCGGGAAGAAAACACTCAAACCTACGCCATTGAATCGCTGGAACAGTGCATTTCGGAGGCTGAACCTTCTCCCTGGGCGCACCCAGGAAGCGTCACAAAGACAGAATCCCTACCACTTCAGACAACTACAGAAGCGCCTCAAGGGATGTTTACGGCGTCCACCGGGCTTGTGTCTTACGATACGTCGGACAAGCCTCCAGCACTCACCCGCGACATTCACCAAGGAGGAGACGACACCGAGAACCGCTGGACAGTATTCAATGAAGTAGCGGGAACTAATCTCTATGCCGCTCGGCGGGGAGACATCACCATAGAAGAGGCCCGCAGCATCACCCACGGCTGGATGCTCCAACACATGCACCCAGCTTGGAACGAAGGGCAGTTCCAGATGCAGTGGCAGGGCATGGTGAACAAGGATCAGGCCACAAATGGCAGGATCAAGGAGCCATCACCTCCAGAGTTGTTGCCGCTCCCGGAACCCTACGGAGAGGAAGAAGGG
>Ga0114969_10004135_pt1 | contig 11516 bp, 11 predicted proteins | sample M_130807_MF_Meta_FD_87316 | JGI IMG/M metagenome (GOLD analysis project Ga0114969, IMG submission 87316) | Freshwater microbial communities from Lake Montjoie, Canada to study carbon cycling - M_130807_MF_MetaG | ecosystem: Environmental > Aquatic > Freshwater > Lake | place: Lake Montjoie...
AAACATCTTCATTAATTCGGGACTCTGGCGAATAACATCGTTGAATCCGGGTGTAGATGTGGAAAGTGCCTTATTGGTGAAACTCACAACGGCTGCACTGAAACCAAGACGCAACATAAGTGCAATTTCAGGCGACAATTTACCACCCTTGTATTTCTCATACAATTCGCCAAAAATCTCGTCATAACTATCAATGTCGTCGCTCACCTGCTCGCCCCACCCGTCCAAATTCACATCAAATGGATTCAGCGCCGAGTTCGCGTATTCAATGGTATTCACTGCCGTTAAAAACCACCAACTATAGAGTTTCTTGGACTCCTTCTTCTTCTTGTCTTCAAGGGCAGACTCGTACTCGTCCTCTACCTCTTCATACGAAGTGTCGTTGTTGAAATGGACATGCGAGCCGACGACACCCTTCTCTCTCCATTCATCGAGGCGCTTAATCATCATCTTCTTCTTTCGCAACTTCTCGCGATCGGAAATGCGGGGATTAAGAGGGCGATCGGCGGGCTCGGGGATGTCGGAGAATTTGGTGAAGCCGTCCCAGGTTTTTGTGTTTCCGGCACCGGTTTCCTTGGTTGCTTGGCCGAGAGTGGGGTCAGGTGCATTGGAATCGCCACCGCCAAATCCAAACATATTGGAAAGACCAGAGAGGAATTTTGTCTCGCCCTTCGGGGGCTCACTGCTAGTCTTTTTGGACAAATCGTTCAGTTCGTTTTCCAAACTGTCGAGCTCTTCAAGATTGATGTTGATATTTTGAGATGAGCTGGAGCGCTTGCTGTTATTCATTAAGAACTCGGCCCCACCACCAAAATTCACGCCCGATGATGATGCTGACGGTTGATAGTTAATATTTTCGGAAATTCCTAAATCCAGACTGATCGGCTCTAAATTATCAACTCCTAAATCAAATACTTCCATTTGGTATAATGTGATGAATATTTAAAGAGGGTTCGTTTTAACTTATTAATAATGTAAAATAGTTTTATACTGTTTTACAATATTTTACGATATTGTTGAAATTTGGAATTTATCATTATAGGAAATCAGGTTCCCACGTTTCATATAATAGATTCCTTGTAAAAATGAATCCGCTAAATCGTCCTTTTTATGAGATGCCTCTATGATTTGCTTTAAAGATATCAGTTGAATATTATTTTCCAAAAATTGTTTACAGAAAAAGATGCCGTCTGACTTGTGTTCTTTGTAGACGGCCTTATCAAGTGGCGAACTTTCTACAGACTCTGTCTGTGTCTGTACCAACCCCTTCAGTTTTCCAATCGACGAAATAAACTCTATATGAATCGAATCATTGCGCATAATGAAATATTGAGACAACATGCCCTGAATAGTGTTCATCCGCCCCGCAATCGGCGAAATCTGGTTCTCTAAGATTACATGTGTTATTTGCGGCAAAAGTGTTTTCAGACGTTCATCAAACTCAATCTTAATACGCTTACCAATATCCACTAAATGAACCTGGTTCGCATTACTGGTTTTCGGTTTTACAATAGGCACCAAACAACGGCTCTCAAAATGCTGGATGGCGCTCTCCACCAATGTCGGTTTCTTGGCTCCAGGCGGCACAATAATACAGTGTTTCTCATAAAACGCCACAAGTTCGTCCAATTTGAGTTTCTTGATAAAAGGCGGCGATGTTTCCTTTGACGGCAATAGCTTCCCCGAATTTTTGGAATGGACGAGGCAATAATTTGTCTCCCCATGAGTGTAGGTGGCTTTTTTACCACAAACCCCACCACCTTTTATCTTTAAGCAATTACAAAGGGGCGCCGTGGATTCGACCGCGGGTACAAGATTCACCACGTCCCACACAACTACAGAGAGGGTTGGAAGCGTGAAAACGCAATAGGCGAGGTTTTTGATGCCGATATCAAAACTGATGATAGTTTTGCTCATTATAGGGTATTTGGACACAGCCTCTATATTTGTGCTTTTGAAATTGTTTTATTTTTATCATTATATATTTCGTTGAATGTGAAATTGCTCTCATAGTCTAAGATATATACTTCGTCGTCGCGTGGTCGGACACACTTATAATATGCAAAGATGCCGCCTCCACATATACAAACCGCGCCGATTACAGAACAAATAATAACCTCTAACATTGCCTCTATTATAATATACTAACAAATTTGTATTTTGTTTTTGTATAATGTATTTGTATTATATATAATAAATGGAAGAGTGTAAAACCAAGTTTGTTCCAAAGCTTATAAAACAGATGAATGAAAAAGCGGTGCGTAATTCAATGAAAGTAATAGATGATTACAAAACACAATTGAAAAAAGAAACAGACATAGAAAAGAAAAAAGAGCTTAAAAAGAAAAAAGAGTTTTGGGAGAAAATGCTTAAGGTACAAAAGGCAAATTTAAGAAAAACCAAAGACAAACAAAAGATAGACGAAATGTCCAAAATGTTTTGTAATCCGGGATGCGTAGGCACACTATATCAAGAGGCTGAATTATCAGACGCAGATTACGAAAAAATGTATGGATGGGCTGGGGATAATAAAGCATCATTGATAAAGGAAATGAAAAAAAACCGAAAAACATTAAAAAAAGGCAAAATCATTTTGAAAGACAACTTTTATCACACATTTGACGCAAATACAAAGAAGCGACTAATAAAAGAAGGTGCACTGTCGGGATGTGTTGTTGGACTATAATCGCCGACAATACTATAGAGACACACCAATGATTATACCAATTTTATCAAAACTTGCATCTGAATCATTGCTCAGCCTGTATCCAATTTTTGTGAAGAAAATCGGAATCTCGATGCCTCTACAGTTATGGACGCGTCTAATAACGTATGTCGCAATGGCGTCAGTATTCGTGGATTGGAAGTTTGTCTTATCGGCCATCGGCTCCACAGATTCGATAATGCTTGCACTCATAAACATGCTTCATGTATTTTTCTCATATGAGGGGTTTCGACACCTGGACTCGGGAGTCAGCTTCGCCATATTTAACACGTATCCGTTGATGATTTTATTGTTGGCGGGAGTTGTTTGGGATAATAGTTATTTCTTGGTTTTAGCGGGTCTTGCGCTTTTTATTTATTCGAACTTCAGCGAATCTAGTGCCTTTACAGAAGGCTTTAACAAAGGCTTTAACGAAGGATTAGCCAAAGGCTTTAACGAAGGATTAGACAATGGCTTTAACAAAGACCCATCTGCGGTTTTAACGCCCAACTTCACATATGGATTCGCAATGATATTGCTCGCTGCGCTCACCGAGGCGTTCATCTATTTTCTAATTCGTCGCGTAAAAACCAGTAACCATTGGAACCACGTATTTATATCATATTTGCTAGGTGCAGTTTTAATGACGGCATACGTGGTATATACAGAATATATGACTCCGAATCACACGGCAAGTCTAGAGGCGGCAGACAAAACTCGGATTGGAATTGCGGTACTAGCAAATGGATTTATTGGGTCGGTCGGATATTTCCTGCGATTTTTCTCGTCATATCGTCTGGATGCGGCAATTTACGCGCCTCTATCCTATTTTGGAGTGGTGATGTCGTATGTCTATGGAATATTTTTCAATGACGAGACGTTATCGGTTTCAAAGGTTGCCGGGACGGCTTGTATATTGGCGTCGAATTATTTTGCTCCAAAAGTGTAGAGGCTTCTACAAACTTTATATAAGGTAAATATATAAATGGAAGAAAATCATTGGATTATGTGTTTTGATACGGAAACGACTGGTATTGGTCCTGATTACAAATCTATAAAATACGCAGAAAAGCAGAAACTCTTATCTGATTTAGCGAAAGGAGTCCATTGGGACAAAAATGTAGCACCATGGATTGAATCTGAAACGTACATTGCTCAATTAAGTTATTGCGTTTTCAATACTAGAACAAACGAAATGAAGAAATTTAACAAATATATAAGTGATATACCTACTGAAGTTGTGACGAAAAAAAGAGACGACCCCAAAACCCACCCTATTGTAAAAGCAACACTAGAGGCTTCTGAAAGAGCGCCTCCCAAAGATAAAGCAACACTAATGGACGCGCTACAAGAGTTTCACGTGGATTTCATGAGAGCATCTGTAGTGGTTGCGCACAATGCCGATTTTGACCAGAGAATGGTATTTTTTGAATTATATCGTAGATTTAAGGAATCTGCGTCCGCACGAAAAATATACGTAGATATAAAAACGCACATTGATAAGTATTTATGCACGATGTGTATGTATAAAGACATAGTAAAAATAAATACAAAGATTGCTGCATCATCAAGTGTTCGCATACCGTATACAGAAAAAACCTTTATGGGTAGGTCAATGGTGGAAAAAAAATCAATAAAAGTGCCTGCACTATGGGAGGTATATGATAAACTATTTGGCTACCCACCAGACGCGAGCGCGCTTCACGATTCAATGATAGATGTAATTGTGTTGTTGCGAGTATTTTACAGATATTGGATGGTATTACCAAAACCAACGGCAAAATTATGTGGACGCGGTGACCCAGATATATATGGGAAAAATAATGAGATAGATGAATACATAAATAAAATCACTCCTCGAGGAATAGAGCCATCTGGAAATTTTGAAAATGATGGATTACAGACATGTTATGGTGAATTAGATGCTTCTGGAATTCCCAAAGAACCATATTCGCGCATCAATGGAAATCCCGTGAAGACGCAAAGATATAAAGAGCGAAAAGGTAAAAGTGCATCGCCATTGAATCGTAGAAGAACTCGTTCAAAAAAACCAAGATCAATATAAAAACAAATATACAAATTGGTTTTTGAAAACGACAAAATATATAAAAACATATAGAGGAACCACCTCTATATGTTTATACAATGAACGACTGTGTAGCATTTATCGAAATCAGCAAAGGCTCTAATATTAAATACGAATATGACAAAACCCATAATTGTCTAGTATTAGATCGTATTCTTCACAATTCGAACGTGTTTCCCTACAATTATGGATATGTACCAAATACGCTGTCTGATGATGGTGATCCACTCGATATAATTATTTTATGTGACTATCCAATCATTCCAGGCACTCGTGTTTCCTGTAAAATCATTGGCGGTATTCACACTGAGGACGAGAACGGTGGCGATCACAAAATCCTGGCGGTCCTAATAAACAAGGCGGACCCAAAGTCAAAATTTTATAATGATATATATGACGTGAACCAACACGATTTACAGAGCATCCAATATTTTCTGAAACACTACAAAGATGGGGAGCAAAACAAGTTTATCACCATTGGGGAAACATATGGACGAACAATGGCGCTAGAGATTTTAGAGAAATCGATATCGTTAGGCGCAGTATAATACAAAATATTATGAAAAAAGATTTTGCCTCTACATGAAATATAGCGGATTTCCTATGAAAGGCGGTCGCAAATTTCAAAAACATAATAAAGTTGAGCGCAAAATAGAGGATTGATAGAATTTGTATATGAAAATATTATATACAAATGAGGAAAACGCGCAAATCTGGAGGACAAGTAATTGCGTCGGGAGCTTATGGATGCGTGTTTGACCCACCCTTGAAATGTAATAATAACACAAAACGCGAAAAGGGTAAAATTACCAAATTGATGATGAACAAAAACGCATTGAAAGAATTTGTGGAAATAGCCGAAATTGACGGAAAACTGCGCACACATAAAAATTATAAAGACTATTTTTTAACGTATGATGTAGATATGTGCTCACCATCTAAGCTTACAACATCAGATCTTACTGATTTTTCAACAAATTGTAAAATATTGTCGGACATTACACGAACTAATATAAATACGCGTTTAGAGAATTTAACTGCTCTCAACATGCCTTATGGGGGTATGACGGCCAAAGACTACATATATGAGAACGGATCATTCAAAAAATTCAATATTCTTCATAGGAGTTTAGTAAAACTATTGAAAAATGGGATTGTGCCTATGAATAAAAAACACCTTTATCACAGTGATATCAAAACGCATAATGTGTTGGTAGAGGAGAATGGTGAAGAATGTAAAACACGGCTCATTGACTGGGGGCTTTTTACAGAATACAAACCTCACCAGGATTTCCCGTTCCCTCGAAATTGGACGAATCGACCTCTACAGTTCAATGTGCCGTTTTCAGTGATATTGTTTTCGGACAAATTCATAGAAAAATACGACAAATATTTGAAAGACGGAGGTAAAACAACAGAGGAACAATTGAAACCATTTATAGTAGATTATATTAATTTTTGGAGAAAAAACAGAGGTGAAGGCCACTTTGCGTATATCAATAATATGATGTTCACTTTGTTCAGTAATGATTTAGATGAGCCAGCTGAAACACACAAAGATGTGATTGAAAAAGAATACACTATGGATTATATTGTTAATTATTTGGTAGATGTGTTGGTGCATTTTACGCAATATAGACCAGACGGATCGGTTCATTTACGTGAATATATAGACAATATTTACATACATATTGTAGATATATGGGGTTTTATTACAATATACTATTCTATTATTGAAATTCTTCAAACCTCGTATTCATTATTGACTCATGTGGAAAAAATACTTTTCAAACAACTACGTCTTATATTTGTGAAATATTTGTATAATCCAAGACATGAGCCAATCAATATGAAAGAATTGTATAACGATCTAGGAAAAGCCGGAAAGTTTTTTCATTTGAAAACAAACAAACCACTTGAAACATACAAATCGCCTTCACCGAGTCCAATCACAGAACTGTCCGAATATAAACCAAAGTCCCGAACACAAAAACCGATAACTCTTTAATAATTCTAGAATTTATCTCATATAATGATGATACGAAATATTATTAAGACATAATATATAATTATAATGTTGAAAAAAATAAAAACTGCTATAAAGAATGGTGACGTCACAGCAGTAAATGTTCTTATTGAACCTAATTCTAAATATTTGAATGAAGCAATTTTTGAAGCGGTAAATGTTGGAAATGTAGATATAGTTAAACTTCTTCTTGAAAAAGGTGCAGATGTAAATTTACAGGTGGGCTATGATGATGCGACACTTCTCTATATAGCAACTGAAAAAGGAAGAAAATACATGGTTAAATTACTTCTTGAAAATGGAGCCAATGTAGATATACCAGCCAACGTATTTAATAATGGTACGTATGTCGAAATGTCCCCTTTATCATTAGCAGTTTTTAAACTAATGCAAGGATGGGTGCCGGCATACTCGTCGTCTTATTATCGTGATACTATTGAACTCCTTGTAAAATATGGTGCCGATATACACAAAAAAGACAAAAATGATCGCTCACCTTTAGAGATTGCTGAAAACAAACCTGATATAAAAGCTTTATTAATATAAGGAGATAAACAAAATAAATTACTAATGTTATCATCAATATATGAAGACCGAGAGAAGGGATTGGGTCAGTGCTTTGATGCCGAGTTAAAAGAACTTGTTTATAAATTTTTAGGGGTAAAAAAAGAAAATCTAGTAAAAAGCAAAAGAAAGGTGTAAATGTTATTACACTAAATACGACAGCCAAAAATATATAACACGTGTTTTGTTCACAAACCTGCGAATCCACTACACCAAATACAAACGTCTGACCTCACCTACATTGGTGTATTATACAAACTATCAATTATATCTATAAATTGGAATATGCGATCACAATTGATTATTATAAATGTCGAAATTTTTATCTCATATAATGATGATACGAGATATAATTCAAATGTGAATATTTTTTAAAATCAAGCGTTCTAACATTTGCCCATTGAAGTCCGCGTATTACTATTTTATCATTATGAAATTTTGCTACATAATTGAAATACAATTCATATTCGGATGCGCCTGATCCAGAATTTCTTTCAGAAACATCAACTTCCTCTAAGAATACCATCCAAAATGGCTTTTCTTTTGAAACCATTGAAAACATTTCTTCCAAAACAGACTGTTCAAAAATCATATGATGACATATACCTGACAATCTATAGATGCGTTTAAATGATTTATTGAGTCGATGCATATGGAAAAAGTACGGCAAATGATATTCGCTCCCAAAATTGTAAAGACACTTTCCGTCCTCATTTTCAAAGGTGGTCGGGTTCAAAAAAAAAGTATCGGCGTCAATGACGAGGTATCGCCCCAAAATACCTGGGATAATAGAGCCTGCATATAATTTTATAAGCTGTTGTAAATACCATCCGTTTCTTGAGTTCTTGCCGTGTATAATGGCGACGTCTTTGACAAACGGAAAAATGTTTTCATCGATGACTATACATTGTTCGCATTTGAAATTTGGATTAGATGCAACAATATAGATGTTTCTGTATCCGACGACATTTTGCCGCGTTTTCTCAATTTGAGAGGTTATAAAAGCATTGTCGTTGGGTCCGAGTGGAATCACTATATCAAACATTATATAAAATATATATAACCATTTTTTATATATTTTATTTTGTAAAAAACAAATAATAATTATACAACGGATATCTTTAAATATCATACAACGGATATCTTTAAATATCATCGGAGCCGACACCGTCATCAAACTCATCCATTTCCAACCTACCGGCCTGTCGAACATTATCGTCATTTTCATATTTGATAGCCACTCCGACCCAAGCACCCTTGCGGTCATATTTACCGAATTTCTTGTCCATGTATATATGAACGTCTTTTGGCGATGGAGCACCGCGACCATAAGTGTTCATAAACCACACAGTAAATTCGCTGTTGAGAGCCGATTTCTTGATAGATCCATTCGTATCCATCTTGATCTTGTCGCGAATAAACTCGGCGATGAAATCTTGACTCTCTTGGTAAGCCTTGCTCGCATTCGTCACAATCTCGCACTCACCCACCTTGCCGTCTGTCTTGAATGCGCGTTCGACCAACATCGCCATAAAGGTGAACTTCCAATATGAAAATTTATCTACAATCGTGCCGTCAACTAAGAACTGGAATGGCTTGTCGGGGTCATCGTGGACGGGGTTCTCGGTGAAAAGCGCTTCAAAAGGCACTTCACGAATACGACGCCAAGTACCAAAATCCTGGGTCTTGATTTCCATTCTCACATTACTACACAAAACCAGCTTGAACTGAGGGTAATAAATCATAGTCTTGGTAGAATAGGGCGCTCTACACTGAATTGGGTCAAGACCACTGGTAAGCTGTTTGAGAGGACCTTCCATAATCGCATCCCTCTTGGATGGTTCCATAATAACCGCATAACGCACACCCTTGAGTTCCGCCAATTCCGCGGCAGTTCCACCGACCTTGGCGCGTTCCTGGGTAATCGCCGAAAGGGGTACAACACCCTTGTATTCGCCCATTATCTCGTCGATGAGTGTAGTAAGCACGGATTTGCCGTTTCGACCCTCGCCCAAATACATGTGGAAAGTCTGCTTGTCGGGCGTGCCGAGTAAAATGGAAGCCAAATGGTCCCACATATACTCGCGCAATGGTTCTCGCGGAAACAGCTTGGCCATAAAATCCTTGATTTCGTCAATTACCTTAGAGTCGCAATAATAATTCAAAGGAATATACTCGATTTTGGTGGATTTCGACACATAATCCTCGGGATAGCCCTTTCTAAAAACCTTGTGTTTGAAATCGACGACGCCGTTCTCAAAACAAAGCAAATATGGATTCGTGTCCAAACTCTCCATGAAATCGGGGTCATGAAACAGTTCTTTCGCTTCCGTCATAATATTCTTCTTGTCGTTAGTCGAAACCAAGCGCAAACAGATGTCGCAAATCTTACCCATCTTCTTGCGGATACGCTTGATGCGCTCGTCGGTTTCGTCTACACCTTGAATATTCGCAAGAGACATCGCCAAACCGTCCATCTTTGATTTGTAAATATCGTGGAGTTCCGTCGAAATCGCCTTTCTCAAAGTCGTACCTGAATCGATTTCCATCCACCGATGATTGTGGAAACGATACCAGACATTATTTTTGATACTCACACAAACATATTCGTCTTTGTATAGTTGTTTCAACACGTTTGCGATATCAAAATCACCGCACGGTTTTCCACCCCCGCCTTTTTTACTGTCGCCGAAATCGTCCATCATTCGATCGAGCGTCTTTTCCACGTAATAATCGACACTTTGAGAGCGCACCTCTTTGAATTTCGCAAAGGCATCTTGTTTCGCCCAATGCATAATTGAACGGCGAGTCAGACAAACCCCGTTTTTATTATCAAAGCGCTGCCATTTATCGTATAACTCACCGATATCACTGTAACTGAATGTTGCCGATTGAGCGCTGAAGGCAATCCAAGTGACGAATAATAAATTACACGTATTTGCGAGAGCCCAACCGACACGCATCCATTTATCATAACTTCCCTGACCGTAATACGTCTCCGGCAAAGTCATCGTATATTTATGAGTCTCCACCAACTCATAATCTCTCGCATTCAATTGTTCTAGTATGTTTTCGACTGCCGCGTCCAATTCAGTCTTGTTTCTTACCCTTAATATCTCGTCCAAAGCACCGTTTCCGGTGTAGAATATTGTTCCTGGCTGAACAATAATGCTGCGTTTTTTTGAAGCCGCCGATGAGGCGACTCCCTGTTTTTCTTCATATAAATTTAAGAATTCACTTGTCATTGCATAAGTTTGAAGATTAGTATTTCGTATTGATAGTTGATGAATATTGTTTTGAATATTAAAATCGTTCAATTTTATCTTTGTAATGATGAATTCCTTGTCTGCGGGGTCGTACAGGTTTTTATAAATATAGGTCAATTTATATGGTTTGCCGCCGGGTTTACAACTTCCATAGAGCTGCCAGTTTGTGTATCCTGCGCAAACACCCACATCAAATACGCCCTCCCAACTGTCCTTGTTTATAAGCGGCAAATCCGACCAGACATTGCCGATTTTCTCGATGATTTGGTCGCGCAGCATTAATCGCTGTGTTCTGTCGCTCGCAATCGTGATTATTATGTGTATGCCGTCCTTAGTCAATGATTCGGCAGGGTTCTCTTCGTCTTTTACACGATTGACCGTGTCTTTTTCCATTACATAAATGTAGAAGGGAACATCAGTCGGTTGAAACATCTCCTTCAGTTTCTCTAAATAAAGAAAGACCAGGTCGTCAATATGTTCAGTTGTGTGGATTCTTTCACATACGTCATATTTGTATCTGAAATCAATGTCTATTGCGATTGGCCCGTCAGTTTCGTGCTGCTTCTCGGTCAAATATTCTGGTTGTCCGCATTCAAACACATATTTGGAATATAATTTCAAAAAGTTGCTGTATTCTTCGTCAGGAATATTGTATGACCCACCGTAAATTATCTGACTACTGTCTGATGATTTATTTCCGATGCGCGTATTTGTTATGGGCAGTTTATTTTCTTTATTAGCAACATGTGCAGCTATAAATTGTTTATAATGATTTATTGCTGACGTATTTATAATTGAAGACATCTTTGATTACAGATATATAGTAATTCGAATATATTTTTATCTGATTTTCATTTATCAAATATGAAA
>Ga0114969_10004138_pt1 | contig 11512 bp, 3 predicted proteins | sample M_130807_MF_Meta_FD_87316 | JGI IMG/M metagenome (GOLD analysis project Ga0114969, IMG submission 87316) | Freshwater microbial communities from Lake Montjoie, Canada to study carbon cycling - M_130807_MF_MetaG | ecosystem: Environmental > Aquatic > Freshwater > Lake | place: Lake Montjoie...
CTTTTGTTCCACCAGCCGAACCATCAAATGCTCTTATTAATAAACTACCATTGACATCAAGTGCTACTCCTGATGTAAGGGTAGCGGTGCCGATGCCAACATTACCTGTATTATAATAGATGTATCCTTTACTTTTTTATCCTTTATAACCCTTGGGATGCTCGACGCCGCTTCGCTACTTCGTATCTGCCGACTTTTAGGTAATTTTAGAGCATTCATCTTACCATAATGATAAGCATAAACTACTGAAAATCTTAATAAATCGGCAGATACGAAGTTGCGAAGTGGCGTTTAGCATCCCAAGTATTACTTAGCATACTTAGAATACATTTAAAACTCTTAATAAAAGGTTTTAGAAATAAAAAAACAAATCTAAATATCCCCTAAATAATCCCAGTGATGCTCGTCGCCGCGAAGTGGCGACTTAGCATATTCTCACAAACAATCTTTATATTTTCTTCAAATACATAAATACATTTTCAAAATACATCGATAACAAAAATACAAACCATCCTTCTATTTTCTTCCAATACTGAGCATATACGTAGTATATGCTCACTCTACACACCGCAAACTCTTTCCAACTTCTCTTCCAATTCTTTTATCTTTTTATCCTGCGACTCAATTTTTCGATACAGTTCTTGTGTCGCACTAACATTTAGCGTATATATCGTGTCTTTCGTTAATATATGGAAGTCTTTCACTTCATATCCATATACAAATACCTCTTCAATTCCTTTGTCATCTGTGTCAATCACGAAATATTCATCATTCACTTCAACAATCGTAAAACTATATCCGCCGCCATTTTTAAACCGAATATTTATTTTTCTATCCTCGTTTAACTGCAAATCTCCATACCCTGTTAAATCCAGATACACCCGATTTTTATCCCGAATAGCCCGTTTCATCACGTTCGGCAATATATCCTTCATCGTCTCCGTCGCATCTGGTATCACATCCTTGATTTGTTGTGCTATAAAACCATATGTCAATGCATTCCGTTGCTCCTTCCCATCCCCATCCCCACGCCCATCATCAATATATCGATATGTTTTCGGCTCAACCGCCAATATCATCCGCAACGCATCAGATACATCAATATCCTCCACGTCCTTCTTGATACGATTATCGCTGTTGGATATTAGCGACCCCAACGTCCGCAAATCTCCATTGTTAAATATCGTCGCAATCGCCATCCCACTCGAATTGTTAAAGCGAGTATCCCCATTACTCAACATCACAAACCTGTCGCTATCGCTATTGAATATCGACGACTTCACCTTGAAATCCCCGCCATAATTCCCCATCTTATAATTCATATTCCCTGACACAATCGAAGCCCCCTTGATGAATTGTATTTCGCTATTGCCTTCACGATTCTTCTGCCGATACCTAATAATCACCACCCCCGTCCCTCCGCTACCACCCGTAATACTGCCACCCCCTCCTCCGCCTCCCGTGCTTCCCGACCCACCAACCCCCGTCGATGACGCACCCGTCCCGCCTCCACCACCTCCACCTAACCCTCCGCTTCCACCCGTCCCAACCCCCGATGTCATACCACCACCCCCACCACCAAACAAACCAGACACCCCGACACTCGTTCCAAATATAGAACTTACATCAACACCTACTCCACCAGCCCCCGAGACATTCGTCTGATATATGCCCGTTCCGCCAATATACCCCGCACCACCTCCGCCACCGCCATAATGATTTTCGGCACTTCCCGCAGACGGTTTATACGACCCGATGCCTCCACTGTTGCCAAACGAACGCCAACTGTTCGGATACGTCGTCTTGTTCGATATACCACCGAGCGACGCGGGACCATTATTGCCCGAACTACTGCCTCCGCCCGACCCTCCTGTATTACCAGCGACCGTCCCCGTATTACGCGAACCACCACCGCCTCCGCCATTCGCCACAAAGGTATTCCCTAATATCGTTATTGATGACGCAAATCCATCCTGTCCGTTCGTGGCAACCACAGAAGCCCCCGTCCCGCCTCTTCCTACATTCATCGATACCACAGTTCCCGCAGGTATATTATAATTCACCGTTAATAAAACCTGTCCGCCTCCGCCTCCGCCACCAAAACAACCACCCGCCCCGCCACCACCGACTACCAGAATATCGACCGTGATGTCTTCACTCGCTGTGAAACTATATTGCGTTTGCCCCGTTAATCCCGCACTATCACTGGAATACCCAAAACTGATGATTTTGTCAAACGAACCGATTGTGAATAGCGTGGTGATGGAGGTTGCGGGGGATACCGCCGTAGGCGAAATATTCGTGGGTTGTATCAACGTGGGTATCGAGGTGTTGTCTTGTAATGTCAAAATCGCATTGGAACTGTTGTCGAATAAATGAAGTTTGCTTACGGCTACGCTTGTACCGACCCCGACATTTGCCGAACTCTGGATGATAAAGGACGTCCTGTCGATATTCGACGTTGATGTTTTGATTTGAAAGTTGCCGTTGTAATTGCCGATTTTGTAATTACTTGCCCCTGCTTCTATCGTGTTCCCAATCACAAACTGCATCTCGGGCGTCCCGTTCAGCGTTATCAAGGGGCGATATCGTATCACAATGATACCCGAACCCCCGTTGCCTCCGTTCGACTGAAACGAACCGCTTCCACCACCACCTCCCGAACCCGAACCCGCCGCGGCGTTCATACCTGAGGCAACTGTAATCGCATTTCCACCGACCGTTCCAGACGAACCACCTGTTCCCGCGCCACCTCCGCCATTCCCGCCATTTCCTGCTCTCATCGCATTCGCACCACCGCCGCCTCCCGCACCCCAGAATAACGCACCTCCCGATATATTCAACTGAATACCCGCACCACCCGCACCACCCGTAGTAGTATCGCTTGTCGTCCCGTTATTACCGACAGCCCCCGCACCTCCACCGCCACCCGACTGAAACGTGCCTGTATTTAAAATACCATTCCCGCCGACATTTCCGAATACAATAGCGGTTGCCAAGATAGCCCCCTTCGTGGATGTTGATTTCGCACCACCGCTACCCACCATACCCGTTCTGCTCGATTTACCGCCACCACCGCTACCACCCGCATTTCCGTCTGCGATGCCTGGGCTACCCATTGTATCGATTGCGATATTCTTCGCACCTCCGCCACCCGCACATACCGCATTAAAACCCTCGGTGTTATAGCCGTTCTGCCCTGTTCCGTTGCCTCCGTTGCCTACTTTGAGCGTATAGCCCCCTGCTGGTATGATTATATTCGAACCATATAGCACAGCACCTCCGCCACCTCCGCCACCAAAATCGCCTCCGCCTCCTCCGCCGCCTCCGACCATTAGCACGTCATAACTGTAATTTTCGGGCAATGTGATATCGTATTGCGTTTGCCCCGTTCCAGTGTTGTCGCTCGTATATGTGAAAACCATATATCTATCAATCGTCCCTTCAATAACCGCAGGGGATACGCTTGGGACGGATAGAATATCCGAGATGTTCGATGAAAAAACATTGGACGAGTTGGATTCCTGAATTATGATTTTCGAACTCGCGTTCCTATTAACAGCACTATTATTACTACTATAAATATGTAAATTATGTAAAGGACGCTCTGTGCCTATCCCAACGTTCCCCGCATTGTAAAAGATTGTAGGCTTCGTTATATCCGCGGGATTCGCCGTAGTCTCCCATTGACTGCGAACAATCGCGATAGCGTGTAGCCTCTCCGTATAATTGCTTCCCCACGCACCAACCCTATCCGTATAATTGCTTCCCCATACGCCAACCCTATCCCTCGCATAATTGCTCCCAAACCCCGTTTCCAATACCACCCGATTCACCAAGAGATTACTTGTCGTCATCACATAATTACTCATATTCCCATCCATCCGCACAAGATAATTGCTACCGAACCCCACTTCAAGCATCACCCGATTCACCAAAAGATTACTTGCCGACATAATATAATTACTCGTATTCCCATCCATACGCACCAGATAATTGCTACCGAACCCCACCTCGCCCATCACCCGATTCACCAAAAGATTACTTGACGTCATCACATAATTACTCATATTCCCGTCCATCCGCACAAGATAATTGCTACCGAACCCTACTTCCAACATCACCCGATTCACCAAAAGATTACTCGCTGTCATCACATAATTACTCATATTCGCGTCCATCCGCACAAGATAATTGCTCCCAAACCTCACTTCGTCCATTACCCTACTCACCAAAAGATTACTCGTCGTCATCACATAATTACTCATATTCCAGTCCATCCGCACAAGATAATTGCTACCAAACCCTACCTCACCCATCACCCGCTGCACCAAAAGATTACTTGTCGTTATGATATAATTACTGGCGTTCGTATCCAACCGACGCACATAATTGCTACCGAAGCCAACTTCTAATAGCACACGATTGACGAGGTTATTGCTTGTCGTCGTAATAAGCCCACTTGAAGTGCTGTCTAAACTCGAAACAACAGTTGTTAAACTGCCGATTTGCTCGGCGATACGTTGTACCAGTATATTACTGGTAGAAAATACGAGGTTGCTCGAGTTCGTATCCAACCGACGCAAATAATTGCTTCCGAAGCCCACTTCGGTAAGAATCCTATCCACCAAAAGATTACTCGCTGTCATTATATAATTACTCATATTCCCATCCATCCGCACAAGATAATTGCTTCCAAACCGCACCTCGGTAAGGATGCGATTTACCAGAAGATTACTTGTCGACATCACATAATTACTCATATTCCCATCCATTCGCACAAGATAATTGCTTCCATACCCGACTTCTTCCAATATGCGATTTACGAGGAGATTGCTGGACGCAAATGTATAGTTGCTACTGCGTAAGGTTTCCATAATCACGCGATTTATCAGAGCGTTGCTGGTGCTGTCGATTCGCAAGGTTAATTCGTTGCTGGTTCGAAACGTGTAATTGCTTCCGTATCGTATCTCTTCCAACGTTCGATTTACCAAACGATTGCTTGTGTCGGAGACATTTAATATGACGTCGCTTGTTGTGCCTGAAAGTCCTGCTAAGGTTGTGCGTAGGGTTGTAACGCCGTCAATCGGGATTTCGGTGATAAGCGTTCCTTTGCCTTGGAATCCTTCGCCAGTCGATACGATTCGCCCTGATGCCTTGATATTCCCTGCGACTTCGAGGGGGACGCTTGGCGAACCTAAGCCGATGCCGACATTGCCACTATCCATCACTATCATTCGGTCTAAACTTTTTGTTCGAAATACGAGATTGCTTGTGTCGGATAATAAAATTGAATTGGTATAAGTTAGGTCGAAATCAATATTACTATTATTAAGAGTAATCATTATTATATTATGTATATATAAAAAAAAGTATAATCTGGCTACGTCCGCATTAATTCAATGCCTCCACATAGACTGCTTCGGTCAATCCGGGGTTCGCCAGACTTTGTAAATCCCGAACCTTGTCGTAGGTTATGTAGTTCCCTTCGTTGCCACGCCCGAATATCGAAATGAAGGTTTTGTTTGGCAACAACTGCGGGTTGCCCACTGGAAGTAGCCCCTTGTAGTCGATGCTTTTGATGGCGTTCGACAACGTATTCAGGTTTGCGATTACGGTACTACCTTGAATCTCGTTTGTCAATCTCGCACCTTCGCCGTCAATCAACCTTTGTTCCGCATTGCGACGCCTTGTCAGAATGCGAATGCCGAAATAATCGATGCTGTCGGTGTCGATATAGGTTGCCAAGTTCTGGAAACTCTTGTAACTCTTGTAGTCGTCATTCACATAACTTATCGTCGAGAAAACATTCGCAACCGCTGCGGTGCGATACCCCGTATTCATATTCGCCCCGTTGAATAAATACGTATTCATTGGCGTATTTATGTTGTTGATGGCATTCGGGCTAAACAAGGTATCGTCATTTGCGGAGTTCAATGATACGGTGGTGGTATTAACTTTCACCTCGCCGGGGTTTGGCGTATTCTTAAATAACGCGTCGGCTTCACTCGCCGTCAAAGCCTTGTTGAACAACATAAAATCGCTGATATCCATATTGTAGTTATAATGGATTTCGCCCCACGTCGGCAACTGTCCGATGTATAATTTGCCTTGTCCGTTATACAAGGGACGCCCTCGGTCTTCGGCGATTAAAGCACCATTCCGATACATTCTTCTCCCGCAACTCGCTCGGTTGAGTGCGACATCCACAACAAACACCATATGAACCCATTGATTGGCGTCTTCGGGGTAGGCACGTCCGCCTGACGAATTGTGTTCGAGGTCATTTCCCCAAAAGCCGATTAAATACTGTCCGCCGCCTCGGTGTCCGATGTGTAAATAGCCATTGGTATAATACCGATACTCGTCGTAATATTGCTTTCCTTGGCAAATGAAATAGCAATGCCCGTTGTCTTTTGTTCGCATCCATACGGAGATACTGAACGACTTTCCTGCCAAATCGATATTATTTATCGTTTTAAATGCCCCATTCACTCCTGCGATGCTCGTATTCACATAACTTTTTTCTTGAAATGTATCGTCTGGATAATTCGGCTGCCGATTCTTTGTTTCTACCAAGTGATACTTGGGTAGCGTGGTGCTTGGATTGATGTCTTCGATACTGCCGTCAAAACGATACCACGCGATTAAATCGCTCGGCGTCGAACCCTCTAAACTCTCGGGGGCGGATGCCATATATTTATAATATAGTTTGAAATCCTCGTTTTTATTACCCGTGGTGTTGTTGATATAATAATAGGAATACGCGAGTTTATAGAACTTATTTTTAGGGATATCCACGTATTGCCTTAAATAGGAAGGGCGATACCGATTATTATAGAGATTGTATTTGAACACCTTCTTACAGTTGTATTGTGCCCCAGAGAGGTTGCTCTCGTCATAGATAACCAGTTCCGCATAGACGATATTCGGGTTCGCCCTTCCCATATTCCCGAGGTCTGCTCTGAACCTATAAAAGCCTTTTTGTAAATATACAAAGGACGTTAGGATGTTCGATTGGATACGTAGCGGAGGCATCGTTATCGTGGATACGGGGGCTTCGTTGTAATACCCTTCGAACGAGTTTGTAATCGCCATAATCTGTATTTTCCTTTTGATTCTCAAAATAACTATACCTGAACCGCCATCTCCGCCCTTGGCGTGATAGTCGCTCCACCAATACCACCACCAACGCCCACCTCCACCGCCACCACCTGTGTTTGCCTTTCCGTCCATCGCATTATAACCTACATCCACCCAATCCATACCGCCATTGCCACCACCACCTAATAACCCGTCGCCGCCGTTTCCATATCCTGCCCTTCCTGCGTTATAATAGGTATTGCCACCACCACCGCCACCGAAAAACCCTTTATCGCCTACATTTTTCCCGAACGTGCCTGAAAAATCGATTCCTCGTCCGCCATCGCCACCGCCTGTTTCGTATGAGAAATCACCTCCGCGTCCTCCCGCACCACCACCACCACCTGATGCGTGGGAAGGCTCACCTGAATAATAACAACCTTGATTATTGCTATTACAACGATTAGTCGAGGGTTTCCCTTTTCCTCCTGCGTTTCCGTAGGAATCCCATCCACTATATGAGTTTTTATTACTATTACCACCCATACCTTGATAGGCAACCTCGTTCGAATGCGAACCGCCACCACCGCTACCTCCGTCGAAGCCTCTGCGTCCCCAAGCCCTCCCATCTCGCGTTCCTCCGCCACCTCCACCTTTCGCTTCAATCTTTATGCCATTCACATCGGCAACGCTGAATATTCCGTTTATCGTGCCTTCGCCCATATCCCAATTGCGGTTATACCCGGGTGGCACACCTTTTCCACCTTTTCCTACGGTTGCTGTAAAAGTTCCTTTCACTTTCACGTCTTTGCGAAATAATACTTGTCCGCCTCCACCGCCTCCACCGAAATGCCCTCCGCCACCACCGCCACCGACGACTAATATATCGCATTCATACTCGTCCCCTTCTGGGATTGTGAATTGATACACTCTTGTGTCATTCCCAGTATTGTTCTTGAATATCATACAGATATCGGAGTTATCCATAAAAATCACTTCGGTTCCCTGAGGGATGGCGATATCATTCAGGCGATTATTTTTATATCCTGAGGCATAGTCGAATATCCGATATCCGCTTCGGTTGTATAAGTTCAATACGTTTAAGAATGTGTTGTCGGGGACTGCGAAATTGTTTTTTTCGTTATACTTGGCGGTTATATCGTTATTTATCGAGTTTATCGTCGTATTATATCCTGTTTTGCGGGTTTCCGACGCACCTTTTAAAGTCCCGATTTCGGTTTGACGCCGTCCTTCCAAGTCGTCTAAAATCTGCTTCTTATAGTCGATATAACTGCCTGATGCCGTCCTCCCTTTGTAAGAATCTTTGTTCGTTAGGAGGGACGTGTCGATGCCCGTAATCACCTTTTCCTTTACGGCATTTTGTGCTACTGCACCAAATTGTAAGAAGTCGGTAATCCTCAAATTAACGGGAAGCATCGTATATTGCTTGATTTGCGAGTTGCTGCATAGATTCGCGACATAGGTGAATTTAAATACGTTCATATTGGCGTTAATCGCCGCTTCGTTGATAAAGATTTGTAAATTGCCGTTCTCGTCAAAGCGAAGCCCGTGCGACCCTAAAATCGCAAAATCATTTATCGCTATCGCATTCACCCGATTAAACCCTGATTGGTCGTCCATCAATGATAATTTATCGATAGACTCTATGACGCGTCCGTCGCCGCTGCCACGCAATATGAACTTGTAGAACGTCTTGCCGTTTAGCACCTGTATCTTGTTATACTTCACGGAGCAGATGCTGTCGATAACATTCGTCAGGTTATCTTGGGGGCTTTCGCCATTCATAAACTGTATGGACGTGTATTTTTTGCCACCGAATATATTGGTGTCAATCTCGGTATTGTCCCTAACGCCCTTGGAATCGAACTTTACAAGGCGGTTCTCTTTGAACTCGAACCTCTTTGCTCCGCCTTTACCTGCGTTGTCAAACTCCTTGAAGCATTTGCTCGTGAAATGGGCGTTGATTAGTTCGCTCGTGTTCGAAGCATTCGGCTTGTATTTTTTGATAGGATAGGTGAGGGTATTTTCGTTATTGTCGGTGTAGGTGTCGAACTCCTGCCAACCGTCAAACTTATAACTACACGTCTTCGTCGAACTCTCGGCTTGTTCGTCGCATCCCCTTATATCGTCGGTGAAATATACTTTACAATCTCGCATTTTGTATATATCGGTGGTTCGCGGTGGGGGCGGGGTTGCCCTTGAAACGGATACGCCAGATGGTCCGACGCCACCTGTGGAAGCCGTTCGTTGTCCGTTGCCGATTAACTCGTAGTTTGCCCCAGGGTATTTGTCTTCGGGGAAGGTGCTGCGGTTTCCTTGGTCGGTTGCTCGTTTGAATTCGAGCGTCGATGTGTCGATATTACCCGTTGTGTTGATGTTGTAATATTTCTCGGTTATCTCGTTGTGCCTTCCTTGTAAATAAAAGACGACGACGACGACAAGAATGAATGCCATAAATAGCAAACCAAAGAATTGCATATATTGATTATAGCCATTCAAGGAACATTTTGAAATCATTCTATAATTTTTATTCTTCTCCTATTATTATTTATTATATATTATTATAATGGTTAAAAGTGGGTTTGTGAAGAGGATGTACCTGAACCCTTTAATGTTTCGAAAGCCCTTGAAAACAACTTATTTTTATAAATTATACTTGGAAAAATCATTACCATTACGAGTATAAGAAACTTTTCGTTATTTTCTAAAAAACTTTGGAAAAAACGCTACTGCGTAATTGCGTCATTGCTAAAAAACTGGTAATAAAAAAGCATATAAATATTAATATATACGCCTATTATAGTAATGAATAAAAACGACGCAGTAAAAACGCATAGGTGCGTCATTTGCGATTATTCTACAAATCGCAAATATGACTTACAACGACACCATACCGCTAAGCATCCATCTGCCGTTACGCCCGTATGCGTAAATGTGGAATTGTCGGCGTGTGGTAAAAATGTCCCCTCAAAAGAACAAAATGTCCCCTCGCAACTTATTTGTAAGAAATGTAAGAAGATTTATAAAACTAAAAGATGTTTAGTGAGCCACGAGTTAAAATGCAAAGGCATCAATGTATTAACTTGTCCAACGTGTATGGCGTCTTTTACAACAAGGCAACATAAATCAAGACACATACTAAATAATAAATGCAAACCACGAAGTACCTCTCATGCAAAACCCCAGAATATAGCGAGTATAAATACACAGAATAATATAGAAACACAGAACAATAATATAGAAACTCAGAACAATATAGATACACAGAACATAGAAACTTATATAGATACTCAGAACAATACGTTTATCATAAATAATTATGGTAATGAAAGAATGGATTATCTCGATTATGATAAGATGCTTCAAATATTAAAATATCCATATACTATACCAACTATGCTAACAAAACACATTCATTTTAACAAGGAGTTTCCAGAGAATAACAATATCATCAATAACAAAAATAATGAAAATTATCCGTTAGTTAAGGTGGATGACGAGTATATAGTTAGAAATATAAATAGTTTAGTCAAGGAACTTGTAAATGATAAAAGAGAAATGATGCATGATTTTGTTTCAAAAAATAATAATGATATTTGTGAAAACAAGAATAATGAGATAAACAAAACGAACATCTGTTATCTGTTTGATTTGATTCGATTAGAAGAAACATCTCATTATTACAAGATGCAGTTGGCGAATATAAAGGATATGATAAAAAATAGTAATCCTTCGCATCCTTAACCCTTGTTCTGGATTTACGAAACAGTTATGTGTGTGTTGTTGTATCCTAAGTATCTCCCACGTATCGCTTCGCAACTTCGCAACTTCGCAACTTCGCGGTGTATAAGATACATATAGTTCCCATCTCATTAATCCACGAGTTTCAATTTACTAAGTAATATATATATCTTGTTAATTTTACAGTATTTGCCACGACCTTTCGCCTTCGTATATACGCATCTTTTAAGTTTCCTATTGTTATATACTATATGGACGTGTTCTCCTGTTGATTTATACTTTACGACGCTACGGCTACCGCCACGGCTACCGCCACGGCTACCGCCACGGCTACCGCCTATCGCTTTGTGATTGCTGATAATAAATGGAGTCGCATTAAGCGGAACAGCACCGTCAGGTAATACATCCACTATCATTCCCTTTGGTGAATGTTCTTTCATTAATCGAAGTATCTCTTCGAAAAACAGGATTTTAAATAGAGGGTTCGTTACATTATTATCAGAATAAGTTTCCATATCTTTCAAAATATCAGGAAGACTATTTTCTTTCTTAAAATAATTCTTAAAATAATTCGTGATATTTTTACAATCTCTTAAAATAGAACGGTTATTATCTTGTATATATATTTTATCCTTACTAAATGGTTTTGATAGTCCAAAATCAAATA
>Ga0114969_10004139_pt1 | contig 11507 bp, 8 predicted proteins | sample M_130807_MF_Meta_FD_87316 | JGI IMG/M metagenome (GOLD analysis project Ga0114969, IMG submission 87316) | Freshwater microbial communities from Lake Montjoie, Canada to study carbon cycling - M_130807_MF_MetaG | ecosystem: Environmental > Aquatic > Freshwater > Lake | place: Lake Montjoie...
AAAACCAGATTATTTGTTGGAAGAACAATGCAACAATTGTTTTCAAATCCTTCATTAGTGGAAGCAGGTATTCGTTCTATTCATTCTATTCCAATTCTTGAAAAATGGTTAGTGAAAAATTCTCATGGAAAGGTAATTATGTAAAAAACCAGAATAATTATTTCTTAGTAATTATTCTGGTTTTTTACATTGGTAATTTATATTTTGAAAATATTATTTTGCTGCTTTAATATCATTCCAATTTTCGCCTGTTGCAATTCGCTTTATATGCGTAGCTGATACATTGTATTTTTCAGCCAGTTTTTGTAATTGCACACCAGCTTTAATATGTTTTTTAATCATTGCCACTTTCGGTATTGTTAATTTGTATCCTTTTGATTCTAAAAATCTACGACCAAATCTTGTTTTTTTCTCTGCAATTACTCTTGGCGACTTCTGTTGCCAATCAGTACACTCTTGTTGAGTTACCCATTTAAGATTAGAAACTTTATTGTTTGTTTTGTTAAAATCAAGATGAGTAACAATATTATGTTTCGATGATTTCATTTTGCAAAAACAATCAGCAACCATGCGATGAAATAATATACTCATATAATTAGTTCGTTCTTTTTCGGAAGCTAAATAAAAATCTTTATAGGACTTTTTAATTCCTTTCAACGATTGGATATCAGCAGACAGTTCAACCTTTGATTTTTTAGTGGCTTTTAAACCCAACTCTTTAATTTGAGCCTTTGTATTACTAATTTTTTTCTCAAGGGCTGCAATTTGCTTTCTGGATAAAAGAATTTTTTTCGCTGTTTTCTCATCCCTTTCCGACATGAGCTTAAGTTTTAAGATACGGTACCCGCTTTGCATCGAACCTTTTGCAATTACCCCATCAGATTTGGTGTTAAATAGCTTTATTCTTCCATGGTTAGATGCCATGATTTTTAGCTTGTTAACATGCTTTAAAGTAATTTTATACTCTTTCCAAACTTCGCCTTTGAAGTCTTTTTCAATAGTTTTTTTTGCCATTTTTTAATTAGTTAGGATACAATATCTGATCTATCATAGTGCTAAACCAAGTAATATTTTGGTCCAACATTAGATTTTCTAGTCCAAATTTAATAAAAATTCATATACATCAATTAAATTATGGTAAAACTTGAAATTTGCCATAAAATGAATGACTAATTGATAGTGTAAGTTGGAGGGGTGGCTCAAAGGCAAAATTCTTAATTATTTTAATTTTATTTGATTGGAATTAAATCGTAAAAATTAAACTAATTGAATGTTAAAAAGCTTAGTTAAAAGTTTTCTTTTCCTTCCGTCAAACCATTTTTTTTTTATTTTCTTTACCATAATATGCTTAAGCGAAGTCAAATTATTTATTTATTTTTTTTTGTGTTTATTTCTGTACTAGTTATTGGTCTAACTTTCGAATCCTGCAAGCAGAATGATGCACCAAAGGAAACCCTATTAAAAGCAGAAAGCAATGCCTTTGTTGGGCCTGATGCTTGCAAATCTTGCCATGGTAAGGAATACAATGATTGGAAGTCCTCCGGTCATTTTAAGGCTATGATGGAAGCGAATGATACTACTGTTTCAGGTAATTTCAATAATGTTACATTTAGTGCAGATGGTGTTACATCAAAATTTTTTAAACAAGACAATAAATTTATCATCAATACGGAAGGGGAGGATGGGAAAAATCATGATTATGAAGTAAAATACACGTTTGGTTATTATCCACTTCAGCAATATTTAGTTGCATTTCCTGGTGGTAAAATGCAAGTTCCTAGAGTTTCATATGATGTTGTCAAAAAGAAATGGTTTCATCAGTATAGCGGACAAAAAATCTTTCATAGCGATTGGTTGCATTGGACACATCAAGCGCAGAATTGGAATTCAATGTGCGCATCTTGCCATTCCACAAATTTGCAACGTAATTATGATGAAAATACCGATTCCTATAAAACCACCTATTCGCATATCAACGTAAGTTGTGAAAGTTGCCATGGAATGGGGAAAAATCATATTGATTACATAGCTACGGATAATTATAAAAAGGGTGCTAAGGTTAAAGGTTCTTATTTGTTATTGTTTAAAGGTCAAAAAAATTCTGAGCAGTTAGGTGCTGCTTGTGTTCAATGCCATGCTAGAAGGATGGAAATTTCATCAAGCGCAAATCACTCAACTGAAGTTTTAGAGAATTTTGTTCCAATTTCTCCAACCACAGAAAATTATTTTCCCGATGGGCAGTTTAAGGATGAAGATTATGAATTTGGTTCGTTTACTCAAAGTAAAATGTATCATAGAGGTATAAAATGTGACAATTGCCATAATCCACATTCCGGAAAAATTGTTATGATTGGTAATGCTATTTGTTTACAATGTCATCAAACTAAGTACGATTCTCCTCAGCATTACTTTCATGAAACAAATTCAGAAGGATCAAAATGTATTAGTTGCCATATGCCAACACGTATGTATATGGGTGTTGATGAGCGGAGAGATCATAGTTTTCGAATTCCAAGACCAGATCAGAGTGTTGAAAATAATACGCCAAATGCATGTACCAATTGTCATAAAGATAAAAAATCAAAGTGGGCTGCTAGTGCTGTAGTAAAATGGTATGGCCCAAATAGAAAGTATCATTATTCTGATGATCTAATTCCTGGAAGTAAATTGGATGGTAATTCAATAATGCATTTGAAGAATTTATTAGACACATCTTCAACCGATATGATTCGAGCAACTGCAATTAGTTATTTAGGTGAGATCACAAATGAGGAAAGTCTAGGATCTATTATAAAATACTTAGCCGATCCTAGTGCAATGGTACGTAATCAATCTTTAAATTCACTAGCTCAGTTCCCTCCTAATAGTTGGGTAAATGCGGTCACCCCAATGCTAAAAGATCCTGTAAGAGGTGTTCGAATTGCAGCGGCTAACACACTTAGTTTTGTTCCTCAAGGTAGTTTGAATAAAGAAAGCTTATCAGGATATAATTCAGCCAGCATTGAGCTACTTAGTTTTCTTCACAATCAATCAGATTATCCTTCTGGAAACATTTCTTTAGGTGATTATTACTACAGAGTTGGTGATTTAAAGAATGCTGAAAAATATTATCTGCGATCTTTGAAAATCGATAGTTTGGCAAATTATTCACGGTTAAATTTGTCGAGTGTATACAATGCATTAGGTCAAAATGGTAAGGCACTTATAATTCTAAATGAGGCACTAAAAATTGATCCTTCAAATCCAAAAATTCATTACAATTTAGCATTATTGTATGTTGAACTTAATAGGAAAGAATTTGCATTGAAGTCGTTTGCTACTGCTTTCAAATTGAAATATTACGATGATAATTTTTATTACAACTATGCGCTTTTTCTACAAAAACAAAAAAGTAACTTAAAAGCAGATTCTGTTTATTCAGAAGGATTGAGAATTTTCCCATATTCAGAGCAACTTAATTATCGAGCAGCTTATTTTTTCCTTCAATCAAATAATAAGGTAAAAGCTATGGATTGTATCCGAAAGTTAAAGGCAATCAATCCTAATAACCCTGATTACGGTGAGCTGTTTAAATTGCTTAATTGAGCCCAAATTTGCTTAATAGTTTTTGAGATATAATAATTTAATACAATGCTTTTAAAATGTATTATTGTATTTTTCAGCATAAATAAAATAAGCTTGTGAACTTGTAGAAAACAAAACACCTTATTCTGGTCTAACCAAGAAATACTAAGCATCATTTTTAAATGAATAAATGCCTAGGGCTAATTTGCTATAGGAATAAATTTTTCCTAAACCAACGCCTACGTAGAGAGGTACATAATTGTGCCCATCTCCAACAATGTATTATTCCATTGTCATAATGGCTGTTTTTTTAGATCAATTAATTTTTCCTGTTATTAATTTTAACCTATTTGACCACTTACTCGGTTATAAACCATTTCTTGATGATGAACCCTTTTTTCGCCAAGTCGCATCCTCTTAGCTTTTCTAGTTTCAGTAAAACCTAAACTCATAAGAAAGTTAATCACAAAAGAATTATCTATTGGTACTATTGCTTCTTTATTTGTTAATAAACGTTTTTTTACTAATTCAATTCCTGCAAAACTATTCTTTGCGATAATTAATCCTTCACTAAATTTAGGGAGGTAAAACCCCTCAAAATTTCCCTCATTTACGTATACAAATGATTCGTCAATAAATTCGAGTAAATGTGTTTTTCTATTTTCTCCTGTTGCAAAATAATCTAGAGCTAAAATCTCCTTTTTGTAATCCTCTGTATATGATTTAATATTTTTAAATTCACTTTGTGTTTTATAAAAGTTATCATACTTTAAAAATAGTTGTTCTGTTTCTACTTCAAATCCTAATTTTTTATAAACAGGTTCACCAAGTTCGGTGGCCATTAAATAAATTGTTTTAAATTCTTTTAGTTCATCTATTAAAGCTTGAGTAATTAATTTTCCTAAGCCTTTATTTCGCCGTTCTGATTTTATAATAATATGTGCAAGCCAAGCAACGTCTTCATGCTTAATTAAAGAGCCAATGCCAATAATTGAATCCCCTTCTACAAGCTTTAAAGTGGTACAGTAATTTGATGATTGATAAAATTTATGTGGAACGGTTATATCAGACCAAGCAGGAGGTTGTAGCTCCTTTAAAACATATATATCGTTAATAGTAAATTCTTCTATTTTCACTAGTTTATGATTTAATTACTTCACAAGTTTTTTTTTGTAATTCGTTTCAGGGGTCAATTATTGTATATTCGAGATGATCTTCGTCCGGATAAACGTAATTAAAGACGATCTCCCGATTATTCGCCTCCTTTAATACGTTGAGAACTCCGTCGAGTCCGAGAACGTAAACGAAATCGAGAGGGTTATCCGCTTCCGGGTTTATCGCAAAATATTCCAAAAGAAGAATGTTTATTTCTTCGAGGATCGTTGAGGGGTCGAGATTTGCAGCCATTTTTTTAAAAAGGATCCGAGATTCGGTTTTATTACGAATTCCCGATAGGTATCATTCATTTGTTGATATAAGGTGATTCCAATATTTCAAAGATACAAGATGAAAGCAAATCACAACTAATTGACTGCTCCCAATAACATCATTTGGTGATTTTAATCCATGTTTGTTGGGGTTTAGCTCCTTGAATTAATTAGAAAATCTCGACTTTTTCAATTTTTTTAAGCATAATTTGTTTGAGTCTATTTTTATTTTCTATATTTATACCTTACAATTTTTAAGCGCACACTTTATTTCGCCAACCCAGCTTATTTGGGAATGAAAAATTCTTAGTTAAAAATTCGATTGCCTGCAGTTGATAAAAATAAAGACTTGCCTTGTATCATAAAAAGAGAAGGGATCACAATGATACCAATCGAAGATATTAGAATTGTTATTTAAGCTAATATAGTTGGCTTGGACATTATTTTAAAGATTTACCTATAAAAAATTTAATGATCTTTTATAATTAAATTCTGTATCTTTAATAACAGAAAAATATGATGGGCATTAACCTAAATCGCAGTAATATGTCAATTGAAAAAAGTGATATGGAAGCTAACGAGCTCCAGCCTAATTACAGTACACGTATCCAAATTACTTCGTCACAGGAGCTAGAAGAACAGGATAGAGATTTTACACGAAATATGACACATGATCAACGAATGGAATATCTCCAAAAATTAATCAGCATAACCCATAGTGACGAAGATTTGAAGGAATTGGAAGTGCAATTTTATAATTCTAAAATTATAATTAGTAAAAAAGAATGAAAATATTAGCCCCCTTATTTAAAGAAGTAATATTTCAGTTAATCGAAAATAATGTTTCATTTTTACTAATTGGAGGATATGCTGTTAATTACTATGGGTATGGACGGTATACAGGTGATATTGATTTTTGGATTAAGCCTGACAATGAAAATAAGTTACGGCTCTTGGACGTTTTTACAAAGCTTGGTAGAAGTAAAGAAGAAATTTTTGAAATTAATAAACTTGATTTTACCTTACCTCAAATGGTAAGCATTGGGGTCCAACCATTGCGTATTGATTTCTTAACGAAAGTAAATCTTGTTGATTTTGATGAAGCATGGACTAAGCGCGTTGAATGGCCTGTAGAAAATTATAAAGTAACAGTTGTAGATTTTCACCATTTGATCTTAACAAAATTTAATACTGGGCGCACTAAGGACAAACTTGATATTGAGGAGCTACAGAAAATTAACGTAAAGAAACAACCATAGTCATTTTTTCAATGATCAAGCGCACACTTTATTTCGGCAACCCAGCTTATTTGGGAATGAAAAATTCTCAAATAGAAATTCGATCGCCTGCTGTTGAGAAAAATAAAGACTTGCCTTGTATCATAAAAAGAGAACGGATCACAACGATACCAATTGAAGATATTGGAATTGTTATTTTGGATTAGTTCGCTAGAATTTAAACCTTTTTCTATTTCCTGAAATAAATTTGGCAACCAATTGATTTTGTTTCTTTAATTTTTACTGATTTTCCTGCTAACAATAAATCAACAGCGTTTGCTACGTAGCTGTTTTTAACATCTTCTTCTGATGCTCCATTATCATCAATGGCGCCACTGTATTTAACAATCCATTTTTCATTATCTTTCCATAATACATATGCATGAGGCGTTTTTTGGGCATTAAAATCTCTAGCAGTGTTTTGATCACCATCGTATAAATAGGGGTAGTTAAATTTTTCATTTACTGATTTTTCTACCATTTTCATGTAAGAATCATCTTCATATACCAACGTGTCTGTCGAGCTAATAGCAATTAATGGAACTCCTTGGGGATTATATTTTGCATTAAGTTTATTCAATCTTTCAGGATATAATTTTGCAAATGGACAGTGATTACAGGTGAATACTATTATAAATCCTTTTGCTGCTGGGTAATCAGTTAATGAAACATACTTTCCGTCAACGTTGAGTAATTTAAAGTTCTTATAAACTTTCTCGTTATCAATATTGATAAAGCTGAAGATCATCAATGATAATGATATCAGAATAAATATTTTTGAAGTCTTCATTTTTTTAATTTTTATTTGTAAACAAAAAGAGACTGAAAAATATTTCAATCTCTTTTTATTTAAGTGTTAAACAAAATTTATTTTAAAATACTAATTCTTTTGCTGTAGATCTCTGATCCATTTATTAATTTAACAATATACTCGCCATTATACAATGTTCTCGTATCAAAATATGCTATTGTACTACCTTGAAATAATATAGTTTTTGTAATAAATTTTCCTGCTAAATCATATAATTCTACATCAACACTTTCTTTTGCTAATTCGGTCATTTGAACTGCCATAAAATCTCCAGCAGGGTTAGGGTAAACATTAATTTTGTTTTCAGTTTTGTCATTTGTATTTATTCCTGTAGCAGATGGAGTATAAGTTGTAACCACTTCTGTTATTGTAGTAACTTTACTTGCAGTTTTTGTTCCATAAAAGGTGGGCCCAACTACATATGGGTATGCCGAATTCCAATTTTGATTAACGGTTGTGAAATAGCAATAGGTTCCATTTGGATATTCTGGTGTTACACAATATCTTCCATTATGTTCATCTAAATAATCTGGTGTTAAGGATGAAGTTGTATTGTACTGATAATCTTCTCTAAAATATCCTATAGGATAAGTTGCATTTACTGCTGGACCTGCAGTTACAGTTGCTCCTGTGTAATAGGTTGTTCTTGTTGTGATGCTACGATATGTCCAGCTGGATTTCATTCTTACAATTGGCCCAGTCCCATTTACATTTTGGTAAGCATATGCTCCATAAATTGGAAATCCATCATATGCAAATCCTAACAATGGAGAATGTTGGGTACTGTCAATTACATATAAACCATCCGAAGCATATAAACTACAAACTGTTGAAATAACATTCAAATCTAAATTAAATGCACTTGGATTTTGATGGTGATGATAATTTCCCATTGCTGGATGTGCTTTCGCACAATCAAAACCTAATCTTTCACCAACAACAGCATCGCGATTCCATATCCCATCACCCATCCCGCCAAGGGGGCCGCCTTTAAGTGAGTTAGAAGAATTTTGCCAAGAAACACCATCTCTATAATCAAACAATGCAACTCCATTAATAAATATTCCAATATTTCCGCCTGTGGTATTCGTCGATCCTGCTAAATTTTGATGTGGATTCAAGGAGATTTTAAAAATTGAATTTTGTGCTGTTGCCAATGATGGATTATTATCTAAAAAAGGGCCAGTAATATATGCAGGTATTCCTGTTGCAGCCACATAAACCCAGCTTGCAGAGTATTTTACTGATTGCACATTTGCCATAACAGCATCGTTAATGGGAGTAGAATTGCCAATCATATAATGGCGACCCATAATGCCTGTCGTATTTTGCATAAATGAAGTAATAGCAGGACTAAGTTGAGCATTCAGTGCCATGCATTTTACTGTCAGTACTAATAATATTAAATATTTTTTCATGGTATTTGTTTTGTTCCTAATTTGGTTTTTAATAGGTGAGTATTTTTAGTTTTGTGTTTGTTTAGCACTATTAATTAATATCGACTTTTTATTAATTATTTTGATAATGTCATTTTGTTATACATAAATTATTGTGTAAAATCATAGCTAGTTGTAGATGTAAATGCAACAGGTAATTTACTCCATGTTTCAATCGAATTTCGATGTTTTACAGCTATATAATAGGATGAACCAGTTCTAGATGATGAAAAGGATAATGCACATGTGCCATCAATTTTTATGATTCCTTTTACACTTTCTACTAAGGAATAAGGTGATGTTGATGCATGCAATTCTACTGTAATAGAATCAGTACGTAATGCATTTATACTTTTACCGCTGTTTAATAACACTGCTTCCATGTTTTGACCAGAATTATAAGCCCCTTGAATAAATACTTTTAGATTTAAGGATGTAACTGTAACGGGTGTAAAGGTAGTTACTGTTTCGGTTATAGAGGTTGGTTTTGTTGCTGTTTTTGTTCCGTAAAATGTAGGACCAACAACATATGGATAGGAGGAGTTCCAATTCGCATCTACAGTGGCAAAATACGCATAAATACCATCTGGATATTCGGGCGTTACACAAAATCTACCATTGTGAATGTCTAAAGAATCTTGATTGGAGGAAGAAGGTGTAATAAACTTGTAATCTTCTTTAAAATAACCAATAGGGTAGGTCGTATTAACTGCAGGACCAGCTGTAACGGATGCTCCTGTATATAAGGTGTTTCTAATTGTAATATTTCTTTTTGTCCAACTTGATTTCACTCGAACAATCCCACCTGAGCCATCTTTATTTTTGTATCCATATGCACCGTAAATTGGAAATCCGTCGTATGCATATCCAATAATTGGTGAATGTTTTGTTGCATCAATAACATAAAGTCCATCGGCATTATATAAATTACAAATAGTAGAAATTACAGTTATATCCAACTTAAAAGCGCTTGGATTTTGATGATGGTGATAATTTGTTCCTGCAGGATGACCTTTTGAGCAATCGAATCCACCTTTCTCGCCAACAATAGCATCTCTATTCCATACTCCATCTCCTGTTCCTCCATAAGGACCACCTTTTAGAGAACTTGTTGAAACTTGCCATGAAGCTCCATCTCGATAATCAAATAGCGCTACACCGTTTATAAATATTCCGATATTTCCTCCTGTTGTTGCTGTTAATGTTCCTGTATTTTGTACTGGGAATAAAGAGATTTTAAAAATTGCATTTTGGCTTCCCGCCAGGTTGGGATTTCCATCTAAAAAAGGACCTGTTATATAGGATGGAATTCCATTAGTACTTACATATACCCAATTGGTAGAATACTTTACTGATTGCACATTTGCTAAAACAGCATCTGTAATTGGTGTTGAATTTCCACTTACATAATGCCTACCCGTTATACCGGTTGTATTTCTTAACCACGAAGTAACAGCAGGTGAACTGCTTTGCCCATTTATTTCATAGGTTAAAAATAATATTGCGATGATAAAGCGAAGTACTAATTTTGTCATACTCATTGTTGCTTATTACCATTTGAAGATTTTTTTTTAAAACTTCGCTAAATATTATTCTTTAATTAATTTTAAATGATAATTTGAATTGGAGATTTCTGATAAATAATATAGACCTTTTTTCAACAATGAAAAATTTTGCTTTTCCAATTGGTTACCAAAATAAATTACTTGACCTAATGCATTTGTTAATTGGAATGATTGATTTTTTGATGGCGATTTGATTTGAATATAGGAGGTAAATGGATTTGGAAATGCTACAAAATCCCTGCTTGAATGCGAGTTAGTTTCAATTCCTACACCAGCATTACAAAATGATCCCATCCCAACTAAAGTTGTCATTTCATTGCATAAATAATTGTAATTAGTAAGTTCTGTTGATGTTAATGTAGTAGTAAGTAAATTATTTAATTCTAAAGTGTCAATTGAGATATTATAAAATTCGTCTTTCCCATAATCAAAGCGCAATAATTTATAATCTACATTTCTCATAGCTTTCCCATCACTTGAATCTGGTATTAATTTAAAATTCTCACAAAATGACCAAGGACGAATAATTGAACTATTATTATTTATTATCGGCATAATACTTTTGCTATCCACAGGTTTATTAACTGGAATTTGTGCTTGCCAATTATTATTTCCGAATAAATCTAAAACTGTTGCAAATATATCTGTTGTGTTTATTAAAGCATCACTTACTCGATTTGGATTTACTACTGAAGGGCCAGATATGATCATCGGCACATGAACTCCGTACTGATAAATAGTTCCTTTAGCTCTACTCGTATCTGCTAATTGAGCTGTTCGTGGTGTATTTCCGTTGTCACCAATAAAAATAAAATCTGTACTATCTAATTTATTAATTACAATTAAAGAATCTCTTAATCTCCCAATTTCATGATCCATCGCTTGAATCATTGCTTTAAAATATTCTTTAGGATGTGCATTTATGTCTGGTTGTGTTCCACTCAAGGTTGAATAAGTATGCAAGCCAGCTGGAGGTAAACTCAATGGTTCGTGTGGGGCGTTAAATGCAAGCCATAAGAAAAAAGGATTAATTGGATTATTAGATTTTATCCAACTTATTGCATTATTTACTGTTTCTGTTGTTGCATAAGTTGTAATAATACTTGATACGCCATTTGTATATTTTGTCCAATTTGTATAACTTGTTAATTGACCAATAAATGAACCTTCAAAATGGTTGTATCCAAGTTTTAAAGGCGCTTGAAGATTTGTTATTGGCATTGGATTATTTAAATGCCACTTTCCAATATTTGCTTTAGCAATTGAAGGATTATATTTATTAAGTAATTTTGGAATTGAGATTTCTGCTGTATCAATTTGATTGGAGCCTCCAATTCCGCCAATAATTCCGCCTACTCCCGTACGAAAACTATATCTTCCCGTTAGCATTTCAGAGCGTGATGCTGAACATACTGGATTTGACATTA
>Ga0114969_10004142_pt1 | contig 11505 bp, 12 predicted proteins | sample M_130807_MF_Meta_FD_87316 | JGI IMG/M metagenome (GOLD analysis project Ga0114969, IMG submission 87316) | Freshwater microbial communities from Lake Montjoie, Canada to study carbon cycling - M_130807_MF_MetaG | ecosystem: Environmental > Aquatic > Freshwater > Lake | place: Lake Montjoie...
AGATTTCTCGCAGCTGAAAACGCCCGAGCCCGTCGACATCGTTTGGACAGCGCAGAATTATCACGATTTCCAGAACCCCGGCATTTTCCACGCCGACACCGCGGCAATGGACCGGGCGATCTTCGCGGCGCTGAAGCCGGGCGGATATTTTATCGTCATCGACCACGCGGCCGCCGCCGGATCGGGCATCCGCGACACCGCCTCCATGCATCGCATCGACGCGGACGTGGTGAAAAAGGAAGCGATGGCCGCGGGCTTCAAACTGGTCGGCGACTACAAAGTGCTTGGCAATCCTGCCGACGACCACACCAAGCGCGTGACGGGGCAGGGCGGTATCGCCGACAAGTCCGACAAGTTCTTTCTGAAATTCCAGAAGCCGAAATAAGCGGCGCGTCTCACCGCCGCAAAACACCGCCCAACGTGCCGCGCACGATCGCCCTTCCGATCGTGCCGCCGGTTCGTCCGCCAAGAGATTTGCCAAGATCGGCGGCAAGCTGCCCGACCACCCGGTTCGCGACGGACCGTGTCACTTCACGCGCAATCGCCTGGCCCGTCGTCAAACGGCCACTTCGCGATCCGCCCGTTCCAAAAATACCAGAGAGCGCGGCGCCGATACCGCCCAATAAATCGCCGCCGCTTGCGCCCTGTTGCGGCGGTGGTTCCGCAGGCGCCGCCCCTTGCGTCGCGCGGTTGTGCAACACTTCGTAAGCGGACTCGGCGTCCAGCGCAGAATCGTATTTTCCCCGGACGGGGCTGGCATTCATAACCGCTTTACGCTCGTCGGGCGTCACAGGCCCAACACGCGCGGCCGGCGGGCAGATCATCACGCGTTCCACCATTCGCGGCGTTCCGTTGCCTTCCAGAAACGACACAAGCGCCTCGCCTTTTCCCAACTCCATAATCACATGCGCGGTGTCCAAATCCGGATTGGCGCGAAACGTATCGGCGGCGGCCTTGACCGCTTTTTGATCGCGCGGCGTAAAGGCGCGGAGCGCGTGCTGCACCCGGTTGCTCAGTTGCGCCAAAACCTTGTCGGGAACGTCCAGCGGGTTCTGCGTCACAAAATAGACGCCCACGCCCTTTGACCGGATGAGGCGCACCACCTGCTCGATTTTTTCCAACAGCGGCTTGGGCGCATCGTTGAACAGCAGATGCGCTTCATCGAAGAAGAAAACCAGATTGGGCTTTTCCGGATCGCCCACTTCGGGCATCTGCTCGAACAATTCCGAAAGCAGCCACAACAGGAACGTCGCGTACAGGCGCGGCGTCTCCATCAATTTGTCGGCGGCCAGCACATTGATGGCGCCGCGCCCTTCACGGTCCACGCGCAGGAAATCCTTCAGCGCCAGCGCCGGTTCTCCGAAAAATTTCGCTCCGCCCTGATTTTCCAGCACCAGAAGCTGACGTTGGATGGCGCCAACGGTGGCTTTTGAAACATTGCCGTATTCCGCCGTCAGTTCTGCCGCATGTTCCGCGATGAAGCCCAGAACGGCGCGCAAATCCTTGAGGTCGATCAGCAGCAGCCCGTTTTCGTCCGCAACCCGAAACGCGATGTTGAGCACGCCTTCCTGAACGTCATTCAATTCAAGCAGCTGCGACAGCAGCAGAGGTCCCATCTCCGAAATCGTCGCGCGAACGGGATGGCCCTTGTCGCCGAACAAATCCCAGAACACGACCGGAAACCGGTCGGGCTCATAGTCGTATCCCATGCTCTTGGCGCGCGTTACGAAGGCATCGCTCGATTGTCCTGCCGCCGCGATGCCCGACAGGTCGCCCTTCACGTCCGAGACGAACACCGGCACGCCGGCGCGCGAAAATCCCTCGGCCAGAACCTGCATGGTTACGGTCTTGCCCGTTCCCGTCGCGCCTGCGATCAACCCGTGCCGATTGGCCAGCTTCAGCGCCAGATATTCCGGGCTTTGGCCTGTGCCGACAAAAATTCCGGCGCTGTTGTCATACGGGCTCATCTTGTTTTTCCAATCGGATCGAACGGGACAGGCGTTGACACCCATCGCCCGCGTCGGCGCGCTTGCACCAGACGCGGGCGATGGTGGCATTGTTTCAGAACCCGTAGACGAGCGAAATCCTTGAGATCGTGTCGGTCGATTTGCGGCCGAACGGCGGGTCGGATTCATTGCGTACTTCGTAAGAAAAACGCGCCGCGAGTTTGTCCGTCATCTTGGCTGTGACGGCTGCGATATTGACGATTTGGGTCGAAACATCCGAATAGACCACTTCGGTATCGTTCGTGAAATTCACGGCGTCATTGAACTTATAGGCGTAGACCGAGCCCAGCCGTGCGCCGAACGTGCCCTTGGATTTCCCCGTCGCTTGAAAAACGTCCCGGCGATACCCTGGGCCGCCTTCAATGGTCCATGTCGCGGGCCCCATCATCAAGACCTTATAACCCGCACCAACACCAACAAAGCTACGGCTATCGAACCCTGAGAATTTGTCTTCTTCGTAGGTTCCGCGGAGATTGACGAAGAACCGGTTGGTGATATCGCGGTCCAACTGGCCGGTCAGCGACCAGCGATTGCGGCTCTCGACGCTATTGTTCTTGCCGTAATCGACGCCCAGCGCGCCTTTTACGCGCCAATCGCCGAATTGTTTGGCGGCTTTGATACCGATGCCGGCATCGGTCGATTTGGTATTTCCCGTAATGACGGCGGCGGATATGGCGCCCTCTCCGGTCCATTCGTTCGGATTCGGCATGGGCTGCGCCATGGCAGCCGTACCCAGCATCGCGAAGGCCGCAACACTGGTCATCGACAATCGTGTCATACGAAAACGTCCTTTCTTCTAGGGGGAATGAAATGAAAGGTAAGGCGGAAGAATCTGCCGAAAGTCGTCTATCATTTCACGATGGACATTCCAAAGGACTGTGGCTTTCGTGTGATTTTTCGCACACTCGGCGCGCTTGCAGCAGCCTGCATCCGGTGATTGGCGGCTTTTATTGGCGGCGATGAATCGCATCCTCTTTGGTCGCGGCGGCGTCTGGTGTCTCATTTCGAGAAGCGATTCGCGTTGCGCCCGCGCCTTCCGCCGGATAGATGAAAACCTTCGAGCCGGAGAACGCCATGCGCCATTGGTTTCTTGCTATCGCCGCTTTCGCGCCCATCGCCGTTGCATCCGCCGCGCCCGCGGAAATGCCGGATTTCACCGGCTACTGGCAGCACTCGCCGATTGCCCAATTCCAGCCTGTGCCGGGCAGCCCTGCGCCCGTGCGCGGAAAGCGCATCATTGACGCCACCAATTTGCAGACCTTGATTGAAGGCGACGAGACGAGCCCGATCCTGCAACCCTGGGCGGCGGCCCAAGTTGCCAAACGGGCCGAGTCGCGCCGGGTCGGACTACAGATACCCACGCAAACGGAAGAGTGCCGTGCGTCCGGCGTCCCCGGCGTGCTGACCCTGACCGCCCCCGTGCAATTCCTGCAGCTGCCGGGGGAGACGGTCATCATCTATCAGCGCGATCATCAGGTGCGGCACATCCGCATGAATGTGCCGCATACGAACAATCCTCCGCTGGCCTGGTATGGGGAGTCCGTCGGTCATTATGAAGGCGATACGCTGGTGATCGATACGATCGCGCTCAAGGGCATGTCGTCGGTGGACACCTTCGGCACGCCGCACACCGATGCCTTGCACGTCGTCGAAAGATACCGGCTGGCTGGCGACGGCAAAAAGCTGGAAGCGACCATTCGGGTCGAAGATACCGGCGCCTTCACCTCGCCCTGGAGCGGCGTCATGATCTACGACCGCGTCAACGTCCCTGCCCTCAGCGAAGAGGTCTGTGCCGAGAACAATTTCGACGTGGTGACGAAGAAATCCTATCCGATCCCAACCGCCACGCCTGCCGACTTCTAACCACGCGCGCGACAACCAAGCCCCCACGGCAGGCTTGGCATAAGCGGGAACGTAACCGCGCGCGGGACGTTACAATTGCAGCCAAACGGAGGGCTCCGCTCATGCTGCATTACACGCTCGTATTTCTTGTCCTTGGTCTGATCGCGGCTCTTTTGGGATTCACGGGAATCGCCGGCGCGTCCATCGAAATCGCAAAAGTGCTGTTCTTTGTCTTTCTCGTTCTGTTCGTCGTGTCTCTCGTCATGGGACGCCGCAGGAGCCGAGGGATCTAAGCATGTGCTGCGTGGAAGGCCGGGCAGAGCTAAAAGCTCCGCTCGGGCCTGTACGCGGAATTTACGTTTAGCCGCGGCGCGCGGCTTCGATGGCGGCGGCGTCGATCTTGCCCATGGTCATCATCGCATCGAAGGCCCGCTTTGCTTCGGGCCCGCCGGCTGCCAGCGCATCCATCAAAACGCGCGGCGTGATCTGCCACGACAGGCCCCATTTGTCTTTGCACCAGCCGCAGGCGCTTTCCTGTCCACCATTGCCGACGATGGCGTTCCAATAGCGGTCGGTCTCATCCTGATTCTCGGTTGAGATCTGGAACGAAAAGGCTTCGCTTTGTTTAAACGCGGGTCCGCCGTTCAGGCCGAGACAGGCAATGCCTGCGACGGTGAATTCCACCGTCAGCACGTCGCCCTTTTTGCCGGACGGATAGTCGCTGGGCGCGCGATAAACAGCCCCGACAGAACTATCGGGGAACGTATCGGCATAAAAGCGCGCCGCCGCCTCGGCATCCCTCTCGTACCACAGGCAAATCGTGTTCTTCGCCATGTCATGTCCTTTCGTCTTGCGCCGCTCCTTCGCGGGCAGACGCTCAGCTATGGGCGGGTGATGGGCTAATGCTATGCTGCCTTTCCCTGGAGCACACCCGCCCTTTCGATTCTGGAGCAGGATTCGACATGACGTCAAAAACAATCGCTGCCATCGCAATCACGTTTGTGTCGCTGGGCTCTTTCTATGCCTTTGCCGCGGAAGCTCCGGCTGTGGTCGGCACTGCGACGGAAATTGTTGGCGTGGTCGCGGGCGGCTCTCCCATCCAGCGCATCGTGCAAGGTTATAAGGGCCTGGACGATCCCGTCGGATTGAAGGATGGATCGCTGCTGTTTTCGGAGCCGGACATGCGCCGGGTGCATCGTTTGAACACTCGGACGGACGAAGTTTCGGTTTTTATCCCGGAGTCCAATGAATCGCACGGTGTCACGGAGGACGCGCAGGGGCGCCTCATTTCGGCGCAAGCCTGGGATGGTTCGACGCGCATCGGCGTCATTTACCCGAAGGGGAGCGAGGCGGTTCTCGCCGACAAATATAACGGTATGCCGTTCAGCCGGCCCAACGATCTGATCGTCACGCGCAAGGGCGGCATTTATTTCACGGACCCAGGGCTCACGAAGCAGCAGGCTGACGAGTTGGTGAAGCGGAACGGCGGCAAGCCATTGGCCCCGCGTCTGCCGCCGGCGGTCTATTACATCGCGCCTGGGCAAGCGCCGGTGAAGATTGAAGACAAACTCATCCGGCCCAACGGCGTTACGCTCAACCGGGACGAAACCAAGCTGTATGTCGACGATTCCAATGGCGAGCACGTGATGGTGTGGGATATCCGCCCCGACGGTCTTGTCGGAAACCGCCGCGAATTCGCGACGCTCAAGGGCCGCAGCAACCGCGACAACGGTCTGGGCGGGGTGAAGTCATTCGCCGATGGTATGACGGTGGACGACAATGACCGGCTTTATGTGGCGACCGGTGGCGGTGTTGAAGTGTTCAGCCCCCAAAGCCAACCGCTCGGCACGATCCCCGTGCGCTGCCCGCCCGCCGACTGCCAGAACATCGCGTTCAGCGGCGCGAACAAACAGACTCTTTATATCGGCGGGGCGGGCTCTCTCTACAAAGTCCAGATGATCGCGCGAGGCATCGCAACCCGTTCCAAATAGCGCGGTACCGTCGCGGTCAATGCGATGCGGGCGGTGCGCTCTTGTCTGTTGTGCCGGGTATCGCCTGAGGCGCCTTCATCGGCTCGCTATCGAGGTAACGGACGGCGAATGCACTGATAGCCATCAGCACGAGTGCGGCAATGAAGAGGCGATACATGGCGGCACCTGGATTTGCAGGCCCGACTTTCACTCGGCTTCAAGAAAGGTTCGGCTAATAAGCGAGTGTCGCTTGATCGTTCAGTAAAGAATGTGCAAACGCGGATGGTAAAGTTGTTGGCGTTGACCGTGTACGGCTTGCATGACGGTGAAACTCACGCGATAGACGAAATGATGACCTCGCCTTTACGCGGATTTCGCAGATGGCTCCTCCCCCGCGTAGCGGCGCGGAGCAGGGGAGGTGGACCGCCTTTTTTCCCCCCGTTTACGGGGGAATTGGCGCGCGGAGCGCGACGAAGGGGGCGTGCGGTGGAGTGGGCGGCCGCGGGCACAACCCCGTTCAACATTCTCACCATAATGAGTTTGCCTAGATCGGTCTTAGCCGGAGCCTGGGGCCGCCCCCTCCACCATGCTTCGCATGGTCCCCCTCCCCCGCTGTGCAGGGGAGGAGCATTCCAATGAAACCGCAGATCCGGGTCAATTTCGCGTATTTCTGGCCGGGGTTTTCGCCGGAGCATTTCCGGGCGTTCTTCCCGTATGTGTTTGAGAAATACGATTTGATCGTCTCGCCAGATCCCGAGGTGGTGTTTTATTCGGTATTCTCGCCGCAATTCCGCCCCTATGCGGATGCGCGCGAAACGCACGCCGTCGCGAGGGCTCCGGCGGGAAAATATCTGCGCGTCTTCATCACCGGCGAAAATTTCGAGCCCGACATGGCGCATTGCGAATTCGCGATGACGTTTTCATCGCTGGTCGATCACCCCAACCATCTGCGTCTGCCGCTTTGGGTCTATGAGGGGCGCGGTTACGGCTATCTCCCCGATGCACTGGTCAAGCGTGACGATACCGATTGGGAAAAGATCGCCGATGCCAAGTCCGGCTTCTGCAACTTCGTCTATCTGCACGAGGTGCCGTATCGCGACGCTATTTTCCGCTTGTTCAACGCCTACAAGCATGTCGATGCGGCCGGGCGCTGCCAGAACAATATGAACGGCTGGACGGTGCCCTATGCGCCGAACCGCATTGCCGCCAAGGTGGATTTCTTCAGCCGGTACAAATTCACGCTCGCGGTCGAGAACACGATCTGGCCCGGCTACATGACCGAGAAGCTGGTCGATCCCATGTTCGCCAATAGCGTGCCGATCTATGTCGGCGACCCACAGGCCTCGCGTTTGTTCGACACAGCGAGCTATGTCGATTTCACGCGCTTTGCATCGATGACGGAGCTGTTCGAATTCGTGCGCGAGGCGGACAATAATCGCGACCTGTATCTGAAGCTGCTGTCCGCGCCTTGGTACCGCAACAACAGCGTGCCCGATTACGCGCGCGACGAGACCATTCTCGCTTTCTTCGACCGCATCATGGAAGCGGTAGTTTTGCGGCCGTAGCTTACCGCTCGCGCCCCCTCCGTCTCGCCCGGCACGCCGGGCGATCCACCTCCCCCGTAACGACGGGGAAGAAATCCGTCAGCCGATTTTGATGTAGGTGGTTTTGAGCTGCGTGTATTTGTGAAATGCGTGAAGCGATTTGTCGCGTCCGTATCCCGATTGCTTGTAGCCGCCGAAGGGCACCTCGATGCCGCCGCCGTCGCGCGTGTTCACCGTTACCGTGCCGGCCCTTAACGCGCGCGCCATTGAATGGGCTTTGCTCAGATCGTTGGTCCAAAGATTGGCTTCGAGACCATATTTTGAATCGTTGGCGAGCAGAATCGCTTCCTCTTCCGTCCTAAACGTGATGGTCGAAAGCACCGGCCCGAAGATTTCCTCGCGGGCGATGCTCATCTGGTTGTCGACGCCGTCGAAGATCGTGGGCTCGATGTAATAGCCGCCGGTTTCTTGACGCACCTGCTTGCCGCCGAGCGCCAGTTTCGCGCCTTCGTTTTTGCCTGCATTGATGAAACCGAGGACGCGCTGGGTTTGGGTCCCATCGACCATGGCGCCCATCTGCGTGCGCTCGTTCAGCGGATCGCCCGGCTGATAGCGTTTGGCGAATGCGGTGACTTTCGACAGGAATTCATCGTGAATGGAATCTTCGACCAATAGCCGCGAAGCCGCGTCGCAGACTTGCCCGGAATTGTAGAAGATGCCGTCGGCAGCGCCCTTCGCCGCATCGTCCAGATCGGGCGCGTCGGCGAAAACGATATTCGGAGTTTTGCCGCCGCATTCGAGGCTAACGGATTTCATGTTGGATTCGGCGGCGTATTTCAGGAACAGCTTGCCGACTTCGGTCGAGCCGGTGAACGTCAGCGCGTCCACATCCATGTGGCGGCCCAACGCTTGCCCCGCGGTTTCGCCAAATCCCGGCACGACGTTGAACACGCCCGGCGGAATACCCGCTTCTACCGCCAATTCCGCGATACGAAGCGCCGACAGCGGCGATTGCTCGGCGGGTTTCAGCACAACCGAATTTCCGGCCGCCAGCGCAGGGGAAAATTTCCAGGCCGCCATCAGCAGAGGAAAATTCCATGGCACCACGGCGCCAACCACACCGATGGGTTCACGCGTGATGAGGGCCAGCGCATTCCTCGGGGTCGGCGCGATTTCGTCGTAGAGCTTGTCGATCGCTTCGCCGTACCAGCGGACGCATTCTGTTACGGCGCGCAGGTCGCCATGACGCGCGTTGAGAATCGGTTTGCCCATGTCGAGCGTTTCAAGCAGCGCCAGCTCATTGGCGTTCTTCTGGATCAACTCCGCAAAGCGCACCAACACGCGCTTGCGTGTCCTGGGGGCTTCGTTGGCCCAGACGCCGTCATCGAAGGCCGCACGCGCCGCCTTGACCGCGCGATCCACATCCTCCGCGTCGCACGCTGCAATTTGCGCGAGCACGGCGCCATCGACAGGTGAGGTGCATGCGAAGGTTTTGCCACTGGCTGCATCGGCGAAGGTGCCGCCAATAAATGCTTGATGCCGGAAGGCGAGGCGGGAGGCTTCCGCCCGCCAATCGATAGCTGCGCTCATGATCTAACGTCCGCTTTAGTTAGAGGGCGTTGTACCATAACGATTGCGGCACGGCGGCGGGCCTAAGCCTTGGTGTTCTTTGTGTCTCTTGGTGTCCTTTGTGGTTCCTCTTTCTTGGGATATCCCAGGTAAGAAGGGAAACCACAAAGGGCACAAAGGAGACACGAAGGTCACAAAAACAGCTCGCCTGATGCTCGAGTGGGCATCGGCTATCGACAGATCGTTGAATCGGAATGGGTGCCGCGTCGCGGCGAATGCAGGATTACTTAATCTTGCCTTCTTTGAAGGCGACGTGCTTGCGGACCACGGGGTCATATTTTTTGACGGACATCTTTTCCGTCATCGTGCGCGTGTTCTTTTTGACCACGTAGAAGAAACCCGTGTTGGCTTCGCTGTTCAGCCGGATCTTGACGGTGGTTGGCTTGGCCATGGGAACAAATCCTTAAAAGTGCGCGAAGGGCGGCTAAACTAGCTTTCCGCGTCCGCAAGTCAAGCGCGAGAGCCGCAAAATGAAACTGCCGCCCGCACCGTTGGGTGCGGAGCGGCAGTTCTAAACGGTACGGATTATTTCATCGTCACGAGATAGGCGATCACGTCCGATTCGTCCTGCGGATCGGAGAAGCCTGGGAAGCCCATCTTCGTGCCGGGGACCTTCTTCTGCGGGCCCGCCAGGAACTGGTTCAGCGTTGCCGCGTCCCAGGTCAGGGCGGCCTTCATCATGGCCGGCGAATACATATAGCCGGCAGCGGTCGCGGACTTGCGACCGACGACGCCAAACAGATTCGGACCGATCTTGTTCGGCGCGCCCTTCGCATTCGAATGGCACACGCCGCAATTGTCCATAAATACGCCTTCACCGTTCTTGGCATCGCCGGCAGCTGCTGCCTGGGCAACCTGAGCGGTGAGCACAAAACCGGCAACTGCGATGCTTGCCGTTACGGCGCGTACCGCCGAAGTCAAAATCCGAGCCACGGGAACTCCCTCGATTGTGTTTCCTTATGACCATAAGGCCATACAATTTACGCATAGCATAAAATACCTGCCTAATGGCAAATTGAAGGCAGTCCTTTTTTACAGGTGCTTTACGACCGCTTTCCCCCTCCGTGGAATGTAAAAAGGGGCGGGCCGGGGAGCCTGTGAACCCGGCTCGAGCCGGGCCTCGACCTCATTCAGGACGCACTGCGTGATGGGCAGGATGCCGGCGGCCCGTGCCTCCGCCAGGGTCAGCCAGACCAGATTGAGAAGCTCGCCGGAGGCTGTTTCCGGGGCTCGGGCGGCGGCGATATGTTCCGCATTTACCATGAAAAATCGCGCATCGAAGCGGCGCGGACTGCCCGGCGGCGTAATGGCCCGGGCGATGAAATCCAGACATTCCAGATCGGGCGCGACACCTTCCGAGAAGAAGCTCCGCCATACCGGGGACCGGGTCTGGGGAAGGCCGGAAGCACGCTTGCCGATCAGAAGCGCGGTCTCCTCGAAGGTCTCGCGGATGGCCGCGAGGGCCAGCGCGCGTGCCCGGGAGGGGGACGTTCCAGCTGCGACTTTCGCGCGCACCTCAGGTCTTAACTCACTGGTAACCGTGAGGCGCATGTCGCTCGGGTCCACCCGGCCGCCCGGAAAAACGAATCGCCCAGGGAGGAAAACATGGGTCTTGGCTCGCTCGCCCATGAGCACGCGGACAGCATCCGTGTCCCGCCGGACCAGTACAAGAGACGCGGCGTCCTTCGGACGGACGTATGGGTGCCGAGGGCCGTTGTTCTCAAAGATGAAGGGATCGATGTCTACCATTCTCTCGCCCCCGCAGGGGGGGAGGGCCAGGGTGAGGGGGAGCTCTCGCCGCAGCTCCTCCTGCACAGAATAATGATGCGCTCGTGCCGTTGCTTAAGGGTTCGAAAAATCTGTGGGTTTGTCACCATCGCCCCCTCACCCCGACCCTCTCCCCCTCCGGGGGCGAGGGAGGTTGCGCTTACCTGGACGCGACGGGCGTTTCGACATGACCTTACTGCTGGTGTCCTCATCCTCCGCCAGATCGAAGCGCAGGCCACCCGTTAAAGGGGCAGCCTCGGCGAGCCGTACACGGACAATGGCGCCCAGGCTGTAGACCGTGCCGGAACGCTCGCCAACGAGGGCGTGCCGCTTCTCGTCATGTCTAAAAAATTCGGCGCCAAGCGCCCGTATTGGCAGAAGGCCGTCGGCGCCCGTTTCCTTTAAACGCAGAAACAGGCCGAAGCGGGTCACGCCCGTAATCCGTCCGTCGAACACCGCGCCGACGCGGTCTTGCATGAAGGCCGCGACGTAACGGTCCACGGAATCGCGTTCCGCGGCCATCGCCCGGCGCTCGGTCATGGAGATGTGCTCTGCGGTTTCGGACAGGCTTGCAACTTCCGAATCCGACAAGCCGCCCTCGCCCAATTTCAAACCGCGGATCAGGGCGCGGTGTACGACGAGGTCGGCATAGCGCCGGATCGGCGAGGTAAAATGCGCATAGCGCTGAAGGTTCAGTCCGAAATGGCCGATGTTCTCCGGCGCGTAGATGGCTTGCGCCTGTGTGCG